>Ga0194120_10003278_pt1 | contig 26640 bp, 27 predicted proteins | sample TA2MahCa65mmetaG_FD_148642 | JGI IMG/M metagenome (GOLD analysis project Ga0194120, IMG submission 148642) | Freshwater microbial communities from Lake Tanganyika, Tanzania - TA2015019 Mahale Deep Cast 65m | ecosystem: Environmental > Aquatic > Freshwater > Lake | place: Tanzania: Lake... | reverse complement strand
AATCGCGGTCGATGTGGTATGTTCCTGCATGGCGTTGCTTCCTTTCGTGGAATCAGCACCCCGAGCCTAACGGCTCAAGGCGAGCAACGCCGCTCCTCCTTTTTCAACAATGATCGGGACATCCCCGGACCGGATCATGAGAAGGCGATGAGCGATATACTGCATGAACTCGTTTGCGTTCGTGACGTAAACGCTATTTTCATTCTGCGAGGGCTTTTGCGTGATTCAAATCATGGCTTCTCTCAGATCGCCGCTGCCGGTGATGAAGCTCCAGCACTAATCGAACTCATTCTGAACGGTAATCAGAATGGGGAGTGCCCCGTTTCAGCTCAACTGACGTTCGAAGACAAGTTGCAGTTATCAAAGCAAAAGGAAGAGTTGGAAAAACAGAAAAGGAAAAAATCGGACGAGGTAATGCTCCAACATTCAAGCGAGCCGGAAATACCTCCTGAGCCGCAGATATCTCCGCCGCCGGTTGACGAATTTCTTGGGACCGAAGCAGAAAAACCGGAATACGCTAAGTGAGTCCCATTTAAAAAGCGAAACTGCTCGAACCCCTATCCAACGCGCTTGCGCTGGCCTATAGGGGCGGGACAGTTCCCGCCGCCCCGGCGCGCATCAAGGAGCGGACCATGGCCCAGCATTCCACGCCCCATTTCCACAATCAGCCCGGCTTTGCGCAGATCAGGATCGGGGCCAAGGAATTCATGTGCATCGGCGCGCTGCCGCCCTTCGATCACCCGCATGTCTACATCGACATGGGCGCGTCGAACGAGGCCGTCTGCCCCTATTGCTCGACCCATTACGTCTATGACCCGGCCCTGCGCGGCGGCGCCGACCCGGCCGAATGCGTCTATCGCGTGTCGCAAGACAGCGCCGCCTGACAGAAGCCAGCGGGTGAGCGCGCCGATCGTCATCGCCGGCGCAGGCATTGGCGGCCTCACGGCGGCCCTGTCGCTGGCGCGCGCCGGCAAGCGCGCGCTGGTGCTGGAGCGCGCGCCGCGGATCGAGGAGATCGGCGCCGGACTGCAGATCGCGCCGAACGCCGGGCGCATTCTCGCCAAGCTCGGGCTCGAGCCGGCGCTCGCCGCCGTGGCGCTTGAACCCGAGGCCATCAATATCCGGCGTGGGCGGGACGGCGCCGTTCTGGCGCGGCTCGACCTTCGCGACGCCTCGTCCCGCTGGGGCGCGCCGTTCCGGCTGTTCCACCGCGCCGATCTGCAGGGCGCGCTGCTGCAGGCGGCGCTGGACAATCCGCAGACTCATGTCCGTTCTGGCGCCCGCGTCGGCGATTTCGAGGCGAGCGCCCGAGGGGTCCGCATCCGCGTGCATACGCAGGAGGGCGTCGAGGAAATCGAAGCGGCGGGTTTAGTGGGCGCCGATGGCGTGCGGTCGAGCGTGCGGGGACATCTCGTTCCTTCGGAACGCGACGCGCCCGCCTATTCCGGCTGCGTCGCCTGGCGGGCGACGCTTCCCGCCGAAAGGGTTCCGGCGGCGCTGCGCGCGCTTGAATCCAACCTCTGGCTGCTGCCGGGCGCCCATGTCGTGCATTATCCGCTGCGCGACGCCTCGCTGATCAACGCGGTCGTCATCATCGAAGAGCCGCCGGAGGCCGAGAACGCCGCCTCCAGCCTGTCGCTGAAAGGCCAAGAACTCGCCAGCCGCTTCTCGCCGAGTCACCTGGCCGCCGAGCTTCGCGCGTTGATCAATGCTGGCGATTCGTGGCGGCATTGGCCGCTGTTCGCGCGGCCGGCGCTGAAGCAATGGAGCCGCGGACCCGTGACGCTCCTCGGCGACGCCGCGCATCCCATGGTCCCGTTTCTGGCGCAGGGCGCGGCGCAGGCGATCGAAGACGCCGACGCTTTGGCGGAATCCTTCATGCGATTGGGCGCGACGGTCGAGACCGCCTTCGCCGCCTATGAAGGGGTTCGGCTTGACCGCGCCGAGCGGGTGGTTCGCGCCTCCCGCCGCCAGGGCGCATACTTCCATTTGAGCGGATTGCCGGCTGGGGCCCGCAACCTGGCGATCCGCGCGCTCGGCGGTCGCGGCATGCTCAAGCGCAACGCCTGGCTTTATTCGCCACGAACGGCAAAGAAGGCGGCGCGATAGGGGTCCCGCGCCGCCGTTTTCAATAAGCTGCCTGGAGAGCTTCGGGCTTTACCAGCCCCAACCGCCCCAGCCGCCGCCCCAGCCGCCGCCCCAACCGACGCCCCAGCCGCCGTCCCAGCCGCCCCAGCCGCCGTAGGGATATCCCCAGCCGTAGCCATAGCCGTAGGGGTAGTTATAGCTCGACGCGGCGAGGCCAGCGCCCAGGAGACCGAGTCCGACGCCCGTCGCGACGACGGCGCCAGGATTGACGCCCCAGCGCCGATAGCGCCAGCCGGGCCCCCAGGCGGCGCGACGCCAACCCCAGCCGCCGCCACGCCAGCCCCGGCGATACCAGACGTTTTCGACAGGGCTTGACGGCGCGACCACCGACCGATCTGGCGCGCTCATCGGGCCAGCGAACGCTTCCGTGGGAATGGCCGCCGCCAAAGTCGCGCTGCACAGCGCTCCGGAAAGCGCCAATTTCAGGCCTTTACGCATCGTAATCCTCCTTTGCTCCTTTTGGCGCGACGTTCCGCCGCGCGACGCCGCAAACCCCCCTGGAGCTTACGTGCGAATAACAACTCAGTTAGGCGAGACTCGCTCCGCTTCGAGAGGCTAAAGCCGAACTTTTTTCTCATTCATGATAAACGTCCGGCGTCGGCGTCGGCGTCCAAGGCGGAGGCCTCGCTGTGCGGCCGCCGCAGGGCATGAGCGTTAAGATGCAGCATCCTCCTCCTCGCGGGCCGCGAGCCGGTAGCCGCCGCCTTCCGTCTTGAGCCAGCGCGGGCGCCCCGGCGAAGACTCCAATTTGCGTCTTAAGCGGTGAATATGCGTCTCGAGCGTGCGGGTCGACAAATTCGGCCCGTAGCCCCAAACGTCGCGAAGCAGCGCCTCGCGCGAGACCGCCGCGCCATGGGCGCGCGCCAGCCTCGCCAGAATCGCCGATTCCTTTTCCGTCAGCTTCAGGCGCGCGCCCGACGGCGCCCGCAGTTCGCCGGCTTCGAAGCGATAGGGGCCGACAGGCCCCGCGGGCGGCGTCGAATCTATAAGCGCGACAAGCTCCGCGAAGCGGAACGGGCGCGCGATGACGGCGTCGACGCCCGCCGGCGGCGATCTTGGCGTGTCCGCGATCAGCACGATGAGGGTCCTGCGCCCGTCTCGGCGCGCGTCGGCAAGCGCTTCAGCGCCGCAATGCGCCTCGTCCAGGATCGCCGCATCGGGCCAATCTTCGCCGGGCGCGGCGAACCGGCCGTCGCGCAGCGCATAGCGGCCGAGCGCGGCGAATTGATCGACGAGAGTCATCCGCAACTGCGGTTCGGCGGCGATGCTGATGGTGCGCGGAAATGACATGGTCCGGCGGTCGCTTCTCGCTTCGACGAGACCATTCCTGCTATAGGCGGTCGAACTCGCCGGCAAGCGGCGCAGATGAAACATCATGCCACGGCGATCAAAGCGGACGAAACCTGCCGGATTCGCGTTGCTGCGCGTCGCGCGGCGCATCGGCGGGCGCCCGCATGAGGGGCGGCTGATCGCCGGGACGCTGGTTCTTCCCTGCGCGCTCGGCCGCAGCGGAATCACGCGTTGCAAACGCGAAGGCGACGGCGCGACGCCCGCCGGCCGCTGGCCGCTCCTCTACTTCTACCTGCGTACGCCGCTGCCCTCGCGCCTGCCATGGCGGCGCACGCGGCGAAGCGATCTCTGGTGCGACGACCCGCGCTCGTTTTTCTACAACAAGCCGCTCCGCGGGCCGTCGCGTCTCGGCCATGAGGAAATGTGGCGCGAAGATGAGCTCTATGACGCCGTCGGCGTGATGGGCTACAATCTTCGTCCCCGCGTGCGCGGCCGCGGCAGCGCGATTTTCTTTCACATCGCTACAGATGACCTTTCGCCCACGGCCGGCTGCGTCGCGTTGCGAGCGCGCGACATGGCGCGGCTTCTGCCGAGACTGGGGCGTAAAGTCGCACTGCTGATCGGATCGACGCCGCCTTCACCCTCCCCTTGAGGGGGAGGGTCGCATTGCGAAGCAATGCGGGGTGGGGTGAGCCACATTTCAATTCATTGTCGTCAAGCAGGTGTTCGGGGGCTTCCTCTGGCAGATTTACCGGGCTGTCACCCCACCCCGAAACGCTTCGCGTTTCGACCCTCCCCCTCAAGGGGAGGGTGGGCGCTTCCGTCGCTTAGTAGGTCTCACGCCGGATAATCCCGCTCGCCCATGATCGCCGAACCGACCCGGACATAGGTCGCCCCTAACTGGATGGCGAGTTCGAAATCCGAACTCATGCCCATCGACAATTCGCTGATCCCATTGCGCGCGGCGATGTCGGCGAGAAGGGCGAAATGCGGCGAGGCCTGCTGATCGACCGGCGGCACGCACATCAGCCCTTCGATCCTCAGCCCGTAATCGTCGCGGCAGGCCGCCAGAAATTCGTCGGCGTTTTCGGGAAGTACGCCGGCCTTTTGCGGCTCGGCGCCGGTGTTGACCTGAACGAAAAGCCGCGGGCGCTTGCCTATCCTAGACATTTCCTCCGACAGCGCCTTGGCGATCTTTTCGCGGTCGACGCTTTCGATGACGTCGAACAGCTCCACCGCTTCGCGCGCTTTATTCGACTGCAGCGGGCCGATCAGGTGCAGTTCGATATCGGGATATTTTTCGCGCAGACGAGGCCATTTCGCCGCGGCCTCCTGAACCCTGTTCTCGCCGAAAATCCGCTGGCCGACCTCAAGCAGGGGTAGGGCCGCCTCCGCCGGAAAGGTCTTGGTGACGCAGACGAGGCGGACGGAAAGCGGATCGCGGCCGCAGTCCGTTGCGGCGCGGCAAATCGCTTCGCGCGTCGAAATAAGGCGATCCAAGGCTCCCATAGCCCGCGAAAATCGCGATTTCCACGAAAGGGTCAAGCGCCGAATCTTTTGCGCCTTCGCAGTGCGGAACTTCGCCCCGTCGAGCGCGTTAAGCTTGCGGCGGGGGCGAGATGCGGGAAGCTTGCGAAATTGGATATTGAGAAACGCTCCCGCCCTACCAATTATCATTCGCACAGCATTGGAGGCCGACCATGGTCAATGACAGCCTGATTTACGACGGGCGCGGGGTGGACCTGCATCACCTGCGCCGCAAATGGGGATGGATCGTCGCGCTCGGCGCGCTGATGCTCATTGGCGGCCTGTTCGCGCTCTATAACGTCGCGACGGCCACGATCGTGACCGTGATTTACGTCGGCGCGGCGATGCTCGTCGCCGGCGTGATGGAGATCATCACCGCCGTTCAGATCAGGCCCTGGGGCAGGGCGCTGCTGTGGGGCGCGATCGGGATCATCACGATCTTCGCGGGTTTCTTCACGTTTCAGCATCCCTTGCTCGCCGCCGTGTCGCTGACGGCGCTGATCGGGGTCGCGCTGATCGTCGCCGGCCTGTTCAAGCTGATCCTCGCCTGGCACATACGCGATGTCGGGCCCTGGGGCCTCGTGGCCTTTTCGGGCGTGATCAGCGTCGCGCTCGGCGGCATGATCTTCGCGGAATGGCCGACGTCAGGCTTCTACATCCTCGGCCTGTTCCTCGCGATCAATCTGATCTTCGCGGGCGTCAGCTGGATCACCGTCGGGCTTTCGGCGAAGGCCTGAGCGGGCAAGAATTCATAAGGGGCCGCCCAACGGTCCCTTAGATTTTTTCTCTGCGGGCCGCAGGCGTGGGCCCTTTGACATCCCCCAGACCGCCCGGCATTACAGGCGCACTCCAGTACGCCTTTTGACCGGACGCGCCAGAAAGATGAGACCCGAACGCTATAATTTCGCCGAAGCGGAGCCGCGCTGGCAAAAGATTTGGGAAGAAAAACAGTGTTTTAAGGCAGGCGATCGCGGGAGCGCCGCCAAATATTACGTGCTCGAGATGTTTCCCTATCCCTCGGGCCGGCTGCACATGGGCCATGTGCGCAACTACTCGCTGGGCGACGTCGTCGCCCGCTTCATGCGCGCCAAGGGCTTCGACGTCCTGCATCCGATGGGCTGGGACGCTTTCGGCCTCCCCGCCGAAAACGCCGCCGCACAGACCGGCGCGCATCCGGCGCAATGGACCTACGCCAATATCGCCGCGATGCGAGCGCAGCTCAAAACGCTAGGCCTCTCGCTCGACTGGTCGCGCGAAATCGCGACCTGCGATCCCGAATATTACGGGCGCCAGCAGAAGCTCTTTCTCGATTTTCTCAAGGCCGGCATCGTCGACCGCAAGAAGTCGAAGGTGAACTGGGACCCGGTCGACATGACCGTGCTCGCCAATGAGCAGGTCATCGACGGGCGCGGCTGGCGTTCGGGCGCGCTGGTCGAGCAGCGCGAGCTGACGCAGTGGTTCTTCAAGATCACCGACTATTCCGAAGAGCTGCTCGCCGCGCTCGACGAACTGGAGCGCTGGCCCGACAAGGTGCGGCTGATGCAGCGCAACTGGATCGGGCGCTCGGAAGGCATGCTGGTGCGTTTCGCGCTCGCCGCGCCGCTCGGCGAAACACGCGAGATCGAAGTCTTCACCACCCGCGCCGACACGCTGTTTGGCGCGAAATTCGTCGCGCTCGCCGCGGACCATCCGCTGGCGAAGGCCGCCGCCGAGAAGGACCCGGCGCTCGCCGCCTTCGCCGACGAGTGCCGGCGCGGCGCGACCTCCGCCGAAGCGATCGAGACCGCGGAAAAGATGGGCTACGACACGGGGCTGCGCGTCGTTCATCCCTTCGATCCGAACAGGACGCTGCCGGTCTATGTCGCGAATTTCATCCTGATGGATTACGGGACGGGCGCGATCTTCGGCTGTCCGGCTCATGACCAGCGCGACCTCGATTTCGCGACGAAATATGGGCTTGGCTTCAAGGTTGTGGTCTGTCCGGAAAGTCTCGATCCGCAGCAGCTCGAAAAGCAGATCGCCGAAAGCCGTGAAGCCTTTGACGGCGATGGGCGCATTGTCAATTCAGACTTTCTCGACGGGTTGACCGTGCCGCAGGCCAAGGACGACGTCGCGAACCGTCTGACGACGACGGCGCTGTTCGACCGTCCCCAGGGCGAACGCAAGGTGAATTTCAAGCTGCGCGACTGGGGGATTTCGCGGCAGCGCTATTGGGGCTGCCCGATCCCGATCATTCATTGCGACACCTGCGGGCCGGTCCCGGTTCCCGAGGCCGATCTGCCGGTCAGGCTGCCGGAAGACGTCTCCTTCGACCAGCCGGGCAATCCGCTCGATCGCCACGCAAGCTGGAAGAACGTCCCCTGTCCCTCCTGCGGCGCGCCGGCGCGGCGCGAGACCGACACGATGGACACTTTCGTCGACTCGTCCTGGTATTACGCGCGCTTCGCCGATCCGCATAACGCGCTGGAGCCGGCGAGCGCAGAGGCGGTGGCGCGCTGGCTGCCGGTCGATCAATATATCGGCGGCGTCGAGCATGCGATTTTGCATCTTCTCTATTCGCGCTTCTTCGCGCGCGCCATGCGCGACAGCGGCCATGCCGCGGTCGCGGAGCCTTTCGCCGGGCTCTTCACGCAAGGAATGGTCGTTCACGAGACCTATCGCGCGCCGGACGGCCAATGGGTAGGCCCTGACGCCATCCGCATCGACGCCAAGGACGGCGGCCGCCGCGCCTTTCTCCTCGACGGCGATGTCGAGATCGAGATCGGCCTGATCGAAAAAATGTCGAAGTCGAAAAAGAACACGGTCGACCCCGACGACATCGTCGCGAGCTATGGCGCCGATACGGCGCGCCTCTTCGTTTTGTCCGACAGCCCGCCCGATCGCGACGTGATCTGGTCGGACGAGGGCGCGCAGGGCGCCTGGCGCTTCATCCAGCGCCTGTGGCGCCTGACCGGCGAACTCGGCCGGGTGGCGGCCCCCGTCGGGGCCGAGCCGCCGCCAACGTTTCACGATCTCGCGCTCGCCGTGCGCAAGGCGACGCATCGTTCGATCGCCCAGGCTAGCGAGAATATCGAGCGTCTGCGCTTCAACAGCGCCATCGCCCGCATCCGCGAATTCGCCAATGAGCTGACCAGCGCGCTCGACGCCGTGACCGAAACGCCGGTTCCGGCCGACCTCGCCTTCGCCTTCCGCGAGGCGGCGGACGCGCTCATACGCCTTGTCGCGCCGATGACCCCGCATGTCGCCGAGGAATGCTGGGCCGATTTGGGCCACAAAGGTCTGGTTGCTGAAGCGCCATGGCCGGCGGCCGATCCTACCCTGGTGGCGCTGGAGATGATAAGCCTGCCGGTGCAGGTCAACGGCAGAAAGCGCGCCGAAATTATCGTCGCCCATGACGCCGACGAAGAAACGATTCGCAAAGAAGCTTTGGCGCAAGATGGGGTTCAGCGCGCCATGGAAGGCAGACCGCTGAAGAAGTTCATTCTGGTTCCGAAAAGGATCGTCAATGTGGTCGTCTAGCAAGTCGGCAGTCGGCAGGTGGCCAGTCGGCAGGTCGGCATTGGGCGTTCGTCCGACGGCCAACTGCCGACTGCCGACTGCCTTGCGCCGGCGCCCGGCGCTCTTGTGCCTCGCGCTGCTCGCCCTGCCGCTCGCCGGGTGCCTGCAGCCGCTTTATGCGCCGGCAGGATTTGGGCTCGACTCCTCGCCGCTCGCGGCCGAGCTGCAAGCGATCGAAGTCGACGAAATCCCGCTGCGGCTCGGGCATTATGTTCGCAATGAACTGATCTTCGGCCTGAATGGCACCGGCTCGCATCCGCCGCCGCGCTACCGGCTGATGGTGACGCTCCGCGAGCGCGTGCAGACGCCGATTCTCGACACGGTGACCGGTCGCGCCACTTCGGCGACGGTGATCGTCGACGCCGAATACCGGCTTGTCACCGTGCCCCAGGAGGTCGAGCTGACCAAGGGCATCGCCTTCAATATCGCGAGCTACGACCGTTTCTCGAACCGCTTCTCCAATGTGCGCGCCGCGCGCGACGCTGAGATTCGCAACGCGCGGGTCATCGCCGAATCGATCCGCACCAGAGTTGCGACCGTGATGGCGGCGCGCATGGGGCCTGTCCCGCCGCCTGTCGTCCCGAATTGAGGGGAGAAGGGGGCGATAGAGCATCATGACGGCGGTCAGGAGTCGCGACGCCGAACGTTTCATCGCCGCGCCGCCGGAAGGCATTTTCCTTTTTCTCGTCTTCGGTTCTGACGCCGGCATGGCGCGCGAGCGCGCGCTGGCGATCGTTGAAAGGCGCGTCGACGATCGTCGCGACCCATTCCAATTCGTCGAAATGAGCGGCGACGCGGTCGCCGCCGACCCGCTTGCGCTGCTCGATGAGGCCAACACCACGCCGCTGTTTGGCGGACGGCGCGCCATCCTCGTCGAGACCGGCTCCAAATCCGTCATTCCGGCGCTGACGTCGCTTATCGCCGCGCCGCCGGCGCATTGCACGATCGTGCTGACGGCCGGCGCGCTGCGGCGCGACTCGCCGCTGCGCAAGCTCGTCGAAGGCGCAAAGCTGGGGGCGGCGATCGAGTGCCAGCCCGACGCCGAAGCTGATCTGCAGGCGCTGATCGATCGCAGCCTGCGCGAGGCCGGTCTTGTCGCCAGCCCCGAGGCGCGCGGCCTGCTGCTCGGCGCGCTCGGCGAGGACCGGCTGATGAGCCGGGCGGAGCTTTCAAAGCTCGCGCTCTATATGCACGGCCGCGAACATGTCGAAGCCAGGGACGTCGAAGCGATCGTCGTGCATGCCTCGAACATTGCGTCCGATCGCGTGGTGACGGCGGCGTTTGGCGGCGGCGCTGATATTCGCGCGGTGGTCGACGCCTATTTCGTGCAGGACGGCGACGCCTCTCAGCTGCTCGTCGGCGCGCTGCGCTATGCCGTCGCGCTGCACCGCGCCCGTCTCGCCATGGAGCGCGAGGGCGGGCGTCCGGACGCCGGCGTCTCGGCGCTGATGCGCGCTGGCTTCGGCTTCATGCATCGCGCGCTGATGGAGGAGCAGCTCAAGAACTGGCCGTCGACGCGCCTCGGCGCGCTGATCGAGCCGCTGCGCGCCGCGCAGACGCGGGCGCGCGCCAACGCAGCCACTGCGCAAATGGAGGCCGAGCGCGCGCTGTGGAACGTCGCCAGGGCCGCCAAGACGGCGCGACGTTAGCTGATGCTCTCGTCCACCAGAAGCTCAAAGCCGCCGTAGACCATGCGCTTGCCGTCGAAGGGCAAGTCCCCAAACTCCTTCATGCGCGGATCGTCATGCATCTTCTTATTGGCGGCGTCGCGAATTTCTTTCGATGGCCAGACGATCCAGGAGAAGACCACGGTCTCTTCAGGCTGCGCGGCGACGGCGCGCTTGAAGTCGGTGACTTTGCCGTCGGGCACGTCGTCGCCCCAACATTCGACAAGCCGTAACGCGCCGAACTCCTTGAAGATCGGCCAGGCGGCAGCGGCCATTTCTCTATATTTTTCCTTGTTCCCAGTAGGCACGGGAACGACGAACCCGTCGATGTAGCTCATTGCGCCGCTCCTTCCTGCTGGGACGCGTTTGACGGCGCCTCAGAATATATACGCAAAGCCTGTGTCGACGACGACGGTCACGCCGCGCTGGCGAGGCTCTCGAAAAGCGCGCGGCCGTCAATTCCGCCCACAAGCGGGTCGATGAGATTTTCGGGATGCGGCATCAGGCCGAGCACATTGCGCCTATCGGAATAGACGCCGGCGATGTCGTTGCGCGAGCCGTTGGGATTGGATTCGCCGCCGACATGACCGACCGAGTCGCAGTAGCGGAAGGCGACGAGGCCTTCGCCCTCTAACCGCTCGACCGTCGCGTCGTCGGCTTCGTAATTTCCTTCGCCATGGGCGATGCAGACCTCGATGGTCTGACCCTCGGCGTAATGCCGGGTAAACGCCGTGTCGTTGCGTTCGACCCTGAGATGCTGCATTCGACAGATGAAACGCAGATTGGCGTTGCGCATCAGCACGCCCGGCAGCAGGCCGCTTTCGCAGAGAATCTGGAAGCCGTTACAGACGCCCAGCACCAGTCCGCCGCGCGCGGCGTGCGCGCGCACCGCGTCCATGATCGCGGCGCGGCCGGCGATCGCGCCGCAGCGCAGATAATCGCCATAGGAAAAGCCGCCGGGCAGCACGACAAGATCAGTCCCGGCGGGGAGCTCGTGATCGGCGTGCCAGAGCATCGCCGGCTCGCGCCCGGTCGCCTGTTTCAGCGCGCGGGCCATGTCCCCTTCGCGATTGGAGCCGGGGAAAACAACGACGGCGGCTTTCATGGGCGTGTCCTGAGCGGGAACTCGGCAGATCGGCAGTCGCCAGATCGGCAGTCATAAGAGCTGCTCCGACTGCCGACTGCCGAAGCCCGACTGCCGTCTACCGCCTCACACATCGATCTGGTAGTTTTCGATCACGGTGTTGGCGAGCAGCTTCTCGCAGGCGGTTTGCAACTGAGCTTTCGCGGCGGCCGTGTCGGCTCCGGCGAACTCTACGTCGAACACCTTGCCCTGCCGCACGCTCGCGACGCCTTCGACGCCGAGCGACTTCAGCGCGCCCTCGATCGCCTTGCCTTGCGGATCGAGAATGCCGGATCTGAGAGTGACGACGACGCGGGCTTTCATTGGATGAGGTCCATGTTGAATGGAGAAGTGTTAGTGGGGGCCATACAAACACGCAATCTGAATTATTCCGATATTCACCGGATCGCCATCGGTCTCGGCAAGGTTGCGTTCCGCCTTTTTTCTGAAGCCGTTCGGGGACAGCATGCCGGGGGTAAGATCAAGCCATGAATCTTCAACGTCTACAGATTTTTTGGATCGCGACGGCTGTCGTCATCGCCGGAATGGTTGTCCTGCTAAGCGAAATCCTGACGCCCTTTTTGGTCGGGATTGCTCTGGCCTATCTACTCGACCCTCTCGTCACTCGGCTCGAGCGCTTCGGATTGGGCCGCGGCGTCGCGGCGCTCGGAATCATTAGCCTTTTCTATGGCGCGATCATCTCTTTGATCGTTGTTCTCACGCCCATCCTCGGCGAGGAGATCGCGCTTTTCATCGCAAAGCTCCCTGGCTATCTCACGCAACTGCAAAGCCTGGCGACAGATCCAGGCCGGCCATGGATGCGACAGATCATCGGCGAGGTGCTCAGCGAAGCTCGGCAATCGACTGGAGAACTGACCACCCTCGGCGCTCATTTGAGCGCGCACGTCTTGCGTCGGCTATGGTCGGACGGCCGCGCATTGGCGTCGATCTTCGCCTTGCTCGTCATCACGCCAATCGTCACCTTCTATCTGCTGATTGATTGGGACCAAATCATCGCGGCGCTCGACAAGATGATTCCGGCGACGCAGCGGGAGACCGTGCGGGCTCTGGCGTCCGAGATCAATGCGACGATCAGCGTCTTTCTACGCGGCCAGGGGATCATTTGCCTCATTCTCGCTTTGTATTACGCCTTGGCGCTGGAATTATTAGGGCTCAATCACGCCTATCTGATCGGAATAGCGGCAGGGCTGATCAGTTTTATTCCCTATTTGGGCGAACTGACCGGCGTCGTCCTATCGGTCGGCGTGGCGCTGCTTCAGTTTTGGCCAAGCTGGAGCTCGATCCCGATCATCCTGGGGATTTTCATCGCGGGAGAATTGGTTGACGATAATGCGTTGACCCCCCATTTCATCGGCGCGCGCGTCAAGCTCAGTCCGCTCCTGGTCATGTTCGCCGTCGCCGCCTTCGGCTATCTGTTCGGCTTCGTCGGTCTTCTCATCGCCGTGCCGTTAGCGGCGACGATCGGCGTGATCGTGCGCTTTATCCTGGCGCAGGAGGCGTCGTTTGGCCAAGCGTCGGGAGTCGACGCGCCGACTCTTCCGGCCAAGAAGCGGCATTGGTGGTTATGACCAGCATCGAGTCCCGGCGGGCGGGACGCTTCGACGAGCAATCGGGTCGGCGCGCACCAGAAAATTCCGCGCCCAGAATGCGACAAAGCCGCGTTCCGGCTTCGGCCGACGCGGCTTTTTTTGTTCGAGCAGTCTTTCCCAAATCGCAGCCCGGCGCCCGCGGCGCCGGCTACTGCACCAGCTTCGGCGCGCCGGTGCGGATCGTCTCGTTTTCCTGCATGATGCCGAGCCGCCGCGCGACCTCCGTATAGGCTTCCACCAGCCCGCCCAGATCGCGGCGGAAACGGTCCTTGTCGAGCTTGTCGTTCGACTTGATGTCCCACAGCCGGCAGCTGTCGGGCGAAATCTCGTCGGCGACGACGATCCGCATCATGTCGCCTTCCCAGAGCCGGCCGCATTCCATCTTGAAGTCGACGAGACGGATGCCGACGCCGAGGAACAGCCCGGAGAGAAAGTCGTTCACCCGAATGGCGAGCGCCATGACGTCGTCGATCTCCTGCGGGGTCGCCCAGCCGAAGGCGGTGATGTGTTCTTCCGACACCATCGGGTCGTCGAGCGCGTCGTTCTTGTAGTAGAACTCGATGATCGAGCGGGGCAGTTGCGTGCCCTCTTCCATCCCGAGGCGCTTGGCGAGCGAGCCGGCGGCGACATTGCGTACGACGACTTCGAGCGGAATGATCTCCACCTCGCGGATGAGCTGCTCGCGCATGTTCAGCCGGCGGATGAAATGGGTCGGCACGCCGATGCTGTTCAGATGCTGGAAGATATATTCCGAGATGCGGTTGTTGAGCACGCCCTTGCCGTCGATCACCTCGTGTTTCTTCGCATTGAAGGCCGTGGCGTCGTCCTTGAAGTGCTGAATCAAAGTGCCGGGCTCCGGGCCCTCATAGAGGACCTTGGCCTTGCCCTCGTAAATGCGGCGACGGCGGTTCATCGGGATCAACCGGGGCTTGAGAAAATCCATGGGGTGGGCTTGGCTCCTCCGAAGTCGTGTCCGCATGCAGCCGCCCGTTCCGGGGCGCGGGGCCTCAGGGAGCGGCGGCGGGCAAGGGCCCGGGCCGAAGATCACGGCGGTCCTAGCGTCTTTAGCCGCCAGTGACAAGCCGACATCACATTCTATCGCAAAGGGAAAGGCGATACAATGAGACTGACAGGGCGGCGGCCGAGCGTTACCGTGGCCCTGTCAGTTCCTCTCGCGCGCCTGCGCTCACTATTTGAGCACAAATTTTGGCCGCTCATTTTTTGATGCTTCCGGGCGCTATATCGCCCCTGTGACGCAGGGCGCTCTATTTCCAGCCCGCCTGTTTCTCGCAGTCTTTTTGGGCTTCGGGATTGGCCTTTTCCCATTGGGTGACGGAACGCGTTTCGCTGTCGTCCATCTTCTCGTTCATACAAATGCAATAAGCGCGGACAATGGCGGGCGTCCCGCCTTCTTCGCCCTTGTTATCGCTGATGCATTGATTGATCCATTTGAGGTCGTCGCTATTCATTTTCTGGGCGAACGCCGGCCCGCCGAAGGCCAAGGCGGATAAAGTGGCGATTGCAAATTTCCTCATTGATGACTCCCCCGGCCAGGTCCGACGATCGGACGGCGAACAGTAGCATTTGGACCAGGTTTGGCGAGGCGGCGCGGCCTCGCCTACGATTTATTTTCGCCGGGCTCGATGTCCGCGCCGCGGTTGACCCTCGAGCGTCGACTGGCCGCCATTTCGCGCGCATCGAAAAAGAGCCGCTCGCGCTCCTCCGCGATCGGCCTAAATCGGGCGTTTGGACGCAGCCGGGATCGGGTTTTCCGCCATTGGCTTTGCGCGCGAATGCGCCTATATCGAGCCGGAGCAAACGCGGTTTTTCCGCTTGCCTTCCCTATCGAACAGCCCGCCGAGGATGCACGTGAGCACTTTCGACCAGCGCGAAGACTCCTTCGAAAAGCGTTTTGTCCATGAAGAGGAGCTCCAGTTTCGCGCCGAGGCGCGCCGCAACAAGCTGGTCGGCCTGTGGGCGGCCGAAAAGCTGGGGAAAACCGGCGACGAGGCGAAGGCTTACGCGGAATCGCTGGTCGTGGCCGAGGTCGCCGCCGACGCCGACGAGCGGGTTGTGGCGCAGGTCAAGAAGGACTTCGAAGCGGCCGGGGTGAACCAGTCCGAACACCAGATCCGCCGCACCATGGACGAGATGCTGGCCAAGGCGAAGGCGGAAATCAAGGCGGGCGAATAGCCGCCGCATACAGTGCAATCGGGCGAGATTGTTTTCCTCACCGTCATCCTGAGGAGGCCTCGAAGAGGCCGTCTCGAAGGACGAGGGAGAGGAAAATAGGCGCAAACGGGGGCTTCCTCGTCCTTCGAGACGCGTGCTGCGCACGCTCCTCAGGATGAGGAAGCCCTTCACCCGATCGCCCTGCTGCCGCATAGGGCCTTTGTTCATTTTCTGAGAGGAAGATCGCGCCATGCGCGATTCGTCCCTGAGAGCGCCGCGACTGAAGTCGCTGCCTGACGCGTCCTATTTTTCGGCTGCGCCGGCAATCGCCGAAGAAGCGGCCCTGTGGCTACGCTATCTCGCCGGCGAGCGGCGCGCGTCGCGCCATACCGGCGAGGCCTATGGCCGCGACCTTGCCGCCTTTCTCGCCTTTCTGACCGATCATCTCGGAGCGCGGCCCGGCGCCGGCGAGCTCAAGGCCCTGCAGCCGGCGGACCTGCGCGCCTATCTCGCCAAGCGCCGCCGCGACGGATTGGAGAGCCGCTCGCTGCTGCGGGCGCTCGCCGCCTTGCGCAATTTTCTGCGATTTCTGGAGAAAAAGGGCCTCGCCCGCACCGATGTTTTCGGCGCGGTGCGCCCGCCCAAGCGCCCGCACAGCCTGCCCAAGGCGCTCACGGTGCCGGACGCCCGCGACATCGTCGATCCCGCGCAGCGGGCTGGCGAGGCGCGCGAACCCTGGGTCATCGCCCGCGACGCCGCCGTGCTGGCGCTGCTTTACGGGGCCGGTCTGCGGATTTCCGAAGCGCTGTCGATCGGGCGCGACGAGGCGCCGGTCGGCGCCGCCGATCGGGTCACGATTTTGGGGAAGGGCGGCAAGAGCCGGACCGTGCCGGTGATCGCGCCGGTGCGCGCGGCGATCGAAGCCTATCTCGCGCTCTGTCCCTACGATCTTGCCGACGGGCCGCTCTTCGTCGGCGCCCGGGGCGGCCCGCTGTCGCCGCGCATCATCCAACTCGCGGTCCAACGCCTGCGCGGGGCGCTCGGCCTCCCCGAGAGCGCGACGCCGCATGCGCTGCGCCATTCCTTCGCGACGCATCTGCTCGGCCGCGGCGGCGATCTGCGCACGATCCAGGAACTGCTCGGCCACGCCTCGCTCTCGACGACGCAGATTTACACCGCCGTCGACAAGGCGCGGCTTCTCGACGCTTATCGTTCGGCCCATCCGCGCGCGGATTGACGTTGGAGGCGTGACGCGCCGCGAACTCCACCCTCCCCTAGAGGGGGAGGGTCGCATTGCGAAGCAATGCGGGGTGGGGTGACGCCTGAATGAATCCGTCGAGAGACGCGCGTAGAGCCATGCGCTTAAAGACAATGTTTTGAGATGCGGCTCCACCCCACCCCGGCGCTTCGCGCCGACCCTCCCTCTCAAGGGGAGGGTGGAGGCGCGCCAAAGGGAGCACGCATGTTCGGCCGGGCGCTGATCGTCGCGCTGATCGCCTTTTTCGCCGGCGCCGGCCTTATGGCGCGCGCCGCCGCGACGGATGTCTGCAAGGGCGACGCCTGCACGGGCGTTTTCGCGGTCGGCCCCTATCTCATGGGTTTTTTCGCGACCCAAACCTACGAAGAGGGAACGGCGCAACGCTATTACCGGGAAATCCCGAGTTTCGGACCGACCCATCTGAACATCGAGATCGCCGGGCGCGAGGACGATCCGACGCGTCCGCCGCAATTCGAGGACACCAAGGACCTCGACATCGAGGCCCGGCTCTATTGGGCAAGAAACGACCTCAAGACGCCCGAACTCTTAAAAACCTATCGGGCGCATGGCGTCGCGTCGATCTCCTTCGACTATGATTTTTCCGAGGACGGCAAATATATCGTCGCCGTGAGCATTCGGAAGCCGGACGGCGTGGCGCATCAAGGCGAATATATTTTCTTCGTCATCGCCGCCGCTGAGTCGGGCCTTCTCCTTGCCGTCGCCGCCGCGCTTTTCCTTCTCGGCTTCGCCGTCCTGGTCTGGCGGCTGAGAAAGCCGCTCACTCCACCGGCTCGACAGCGGTGATCTCGATCCCGAAGCCCGAGAGTCCGACGAAGGCGCGAGGCTTTGCGGAGGAAGAGCGCAGGCGGATTGAGGATACGCCGAGATCCTTCAAAATCTGCGCGCCGAGCCCGACGTCGAACCATTGCCGCTTGCGCGTCTCTTCGGCGTTTTCCTCGCCCCGTCCGACGATATTCGCCGGCACGCCGGCAGCGCCGTCGCGCAGATAGACCAGCACGCCACGTCCTTCGCGGGCGAAGCGGGCCAGCGTCTTCTTGATCGTCGGCGCGCCGCACATCACATCGGAGATGATGTCGGCGCGATGCAGGCGCGTCGGCACGTCGCGCCCGTCGCCGATCGCGCCGAGAACGAAGGCGAAATGCTGCACGCTGTCGAAAGGCGTCACATAGGCGTGGCCGATCATCTCGCCGGCCTCAGTCTCGACGGGAAAGGTCGCGACGCGCTCGACGAGCTTTTCGCGCGCCTGCCGGAAGGCGATGAGATCGGAAACCGACACGAGCTTGAGATCATGCGTCCGGGCGAATTGTTCGATCTGGCCGCCGGTCATCACCGTGCCGTCGTCATTGGCGAGTTCGCAAATGACGCCGACCGGCGGCAGGCCGGCGAGCTTGCACAAATCCACCGCCGCTTCGGTATGTCCGGAGCGCATCAGCACCCCGCCGTCCTTGGCGATCAGTGGAAAGACATGGCCGGGCCGCACGAAATCGCTCGCCCCCATATTGCCATTGGCGAGCGCGCGCACCGTATTGCAGCGCTGCTCGGCGGAAATGCCGGTGGTGAGGCCGTGGCGGGCGTCGACCGAGACGGTGAAGGCGGTGGCGAGCGGCGCGTCGTTTTCCGCGACCATCGGCGCGAGATGGAGACGGCGCGCCTCCTCGATCGTCAGCGGGGCGCAGACGATTCCGCTGGTATGGCGGATGATGAAGGCCATCTTCTCCGGCGTGCAGAGCGAGGCGGCGATAACGAGATCGCCTTCGTTTTCGCGATCGTCGTCATCGGTGACGACGACCATCTCGCCTCTGGCCACGGCCTCGACGGCTTCGGTGATGGAATGGGACAAAGGTGGCTCCGGTGTGGGGGGTGGCGCGCTGCTCTGCGCCGGGGGCCAGGACGTGAAGATTTACTCCGGGGCCGGGCGGGATTCAAACTGTCTGGTGGAGGTGGCGTCGAGGCCTCGGCGACGTGCGGGGAAAGATCATTTTCCCGGAGGCATCGCCATCGGCGGCATCTGAGAGGCCCACATTTCATCGCTGTCGATTGCAGGTCGGGCCCTGCACCGTCGGATGATGAAGGTCGTTCATCGACTGTATGGAACGAGCGCGCGTATGCGATCGTTCCTTAAGTAGAGAGCGCCCCAAAGCATGAAGCCGACATAAACTCCAAAGAACGTGTGACTGAAAAGAGGGCTGCCAATGCGCGCATGAGTCGCGACGGCCCCGCCGAGATAAGCAGTGAGAAGGATCGCTCCGAGCACAGATGTTCTGGGATAGGCATACAGCGCCGTGCATGCGAGCAGGACGAGCCCCATTGAAGTCACGGTCGTGGCGGGCCACCCGAGTTGAACGGTCGTTTCCAAGACGACAGGGAGCTGCGCGAGCTTGATCGCCGCGTCCATCAGCATGAAGAGGATTACAAGTCCGCTCAGACCATAGCCGGCCCAGCGCGACCATTTGCGAGTTGCGGTCGTATCTTTTTGCGTCATATGAGTTTCCCTCCGTTCGAGGCTCGCGGGATCGACGAATTTCGTGCGCGGTCAGCGAGTCGGGGGCGATTTCGTGGCCTTGAGCACCGCGTAGATGGCCATCGCGTGGCCGCGACCAAGACCAAAATCGTCCTTGAGCCACTTGACGATCTCGCCGGCTTTGACGCCTTCCTTCAATTTCCCTTGTTGAGTGAAGCCCTTCTCGTCCGCGAGATTCTTGAAGTCTTCGACCCCCTTGCCTGTCTTCGCTCGGATATTGTCGAGATAAGCTTGGAACGTCATGCGCAGACTCTCCGTGTTAAATATATTCAATATAGTGAGCTATATCCAATATGTCCGAAACTGGCAAGCGGCCATACACATCCAAACTTCGGAGCCGGTCGGCGGAGGCCACCCGGATCCGGGTTCTCGACGCCGCGAAGGCGCTTTTCGCAAGTCAGGGGATCGACGGCGTCACCATCGCCAGCATCGCCGAAAAGGCCGGCGTGGCCGCCGCCACTGTTTATTCGCTGTTCAAGTCGAAGGAAGGATTGCTCCACGCGCTCATGCATGCCGCCCTGTTCGGCCCGCAATTTCGGGAAGCGCTTGCAAGGTTGGAGGGTGTGACCGACCCCGTCGAATCAATCGCGATGTCGGCCCATGTCGCACGCGCCATTTATGAGAGCGAAAGCGCGGAGCTAGGATTGATTCGGGGCGCTTCCGCCTTCTCGCCCGCGCTTAAAAAAATGGAGCAAGAATTCGAGCGGACCCGATTTGAGATGCAGGAAAAACGGGTGAGTTTGCTGTTCGCGTCGGAAAAGCAGCGGAAAGGGCTCCAGCTGATCGAGGCTCGGCGCATCCTCTGGATGTATACGAGTCGCGATGTCTATCGCATGCTCGTCGGCGACGGCGGTTGGACGCCGGATCGATATCAACAATGGCTGTCTGAAACGCTCGTGCTAACACTCGTGAATGCCAATGCGCGACAAGATTGGGCGGCTTCGAGTGATTGATTCCAAATCTGCACAATCGCCTCATATGCCGCGGAACGCGAGCTTGCAGAACGCACTCCAACCGCTCGCGCTCCAATCGACTCACCGCGCCGATTCCCGATCGAGGCGGCGTGCGATGAGGGGCTCATGAAGATACTCAGACGCCTGTCGCCGCTCGCTCTTCTCTTCATCCTCTGGCTTGCGCCGACCGCGACGGCCGAGCCCGGCCCTTGCACCGAGATCGGGGAGCAAGGCGTCGCATATGCGGTGTGCGACTTCGACGCGCGCAAAAGCGACATTCGGCTTTTTCTGCGCGACGAGACAGGCGAGACCTATGGCGACTTCTCTCGCCTTGCAAGCGAGCGCGCAAGCAAAGGCGAAACGCTCGTCTTCGCGATGAACGCCGGCATGTACGCCGAAGACCGCGCGCCGGTCGGCCTCTATGTTGAGAACGGCAAAACGCTCAAGGACGCCAATACGCGCCCTGGCCCCGGCAATTTCCATATGAAGCCCAATGGCGTCTTCTGGATCGACGGGCCGCGGGCCGGCGTGACCGAGACGGCGCGTTTCCTGAAAAGCCGGCAGCGCGTCGACTTCGCCACCCAATCGGGGCCGATGCTGGTCATCGGCGGGCGCATTCATCCGCGCATTCACGAAGACGGCATGTCACGGAAATTTCGCAACGGCGTCTGCGTCCAGGACGGCCATATCGCGCGCTTCGCGATCTCCAACCGGCCGGTGAGCTTTTACGAATTCGCCCGGCTGTTTCGCGAGCGCCTGCATTGCCAGGACGCGCTGTTTCTCGACGGCGGCGCGGCTTCGGGACTCTATGCGCCCTCGCTCTCGCGCCATGATCGATTCCTGCCGGCGATGGGGCCGATCGTCGGCGTCGTCGAGAAGGCCAAGCCCTAAGACAAGCCTTAACTTAGACGCGCCGACGCGGCGTTGAGCTTGTCGATGCGCGCCGCGGTCTCCTCGCGCCGTTCGCGGTGCTCTTCGATCACTTCTTCGTCGGCCTTGGCGAGGAAGCCCTCATTGGCGAGCTTGGCGTCGAGCTTCTTCAACTCGCTTTCGAGCTTGGCCGTCTCCTTCGCCAGCCGCGCCCGTTCGGCGTCAAGATCGATCACGCCTTCTAACGGCATGGCGGCGACGCCGCCGCGCACGATGATTTGCGCGCTGGATTTAGGCGCGGTATCAGCGAAGCCGAGGCGCGAGAGCCGCGCAAGCTTGCGGATCGTCTCGTCCCAGCGCGTCGCCCGCGCCTGCAGCGCCTCATCGGCGCCGATCAGTAGTAGTTCGGTCTCGCTGGTCAGATTCATTTCGGCGCGCAGCGAGCGCGCTTCCGAAATGACGTCAACGACCCAGCCGATTTCTCTCTCGGCGTCCGCATCTTCGAGCCCTTCGAGCGACGGCCAGGCGGCGAGCGCCAGCATCGTTTCGCGTTTTGGTCCCTCCGCGCCCTTGATCGCCCAAAGCTCCTCGGTGAGGAAGGGCATGAAGGGATGCAGCAGCGCGTAAATCTGGTCGAGAACGAAGGCGGTCGTCGCGCGCGTCTCGTCCTTTTCCGCGCCGTCGGCGCCTTGCAGCAACGGCTTCGCCAATTCGACATACCAGTCGCAGAAAACGCTCCAGACGAAGCGATAGGCTGCGTTGGCCGCGTCGTTGAAGCGATAGGCGTCGATCGCCGCGCTGACGTCAGCGACCGAGCGCGCCGCCTCGCCGACGATCCAGCGGTTGAGCGTGATTCTGTTGGCGCGTGGATCGTAATTTGCGACGCGCGCGCAGCCGTTGATCTCGGCGAAGCGGGAGGCGTTCCACAGCTTCGTCGCGAAATTGCGATAGCCTTCGACGCGGCTCGTCGCGAGCTTGATGTCGCGGCCCTGCGCCGCCATCGCCGCGAGCGTGAAGCGCAGCGCGTCGGCCCCATAGTCGTCGATGAGATGCAGCGGGTCGATGACATTGCCCTTCGACTTGCTCATCTTCGCGCCCTTCTCGTCGCGGACGAGCGCGTGGATATAGACGTCGCGGAAGGGGACCTCGCCCATGAAGTGGAGCCCCATCATCATCATCCGGGCGACCCAGAAGAAGATGATGTCGAAGCCGGTGACGAGGGCGCTGGTCGGATAATAGCGCGCAAGCTCCGGCGTCTTCTCCGGCCAGCCGAGAGTCGAGAAGGGCCAGAGCGCCGAGGAAAACCAGGTGTCGAGAACGTCCTCGTCGCGCGTGAGAGTCGCGCCATCGCCGAGTTTGGCGCGGGCCGCGGCAATCGCCGCTTCTTCCGTCTCTTCAACATAGACATTGCCGTCTTCGTCATACCAGGCCGGGATACGGTGACCCCACCAGAGCTGGCGCGACACGCACCAGGGCTGGATGTTTTCCAGCCAGTCGAAATAAGTCTTCTCCCAATTCTTCGGCACGAAAATCGTGCGGCCCTCGCGCACCGCCTTGAGCGCGGGCTGCGCGAGAGTTTTTGCGTCCACATACCATTGGTCAGTGAGACGCGGCTCGAGCACGGCGCCGGAACGGTCGCCATGCGGCACCATATGTTTGTGATCGTCGACGCCATCGAGCAGCTCGTGCGCCTCCATCATTTCGACGACACGCTTGCGCGCCGCGAAGCGATCGAGGCCATCGAGCGCGAAGACGGTCGCGACGAGTTCTTCCGAAGGCTCCAAGCCTTCGTGAAATTCGGCGTTGGCTTTGAGCGTCATTTGCGCTTGCGGGTCGAGCACGTTGATCAGCCGCAACCCATGCCGCTTGCCGACTTCGAAATCGTTGAAGTCATGCGCTGGCGTGATTTTCACCGCGCCCGTGCCCTTTTCGGGATCGGAATATTCATCGGCGACGATCGGGATCAGCCTGCCGACCAGTGGCAGGCGCACGCGCTTGCCGACAAGCGCCTTGTAACGTTCGTCTTCCGGATGCACGGCGACCGCCGTGTCGCCGAGCATCGTCTCAGGCCGCGTCGTCGCGACGACGATATGGTCACCGGTCTCTTTTCCGGCATCGTCGACGATCGGATATTTGAAGCGCCACAAATGGCCCTTCACCTCGACCTGCTGCACTTCGAGATCGGAGATCGCCGTATGCAGCACAGGGTCCCAATTGACGAGGCGCTTGTCCTTATAGAGCAGGCCGTCGCGATAGAGCTGCACGAAGACCTTGACGACCGCGCGGGACAGACCCTCATCGAGCGTGAATCGTTCGCGCGACCAGTCGCAGCTGGCGCCGAGCCGCTTCAACTGTTCGACAATTTTGCCGCCCGACTCCGCCTTCCATTCCCACACGCGCTCGACGAATTTCTCGCGACCGAGCGTGCGGCGATGTTCCTGGCGCTCCATCAGCTGGCGCTCGACGACCATTTGCGTCGCGATGCCGGCATGGTCCGTTCCCGGCTGCCAGAGCACGTCGTCGCCTTTCATGCGCCGGTAGCGCACGAGAATGTCCTGCAGCGTATTGTTGAGCGCGTGGCCCATATGCAGGCTGCCGGTCACATTCGGCGGCGGAATGACGATGGAATAGGGGCTCGCCCCGGCGCGTTCGGGGCGTCCGGCCCGGAAGGCCTGCGCCTCTTCCCAGGCGTCGCGGATGCGCGATTCAATCGAAGCGGGATCGAAGGTTTTTTCCATCGTCATCGGGGGCCGGTTGGAGGCAGGAAGGGCGCTGATCCCGCCCCGTTGCGGGGAGGGCGGACCGGGCAAGCCGGGCCGGGAGGGCTTCTATAGCGCAAAGAAATCCTGTGCGTCGAAGTCGGCGCGTTTATATTTCAGTCGCCCGGGGAGCAGGAGCCTCCCCGCCGGTCGCTCCTGCAGGACCTCCAACTCGGGTTAATTTCAGCTTACTTTCAGCCGTCATGCCCGCGCTTGTCGCGGGCATCCACGCCGGACAATCGCGAAACGCATCGCGCAGAGACGGCACTTTCGGCTCATGTTTTCACATTTTCATAATGTCGCCGCGTGGATGGCCGCGACAAGCGCGGCCATGACGCGGTGAGATGACGCCTCGACAACCATGATTCGGAGGTCACCGCCGCGCGGCGAGCGGCACCACATTGTGGAGCTGGGCGTCCGCGGTCTCGAAGAAACGCCGCAGATTGCGCGCCGCCTGACGGATGCGCTGCTCGTTCTCGACCAGCGCGAGGCGCACGAACCCCTCGCCATGCTCGCCGAAGCCCTCGCCCGGCGCGACCGCGAGGTCGGCCTTCTCGATCAGCAGCTTCGAGAACTCCAGCGTCGAAATGTTGCGGAAGCGCTCGGGCGCCGGCGCCCAGGCGAACATCGAGGCGCGCGGCGCCGGGATCGGCCAGCCGGCCTGGGCGAAGCTCTCGACCATCACGTCGCGCCGCCGCTTGTAGATCGCGCGCATCTCGCGCACGCAATCCTCCGAGCCGTTGAGCGCCGCCGCCGCCGCGACCTGCACCGGGGTGAAGGCGCCGTAGTCGAGATAGCTCTTGACCCGCGCCAGCGCCGACAGCAGCCGCTCATTGCCGACCGCGAAGCCGATGCGCCAGCCGGCCATCGAGAAGGTCTTCGACATGGAGGTGAATTCGACCGTTACGTCCATCGCGCCCGGCACCTGCAGCACGGACGGCGGCGGATGGTCGTCGAAGAACACTTCGGCATAGGCGAGGTCGGAGAGCACGAAAATCTCATGCTTCTTGGCGAAGGCGACGAGGTCTCTGTAGAAGTCGAGCGACGCCACTTCCGCCGTCGGATTGGACGGATAGCAGACGACGACCGCGATCGGCTTGGGGATCGAATGGATGATCGCGCGCTCCAGCGCCACGAAATAATCCGGCGTCGGCGCCGAGGGCACCGAGCGGATGACGCCGCCGGCCATCAGAAACCCAAAGGCGTGGATCGGGTAGGAGGGGTTCGGCACCAGCACCACGTCGCCCGGCGCGGTGATCGCCTGCGCCATATTGGCGAAGCCCTCCTTGGAGCCGAGCGTCGCCACGACCTGCGAATCGGGATCGAGCGCCACGCCGAAACGGCGCGCGTAATAGCCCGCCTGCGCCCGCCGCAGCCCGGCGATGCCCTTAGAGGCCGAATAGCGGTCGGTGCGCGGCTTGCCGGCGGTCTCGACCAGCTTGTCGATGACATGTTTTGGGGCGGGCAGATCGGGATTGCCCATGCCGAGATCGATGATGTCGGCGCCGCCCGCCCGCGCCTTCGCCTTGAGGCGGTTGACCTGTTCGAAGACATAAGGCGGCAGGCGCTTGATGCGATAGAAATCCGACATTCTATGTTTGTTCCGGAGGGCGCGAAGCGGGAGTTTAGCACTTCTCGCCGCGCGCGGGGAGGGGCGGGGACTTCGCGCCCAGGGCGATCGGGGGAAGGATTGTTTTCCTCACCCTCATCCTGAGGAGGCCCGCAAGTCGGGTTTACCCGACTTGCGAATTTAATGTCGATCTCGGGCAGGCCCGAGATCGAAGAGGCCGTCTCGAAGGACGAGGGTGAGGAAAATAGGCGAAGCCGGGCTTCCTCGTCCTTCGAGACGCGTGCTGCGCACGCTCCTAAGGATGAGGAAGCCCTTCACCCGATCGCCCTGACTTCGCGCCGCCTCAAGCAGCGCCGGTCAATCATTGGTGACGATGACGAAATCCTTGCCGGAGCGGCTGTCGGGCGACAGCGGGGCGTCGGTCAGCACCAAGGTCATGCCGGGATGCATGCGCGCCTGCATGGCCGCGTTGAAGGCAGGCTCGGCGCGAAGCCGCTGGATCACATCGGCGTCCGGCGCGAGCGCCGAATCCTCCTGATGATGGGTGATCGCGCTCCAATGCATGCCGCGCGACTTCTGGTCGGCGCCGTTGAGCACGAAGACATGCGAGCCGAGCTTGTCGGCGCCCTCGAGCCCGAGCGTGGATCGCGCGATCACATGGTCGTTCTCGATCAGCTCGATCACATGATCGGCCGACGAGGCGACGATGCTGGTGACGGGATAGGTCTCGGCCTCCGCCCAGTCGGAAGGATGCTTCTTGCCTTCGAGCCCCGAGAGCACCTGCTCGAACTCCTGTTCGGCATAGCCGCTCAGCACCATGCCCGGATGGGTGATCTCCCAGGGGTCGGTATGCGCCCCGGCGATAATCACCGGCGTGCCGATATGGGTGACGGTAAACAGAAGTTCGGAAAATTTCATCGGCAGCCGCACGCAGCCATGCGAGGCCGGATAGCCGGGCAGATTGCCGGCGTGCAGGGCGACGCCCGACCAGGTGAGGCGGTTCATATTGGGCATCGGCGCGTCGTCGTAGAGCGACGAGTGATGATTGCGGTCCTTCTCCAGCACGACGAAGACGCCGGTCGGCGTCGAATGTCCGGGCTTGCCGGTCGAACAGGTGGAGGCGGCGATGCGCACGCCATTGCGATAGACATGGACGCGCTGCTCGGGGATCGACACCACGACCGAGACGGGACCCTTCGGGGCGAGTTCGGGACGCCAGATGAATTCGCCCGGCTTGAGCCGGCTCACATCCGCCACCGGCTCGGCGCCATGGGCGCGCCGCCCGACGAGTAGGGCGCCCGCCCCGAGCATGGCGCAAAGAAATCCGCGGCGGTTCGCTGCAATGACGGTCATGATATGGGCCCCCCAAGGTCCACGGTTAGCGAACCGCGGGTAGCACGCGCGCCGGCGCCGGCAAAGTGCGGCGGGGCACATCGCACGGCGCGGCCGCAAACCTCTCCCCGCGCGCGCAGGGCTGTCCGGGGAAAGTCATGGCCATTTGATTTCGATCTGTCGAGCTGAGACGAGCCGTCGGCGGGCCGGGTATTTGGGCGGCGGCTTTTCGATTGCATCGATGGGCCGTCGCTCGAAAGC
>Ga0194120_10003270_pt1 | contig 26659 bp, 21 predicted proteins | sample TA2MahCa65mmetaG_FD_148642 | JGI IMG/M metagenome (GOLD analysis project Ga0194120, IMG submission 148642) | Freshwater microbial communities from Lake Tanganyika, Tanzania - TA2015019 Mahale Deep Cast 65m | ecosystem: Environmental > Aquatic > Freshwater > Lake | place: Tanzania: Lake... | reverse complement strand
ATGGTGTACTCCAACCAAGGCATGACAGACCTCCTTTTGTGACCTGTCATGCGATACGATTGTGTCACCCATCTCCCCGCACGTTTGTTACCCATCTCCCCAGACTATACACCCCCCCGCAAAGCGGGAGGGAGAATACAAAAACAATCTGCACCAAGCAATAAAAGGAATGCCATGATTACCATACGACGTTCGGCGGATCGGGCTTATTTCGACCACGGCTGGCTAAAGACCTATCACACCTTCTCGTTTGCCGACTACTACGACCCGCGGTGGGTCGCATTCCGTCATTTGCGAGTTATGAATGAGGACTGGTTCGGTCCCGGCGGGGGGTTTGGGATGCACCCGCACCGCGATATGGAGATACTCACCTACATCATCGAGGGAGAACTTGAGCATCGCGACAGTCTCGGGTCGGGCGGCGTGATCCGTCCGGGGGACGTCCAGCGGATGACGGCCGGGCGCGGGATTATTCATAGCGAATTCAATCCGACCGAGGATCAGACCTGCCACCTCCTTCAGATCTGGCTCCTTCCGCAGGCTCGCAGCCTCGATCCCTCCTACGAGCAGATGCACTTCCCCGCTGAAGCGAAGGCGAACCGTCTCTGTCGGATCGCCTCGGCAGACGGACGCGACGGCGCGATGATGATTCAACAGCAGGCTGAAGTCCTGGCGGGGGTTTTCGAGTCGGGGCAGGTAACGGACTATGCTGCTGTTGCAGAGCGCTACTACTGGGTGCAGTTGATCGAGGGCGGACTTAGGGTCAATGGGGAGTCGCTGGAACCGGGCGATGCTGCAGCGATGCATGGCGAAGCGAGGCTCAGGTTAGAAATGCCTAATGATGCGCACTTTCTGCTGTTCGATATGGCGTAGGGGTTGGCATCGTCACTCTACATTCCGCATTCCGCATTCATCATTCTAAACTCTTTTCTCCCTTGCCATAGCCCGGCGATATGATTAGATTAAAGGCTTATGCCGGGCCGACTCCTCGATTTCCGTTCCGATACCGTGACCCGTCCGACACCGCCGATGCGGCGCGCCATGGCCGAAGCCGAGGTGGGCGACGACGTCTTTGGCGATGACCCAACAGTCAACCGCCTTCAGGAGAAGGTAGCCGACCTGTTGGGCAAGGAAGCCGCGCTCTTCGTGCCTTCGGGGACGATGGGGAACCAGGTCTCCATAGCCGCGCATACCGAGCCGGGCGACGAGATTTACTGCGAAGCCGGCTGCCATGCGCTGAATTACGAGGGTGGCGCGCCGGCGCACCTGTCAGGCGTTGTGATGTCGCCGATTACGGGGGTGCGAGGCCGGTTCACCGCAGACGATGTCGAAGCGCGCCTTAGGCCCGGCGATCACCATTTTGCGGTAAGCCGCCTGATCTGGGTCGAGAACACCCACAACCGCTCGGGTGGATCGATCTTTCCGCAGTCTCAAGTCTTATCGCTGCGCGCCCTGGCCGACCGCACCGGGCTAAAGATGCACCTTGACGGCGCCCGGATCTGGAACGCGGCAACAGCAACCGGCATGACCGAGCGCGAACTTGCAATGCCGTTCGATTCGGTTTCGTGCTGTCTATCGAAGGGGCTTGGTTGTCCGGTTGGATCGCTGGTGGTCGGTTCGCGAGACTTCATCGATCGGGCGCACCGATTTCGCAAGCGTTTCGGAGGCGGGATGCGGCAGGCTGGGATCCTCGCAGCGGCAGGACTCTACGCCCTCGACCACCATCGTGAACGTCTCGCCCAGGATCACCTCCGCGCCCGACGGCTGGCTGAGGCGGTCGTTGAACTGAAGTCGTTTGCCATCGATCTGGAGGGTGTCGAGACCAATATCGTCATCTTCGACGCCGCTCTGATGGGACTTAGAGGCGCTGATGTGGCCGGGATGCTGAAAGCGGATGGGCTGCTCGTAACCGCCTTCGGTTCGCGCGTCCGAATGGTAACGCACCACGATGTGAACGACGACGATGTGGCTTCGGCTATAGCGATACTGCGTCGGCTTTTCAAGTAGATATTTCAGTCGGCAACGACATTTAACCCACCCAAATCTTCACAACAATGGCTCATAACGATAATATACAGCACCTCTTCACCGCTATCGACCGGATGGACACACCGGCGTTTCTATCGCACCTGACCGACGACGTCACCTTCACTTTCGGCAACTGGCCGCCGGTGAAAGGGCTGGGTGCAGTCGAAGCCGCCGTCGATCAGTTCTTCAGCTCAATCGCGGGGCTCTCGCATAAACTGGGCAATTCGATCTACACGGCGTCCCATATCGTCATACAAGGGCAGGTTACCTACACCCGCAAGAGTGGTTCGACGCTTACGGTGCCGTTTTGCAACGTCTTCGGTATGGTGGGAGAGAAGATTCGGACCTATGAGATCTTCGCCGATATCAGCGCGCTCTACACCGAATAGCATGGAATCGGCAGGCGGGAGTCGACCTGCCTGAGGTTGGGTGAATCCCACCCGGCGGAGTGAGATAGGCAAAATCGGGCGAAACGAATCCACCTTCATGTAACCTATTTGCCATGAGTGAGCCTTACCGCGGTTTGAAGGAGTATCAAGCCGGCGAAACCTTCACGGGGTTTCTCGTCCTGCGAAAGATCGAACTGCGGTCGAAGCGGGATGGCGGCTGGTTCCTGCACCTTGAGTTAGGCGACCGTTCGGGACGGCTCACCGGAAACCTCTGGGAAGATGCCGAACAACTGCACCGCAGTTTGCGCGAAGGCGACATCGTCAAAGTGCAGGGTAAAATTGGGCTTTTCGAAGGCCGTCGGCAGTTCAACATCCAGCGCATTAGGAAGGCGCGCGAGGACGATCCGGTCGTAGAGGGAAATCTCGTTCCCGCGATTGATGCCGATCCGGCGGTTCTAATGGATAAACTGGAACGAGTAGTCAGGCGTTTAAAGAACCCGCATCTGAAGCAGTTGCTTGAAGGATTTCTGACCGATGAGACTATTCGCCCGGCTTTTATGCGGGCTCCAGCCGGGAAGTTATGGCACCACAACCGGCTCGGCGGGCTTCTCGAGCATACCCTTTCGATGGTCATGCTTTGCCGGCGGCTGGCGATGCACTACCCCGACATCGACCGTGACTTGCTAATCGCCGGTGCGGTTCTTCACGACATTGGAAAGGTCGAGGAGTATTCCTTTGAACGGCACTTCGAGTACTCCGACCGTGGGCGACTGGTAGGACATATCCCGCTCGCGGTGCAATGGGTCGGCGAGCGCGCCGCAGCGATCGAGGGCTTTCCACCGGAGTTGCTCGACCAGGTTCAGCACTTGATCCTATCGCACCAAGGCGGACCGGCGCAAGGGTCGCCTCAGGAGCCGAAGACGCGGGAGGCATTTCTGCTGCACTACGTGGACGAAATCGACTCCAAGATGGATGCCTACCGCCGTCTCATTGCAGACCGCCTTCCCGGTGAACGTTGGAAGTTCGTCGAACTCCTGGGACGGCACCTCGACCTGGGACCGGAAGCAACCGGCGATGCCGGACCCGCGGGTGGGTAGTCACCATACCTGCCCGGGACGTTTGTGAACGACACTTATCAGGACGGGGCTATGTCCGCGCACCATATTGCGGGTCAGAGCGTCCGTTAGTAAAGAACCGAACATGAGGAGAATCCTCTTGCGTCCACTCATCGTTGTCTTGCTGTCGGCGATGCCGGTCATGGCTGCCACCGGCGATACGATTCCAATGGAGGCGCGTCAAGCGCGCCACTTGATCGTCCCCTTCATCGGATATCAGATTCAAGAGGATGAGATGATCGGCGCCGGCTTCGAGTTGAGCCAGTCGAGCCCCCTCTTCCCCGATACGACCTTCCATTGGAGCGGTCACTATTCTGCGACTAACGAGTCCCGGACGCCGGCGCTCGGCCTCTCCTACCGCTACCGAATCCTCGACCCGCTCTTCATTGAAGCGACTTTCGGGGTGATCCAGGATCAGAAGAAGTTCACCTACAAAGCCGTCCTGCCGGTCTATGACTTTGCCGCCCGCTACACCATCGAAGTCGATCGCGGTAACACGACCTTTCTGAGTGCCGGAGGAGCGTATCAGTTGCCGACCGGCTTGGGGTGGCTCGGTGCAGGTATAAAGGCGCATATAGGCTATGCCTGGCGGACGGTGAAGACCAGCAAAGGCGGGACAACCAATCAGGGCGGGACGGTGACGACCGCTAATTTCTATGCCGACGATGCCGAGTCGATGTTGTCGGTTGGCGGGGGGCTTGAGGGAACCCTCTGGCGCGGCGATCTGCTCCTGGTCCGGGCGGGGATTAATTATACTCAGTTTCTTCCTCAAAATGGACCGGGCGACCCCTTCGGCGGCATCGGCTGGCAGGTGGGGTTGTTTCCGATTTGGGGAGGACGCTAACTTCCTGCTTACGCCTGGTTCCCTTGCGTAGCATCGTCATAGCCAACCAGAAGGGCGGGGTTGGGAAGACGACAACCACCGTCAACCTCGCGGCAGCGCTCGCCGTCGCCGAGCGAAAAGTGCTGCTTGTCGATCTCGATCCCCAGGCTAACAGTTCGTCATCACTCGGGGTCCACGTCGGGCGCGACGAGCCGTGCATTTACGATCTTCTGATTGACGACCTGCCGGCAGGTTCGATTATCCGGCCGGCCGGGTTTGAATACCTCTCCCTCCTGCCTTCGCACATCCGGCTGGTCGGCGCGGAGATAGAACTGGTCAATATGGACGACCGCGAGCGCGTCCTTCGCAAAGCGCTCGATCCCGTCCGGGCTGACTACGACTTCATTCTGATCGATGCCCCCCCGTCGCTCGGACTGCTGACCCTGAACGGTTTGACCGCTGCAGATGCCGTCCTCATCCCGGTGCAGTCGGAATATTTTGCCCTCGAAGGTCTGACGCAACTTCTGAACACCATCCACCTGGTCCAGAAGCGCCTTAATCCCGAATTGGAAATGGAAGGGCTCCTGCTGACGATGTTCGACCCGCGCCTCAATCTGGCGCGGCAGGTTCATTCCGAAGTGAAGAAGTTTTTCCCGAAGCACACCTTCGATACGATCGTCCACCGCAGCATCCGGCTGGCGGAAGCGCCCGGCTTTGGCAAGCCAGCAATCCACTTCGCCGCTTCGTCACAAGGAGCCAGAGACTATTTGGCACTCGCCGAGGAACTGATCGCCCGGCACGGACGAGCGGCTTGAGCCTGACACTTAGACCAGGCGTTCTTTCGCGACGGCAGTTGATGGCGCTCTGCGAGGAAGGCGTCATAAAAGGCTCGCTCGATCCCGACAAGGCTGCCGGGCCGAGCGCGTTCGATTTGACCCTGGCTGGAGAAGGGTGGCTCATGCGCGGATCGGTCAAGGGCAACCCTACCGAAGCATACGAGCAGACCTTGAGCGAAAGCGCCTATCGAACCAAGCGCATCGACCTCTCGCGTCCGGTCGTTCTTGAACCTCGTTGCACTTATTTGATCCGGCTCGCCGAATCACTCGACCTTTCGGCGCATCCCGATCTGCATGGTGTCGCATCAGGCAAGAGTTCAGTCGGGCGGCTCGACGTGCTGGTCCGGCTCATTGCCGACTATGCACCCGGCTTCGACCAGATTGTGCCGTCGCGAAGATCAAAACGGCACGGGATCACCCTCTATGCCGAAGTTACTCCGATCAGTTTTCCGATTCAGGTTCAGGCCGGGGTCAGCCTCAATCAATTGCGCCTCTTTATGGGAGAGGATTATATAAGTGAGTTGGGGCCGGGGCTGCTGAAGTATTATGCCAACATACTTCTTCATCCCGACCGCAGCCTTGAACACGAAGACGAACTACAGGAGTTGACGGTCGATATAACGCCCGTCGTGGACGGCGAAGCAGCCGGCCTGATTGGCTTCGAAGGGCTGCGCGACATTCGTCATCCGATACCGCTGCTTCCTGGAACACCAGGCGCCGATCCGCGTAACTACTGGAAACCCGTCGCGGTTCAGGAGAGTGGTGAACGGCTTGAGATTGTGCCCGAACGGTTCTATATCCTCCGCTCCCGGGAGCGCTTTCGTCTGCCGCCCGAAGTCGCGGCGTTTGTGCAGGCGATGTCGGAACGACTCGGTGAGTTACGCATTCACTATGCCGGATTTGTCCATCCCGGCTTTGGCTGGCTTCGACCCGAGGGAACGCCGCTCATCTTCGAGACACGCGGGCATAATATCACGACATTTCTGAGGCATGCTGAGCGAATGGCTGTTATACGTTACTATCAGATGTCCGAGCCGGTCGATGAAGAGACGATCGCCGCCGAGTCGTATCAGCATCAGGAACTGACCCTCTCGCGCTACTTTGCGCCATGGCGGTGAAGTTCTGTTCGTACCAGTGGACTCTTCAAGGCAATAGAAGTCCGTTGACAAAGGTCGGAGCAAGGCTTGCCTTAGCCCGCATCATGCTGACAAAAGTCCGCCTCCAGTCTGGATTCCGGCTTCCGCCGAAGTGATGCCGGGACTTCTTCAATCGACTCTATATGAGTAACCCACGGTCGTCTATTTGTTGAGTCGTTTCCAGTCGTGACTTTCCTGCAGACCATCTTCCTTCCGGCGTTGGCAGGAGCGGCGATCCCGCTCCTGCTTCATTTCCTGAGCCGCCGCCGGCTGCCGCTCATTCCATTCTCCAGTCTGGAATTCCTGCAGCGCCTTCAGAAACGGGCGAGCCGTCGGGTGCAGTTGCGGCAGATTATCCTGCTGGCATTGCGGACGCTGGCGGTGTTGGCGCTGGTGATGGTCTTCGCGCGTCCGGCGGTTGAATCGGTCGGCGCGGTTGGAGCAGCCTCGACGGTCGAAATGGTCATCCTGCTTGACGACGGGCTGACGTCAGCGGCGCAGACTCGGGACGGGGAGTTGCTCGAACTTTCGCGAGTTCGAATCGAAGCGATACTCGACCTGGCAGGTCCGGGCGACCAGGTTACCATTCTTCCGCTCGCGACGCCGCAGAGACGGCTGGCTGCGGGTTACGGGGGGATGCGACTGCTGATGGAAGACCTGGCACAAATGGAACCGCGCTTTGTCCGGCCGGCGCTGGCACCGGCATTGAAGATTGCCGACTCAATCCTGGCAGCGTCATCGCGCTCAAACCGGGAGTTAGTTATAGTGAGCGGATTCTACGAGGTTGGTGCGGAGACCTTGACGACGGTTCGCCCTGCCGGTGTCCGCACGTTGCTGATACCGGTCGGACCGGAGCGCCTCTCCAATCTCAGCATCACCGGATTCAAGCGGCGCAGCACTATCCTTCAAGCCGGCCGGCCGGTCGATATAGAAGTTCAGATTGCGAACTACACCGGGCAGGACGTCGAAGGCGCGGTCCTATCGCTCTACCTGGAAGGCGAACGGGTCGCACAGGGTTCGCTCGAAATGCCCGACAAGGCATCGGTGTCGAAAGTTTTGACCTTCACACCGCCGCGGTCGGGCAACCTTGCAGGCTCCATTCGCATCGAAGAGAACGACGCTCTCGCCGCCGACAATCGCTACTACTTCACGCTTGCCGTGCCGGAGGTCGTCCGGCTGGTTGCGGTCTGCCCCGATACAATTACCAGAGTGATCCTGCGAGCGGCGCTCGCGACTGAGGCGGCCGGATTCGTGCACCTTGATTTCGCAGCGCATGACCGGTGGGAGACAATGTCGCTTGCAAACTGCGACGTGCTCTTACTCGCGGGAGTAAAGGATGTCTCTACCGGTGCGGCCGCCCGGGTGGTGGAGTTTGTCCAGTCCGGCGGCGGACTGGTGATGGCGCCATCGAAGGAGTCGGACCTGACCGGGCTGAGCCGGGGGCTCTGGAAGCAACTCGGCTTTGCCGGTGCCAAGGGAATCGTATCGGGGAGTGGAATCACCTGGGGAAGGGTCGATCTCGAGCATCCAATTTTCAGCGGGATGTTCGAAGCGGGAGGTGCGCCCCGATCACCGTCGCTACGACTCGCGGTTGATATGGCCGTGGGCGAAGGCGATCAGGTGGCTATTCCCCTCTCGTCGGGAAGCCCCTTCTTAATGGAACGGACTCCGGGGCGCGGTCGGGCGCTGTTGTTGACTTCGCCACTCACGCCGGAGGTGGGAGACTGGATCTACTCCGGCATCTTCGCACCGCTGCTCTTTCGGGCGGTAATATACGCCTCGGCGGGGTCTTCGAGCGAAGGCGAAGACTGGCGCACTGGCGAGGTTCGGCGGCCGCTCTTGCAGATGGAGCGACCGACTGAGGCGACGTTGGTCGATCCGGAGGGCGAAAGCCGGGCGCTTCCCATGCGACCGACCGCAACCGGTGTCGAGTTCGACACCGGTCTTATCGAACTGCCGGGGATCTACGATGTGAAGGTATCGAGTGCCACTTTAGGTCGCTTTGCCGCCAACCTGCCATCCGGAAGCCCGGCTTATATGCGTCCAGCGCCAGGCGACATGGCTAAGAGATATGCCGGAGCGCAGATACTGCCGGACGACCCGATGTCGATTCCAACGGCGGTGCGGGAGTCGCGCTTCGGACGAGAACTGTGGCAGACTGCAGCAGCGCTCTTTCTCGGATTTCTGCTGTCGGAGTCGCTGCTGGCTCGCCCGCGTCGATCAGGTCCGGAGCCATGACTGTAGTTCCTCGATCCACAAATCCGAGCCAAATGGGAGAACCTTCCGAAGGCGCTCTGATTGTCGGAGTTCAGCGGCGCGGCATCGCGGCTTGGGAATTGGGCGATCACCTTGATGAATTGGAACTTCTCCTCGATACAGCCGGCGGGCGTCTGTTAGGGCGGGTTGTCCAGGAACGTGTCAAGCCGGATGCGGCAACGTTTATCGGATCGGGCAAGGTCGAGGAACTGGCCGGACTGGCGAAGGCTTGCGAAGCGAACCTGATCATCTTCGACGACGACCTTTCGCCGGCGCAAACACGCAACCTTCAGCAGCGGCTGGGCTGCAAGGTGATCGACCGGGCCGGGCTGATCCTCGACATTTTCGCCCGGCGGGCGCGAACGCGGGAGTCACGGATACAGGTTGAACTGGCGCAACTCAACTATCTCCTCCCCCGTCTGACAAGACGATGGGCGCATCTATCGCGGCAGTATGGCGGCATCGGCACCCGCGGCCCGGTCGGGTCGCGCGGCCCCGGCGAGACGCAACTCGAGACCGACAAACGCGCCATAGGCCGCCGGATCACACAACTTAGAACTGAACTTTCCCGCATCGAGAAGGCTCGCGAAACGCGGCGTTCGCGGCGTCGCGACGCCTTCAAAGTCGCCATCGTCGGCTACACCAACGCCGGCAAGTCAACGTTGCTGAATGCCCTGACCCGGTCGGACGCCTTCGTTGAAGACCGACTCTTTGCGACGCTCGACCCAACAGCACGAGCGATGCGCCTGCCCGACGGGACGTGCGTCGTCCTGATCGATACGGTCGGGTTCATTCGCAAACTGCCGCCGCATCTGGTGGCGTCGTTCAAGTCAACGCTTGAAGAGTCGCGGCAGGCCGACCTCTTTATGCACGTCGTCGATATCTCGCACCCCCACTGGGAAGGCCAGTTGCAGCGGGTCGGGGAGATTCTAACCGAACTCGACCTCGGGCAGAAACCGCAGTTGCTGCTCTTCAACAAGGTTGACAAGGTGGACGATGCGGCGCTGCTGGACGGCCTTAAGCGGCAATATCCGGGGGCGCATTTTATCAGCGCGCTGCGAGGGATTCGGCTCTACGAGGTTCCCGGCTTGATTACCGGATTCGCCAACCGGAGGTGGGTGCGGGGCGAGGAGTCGTTCCGACCCGACGAGGGCGACCGGATGCGTCTATTTGAGGAGCAGGTGCAGGTGGTGGGGCGGTCGTTCCGGGAGGGGTGGATTGTAGTGGAGTATATGCGGGAGGGGGGGTGAGGATATTGCGCGAATTCCGATATTTGCTTATCTTGTGCTTCAGGAGTATCTATGCTGACTGAACTCTCCATTTCCAACTTCAAGGCATGGCGCTCGATCGAGAAGATGAGGCTCTCCCGGATAACCGGTATCTGGGGCACAAACTCATCTGGCAAGTCGAGCATTTTGCAGTTTTTGCTGATGCTGAAGCAGACAACGGAATCAACAGATCGTTCGCAGCCCCTGTTCCTTGGCGATGAGAGGAGCTATGTGAAGCTTGGCCTATTCGAAAACTTGCTATTTCAGCGCGAGAAGCAGCGAGTTTTGGGCTTCAATCTTGCTTGGAAAGATGTCGAGCGCTTGGTAGTAAAGGATCAGAATAGAAAGGAAATGTTTAACTCGAGTGATTTCGGTTTTGATGCTGAACTAATTTCCAATGGCACTGGTAATATAAAGGTGCAGCGAATTGCATATTTGTTCGACGATCACGAGTTTGCTTGCAAGGCAAGGCCACCTTCCGGGCAATTCGAGTTAACCGTCTCGCCGCAGAATAAAATGAGGTTTATTCGATTTGCCGGCAGACCATGGCCATTATCCGCACCGGTTAGATTCTATACTTTTCCGGATCAAACGACTGCATATTATCAAAATGCCAACTTTTTGCCTCTTCTCGAGCTCAAATTTGAAAAGGCACTAAGGAGCTGCTATTATCTTGGTCCCCTGCGCGATTTTCCAAAGGCTGAATATAGATGGTCCGGCGCCTGGCCTGCAGATGTGGGGAGTGAAGGCGAGAGAACTATAGAAGCTATACTTTCGAGCACGGAAGCCGAAGAAACCATAGACCCGGGATTTCGCAAGCGTAAAATTCCATTTCAGGAATATATAGCGGATTGGCTATATAATATGGGCTTAATTGAGAGCTTCAATGTTAAGGTAATATCAGCTGAATCGAGACTATACAAAGTTGCGGTTCGTAAGACCTCTCTATCCGCAGAGGTTCTCATTACTGATGTTGGCTTCGGCGTTTCCCAGGTCCTTCCAGTCCTTGTTCTCTGCTCCTACGTCCCGGAAGGTTCCACTGTCCTTCTCGAACAGCCCGAATTGCACCTGCACCCATCGGCCCAAAGCGCCCTCGCTGATTTTCTGATCGACGTGACGCAAAAGCGTAAGATTCAAGTCATCGTCGAGAGCCACAGCGAACACCTTCTGAACCGGCTGCAGCGGCGGATCGCTGATGAATCCCTTAAGCCGGAAGATGTCGCACTCTACTTCTGCGATATTCACGAAGGCGCTTCAAGGCTTACACCACTTCAAGTCGATGTGTTTGGCAATATCGCGAACTGGCCTAAGGATTTCTTCGGCGATCCTTTCGGCGAAATCGCTGCAACTCAAGAGGCAATTATTGATAGGAAATTACGGGAAAAGGCAATTGCTAGCGATAGTTGATACTAATGTTCCCGTAGTTGCAAATGGTAGAAAAACCAATGCCACGCTTGTCTGCCAAAAGGCGTGCATTCGCGCATTAAAGGCATTCCTGGAAGGCAATAGGATTTTGGTATTGGACTCAGGCGAAGAGGTTTTAAGAGAATACGGTTTAAACCTTAGAATATCTGGAAAGCCCGGTGTGGGAGATATGTTTTTGCGTTGGGCACATAATAATCAAGCCAATAATAACCGCTGTATTAAACTTGAATTGACTCCTTTGAATGACAGCCGGGGATATGAGGAATTTCCCGCTGATCCGGAACTAAGTCAATTTGACCGCAATGATCGTAAGTTTGTCGCTTTGGCAATAGCCTGCAGAGTTAATCCTCCAATACTTCACGCTACTGATAGAGGATGGTGGATTTTCGAGGGTGCTTTGCAAAATAATGGTATTGTAGTTGAGCATATTTGCCCGGAGGAAAAGCCCTCCCGCCTTTGACTTCCTCCCCTCCCATTTCCTTCGCCTTGCCCTGGCGGAAGCGCGGGATGCTTTCGACGAAGGTGAGGTACCGGTCGGTGCCGTCGTGGTGAAAGAGGGCCGGGTGCTGGGACGGGATCATAACCGCACCAAGGCGCTCTCCGATCCAACCGCTCACGCCGAACTGCTGGCGATAACCGCTGCGGCTCAAGCCATCGAGAACGGCCGGCTCGACGGATGCGTCCTTTACTCCACCCTTGAGCCTTGTCCGATGTGCGCCGGAGCAATGGTCCTGGCGCGCATAGAAGCCGTTTACTACGCCGCGCCCGATCACCGCTACGGCGCTTGCGGGACGCTCTTCGATATCCCGCGCGACCCGCGCCTCGCGCACCGCGTCGAGGTCTATCAGTTAGCCGAATACGCTGCTGAAGCGGGGGAGTTAATGGAGCGGTTCTTCCGGGAACGGAGAGAAACCACGTAGTTTAATGATGATGATGATGATGATGCTTCATAGGACGATCCGAGGCTGTTTTGATGGGGAAATGAAAAGCTGCTTGCAAATGGTCGGATCGAAATCCGACCCTGCAGAAATAACAACTCCTAATGGTCGGATCGGAATCCGACCCCACGCGTGATATTAACATTAGCATTAACATTAACATAAATGCACGGGCAGTCGTGTTGCTCTCGGGCGGGCTCGACTCGGCAGTTACGCTCGCCATAGCCAGAAGCGAAGGTTACGCCGCTTACGCGCTCTCCATCGACTATGGCCAGCGGCACCGGATCGAACTGGAAGCCGCCAAAAGGGTCGCAAGTTCGCTCGGTGCAGCCGGGCACCTGATCCTGCCGCTCGACCTGCGGGCATTCGGCGGATCGGCACTGACGGCTGAGATTGCCGTCCCGAAGCATAACGACGGCGAGGTGAGCGAAACCGCCATCCCGATCACCTATGTCCCGGCGCGCAATACGATCTTCCTCGCGCTGGCGCTGGCTTTCGCTGAGACTTTGGGCGCTGAAGCGATCTTCTTTGGCGCCAACGCGGTTGACTACTCCAATTACCCCGACTGCCGGCCGGAGTTCATTCGCGCCTTCGAGCATCTTGCCCGCCTCGGGACCAAGGTCGGCAGCGAAGGCCGCGCCATCGCTGTCGTAGCGCCGCTGATCGACCTGTCGAAAGCCGACATCATCCGCCGCGGCATCGCGCTGGGCGTCGATCTTGGACTGACCTGGAGTTGCTATGACCCGCAGCCGGGCGACCGGCCCTGCGGAGCGTGCGCCAGTTGCCGGATCAGAGCCAGGGGGATGCGGGAAGCGGGGGTGGGAGATGGACGAGAAGTTGCGTAGATTAAAAGGGTGAGCAAGCAAGAGTTAAGGAGAGGAGCAAGCGTGAAGCGGCAGATTGCCATACTATGCATGGTGCTTATGGCTCGGTTCGCTGGGGCGGACCTGAACCTGCGTCAACTATGGTCGGTTGACCTGCAGGAGGGAGTCCAAATCGGCACCATATGGCGTGACCAGGATGACCGTGCCTGCGCGCTGGTCGCGACCAGAAGCCGGGTGCTGGTTGTTAGCGACAGGGAGGTCCTCTGGCGCGGCCCCGAGAACGGAATGACCGTCACCGCAGCGGCGCGAATCCCCTACGAGTCAGGCGCACAAATCGTCTGGAATGCCGTTGAGCCGGTGCCGCGGGGACAGAATACGGGGTGGAGTTACCTCTATCGTTACGATGCTGAGACGTTCGACTCGCTGTCGAGGATGCCGTTGGTGCAGTATGAGAGAAATCAAGAGGGTATGTTTGCCGAGCAGAGAAATTGCAGGTTCCTGACCGCAACCAGATCAATGCTGGAAGACAGTCTGCAGCCGTTATACATCTTCAATACCTATGTCATGGGATTTCGTAGCGAATATGCATATACAAATGGCAATTTCTATGATATCCTCGGCGATTCGCTGTGGCTTCGAGCTGCATGCGGCCAACCGATCGAAATGAAGCGAACTTCGACTACCGACGACGGGAGAGATGGAATCGTCTTGGCGTGGAAATCATCCGAATGGACACCTGAAAATCCGGAGTATGGAGATTACTCGAATGGCATTCGACATTACGGCAGACAGCGCTCAAGGCTACGGACGCTTGCCTTCAGGCCTGATTCAGATAGAGAACATTCTCCTTTGTTTCTCAATCTCTATGGAATGACCGTGGCACCCATTGATGGTCATGAGTGCGCTTTTGTCGTCTATTCCGACACTATTCGACTCTGGATTGCCGAAATATCGCTGCCGGAACTGGAGATCATCCGAAGAGTGCCGTTCGAATATAGCATCCGGCATCTGAATGCACTGGAGTGGTTCTCAGGGGACTCCTCAGGGGTGGCACTGATCGGGCTGGAGCAGGGGAGATTCCTCGCCTTCAACGCCCGCAACTTTCGCTTGGTCGGCGAGGCCTTCGCGCCCGGCAGCCCGGCCGACCTCGAAGTCGCCAATATGGACGGGGAGGACGACCTTGAACTGCTCTACCTCTCAACGACGCAACTCATATGCTACAAGGTCGGGCCGGTTTCTGTGCCGATTGATTCGGACCCCATCCCAAGTGGGACGACTCGCCTCCTTTCGCCGCATCCCAATCCCTTCAATGCCTTCACCTACGTCGGATTCGATCTACCCGCTGCCGCGCCGATTGCACTGCGTCTCTACGACGCGCGAGGGCAACAGGTGCGTCAGGTGCTCGAAGGTCTCCATCCGGCCGGGCGGCATCGCGCGGTTCTGAACGCCGACGGCTTGCCAGCCGGGGAATACTACTTGCGCTTGACGGGAGACAGGAACGCTGGAGCAGTGGGAAAGGTCATAGTCATCAGGTGAGTGAGTTGGCGGGGTAAAGGGTGCGCGGAGGCTTGAGCGATACACCCCTTCAACATCAACAGAGTCCCACCCGTGTTGCTGACCAATCTTGGCCTGAACACCCATGTCCATAGTCCACCCCTTCCCTATAATTCCCTTTCCTGCTTATCTTACATTCTCCCTTTCGGGGCGTGGCGCAGCCCGGTAGCGCACCTGCTTTGGGAGCAGGAAGTCGCTGGTTCGAATCCAGTCGCCCCGACGAGATTGTTGATGCCAATGCTAATGCCGATTCCGGCTTGCAGGCATCATCATCGTTAGCATCATCATTAGCATTGGCTTGGACAATTGGCATCCGCATTAGTATTGGCATTAGCATTAGCATTGCTGCCGCAGCGCTACGAACGGAAGTCGATCTCCTACCTCGATGCGCTATACCTCGCGACGCCGCAAGCGCGGGAGGTTGACCGACGTTATGTCGGAGAGATTCTCCGACAGGTTAAGGGTCAGGTCGAAATCCCCCGCTTCGATTTCAATCCGCTGCCCGAGGCTTTAGTCCACAACTTTGTCGAAACCGCCAACGCCCGCGGCTCGCTCACCGTCGATGACATCGCATCTTTGATGCAGGAGCGGCTCGTCCCGCCTATTATCGCTCTGCTCGAAGGTGCAATGGAGTCCCGTGCGGGGGAACTCGTCTCCGAGGAGAAACGGCAACTCTTCCTCGCCACGAAGGCAAAGGAACTCGGCATCACCCTCGAGGAGATCGAGAAGGTGATGAACTCGGCCTACATCTACCTGCCCGTCCTGACCGGCTGGTCGCTGAAGAAGGAGAAAGATTCCGACCGGTGGACCTGTAAGATGCAGGGGGGGATTGTCTGGTTTCAGATTGTGCAGTCCGACGATCAACCGCGGGTCATCCTGCGCAAGCGCGGTGCGACCGAGTCGATGGGCTTCGGCTCGCAGGACTTTGCGGTCGAGAGTGCGGCACTCAACTTCGGTCGCAATCTCGGACAGATCACGCGCGATATGCCGGAGTTCAAATTGGGCGCGCCGGTGGTCGAGGTCGAGGGCCGGAGCGTCCGGTTCCCCCTCGGACGGCGCGATGGCGTCGGTCTGGACGAGGTCTATTGGGTCGGCGAATGGGTGGTGCGCGGCGAAGCGGAGCCGGACTTTGCGAAGGACGGCTGGACGCGGGTAACTTCGGTCGGCGATAACCGGAATGATCCCGTCGCGCTCTCGACGGGACTTGGCATCCGTCGGGGCGATTGGGCTCCGGGAATGATGGTCGTCGAGCATCCCCGGCTTGGGATCGATGTCGCGGTCAAGACCGGCGCCTATAAGTTCAGGACCTCTGACGGTTATATTCCGGTATTGGGGGACTACCTGCACGTGAAGGAGCCGTTCGACGGGCTCACGTTTGGGCTCGACCTCGACGCGCAGATCAACATCTCGGGGCTGACGGGGGGAGTCGGCTCGTTCCTGATCGTCGGTGGACACTTTCTCTTCCCGCCGGCGGAGTATGAGGGCGGCAGTCTGTTCGCTGACCTGACGACCTCGCCGCCTCTTGTCTGGGGCTTGCAGGCAGGCTATATGAAGCGTTATTATGTAGGTCAGATGGCGCTGGCGTGGGAAGCCAAGGCGGCCGGGCGGTGGTACTCGGTCGAGCAGGAGTTCCGCGCCTTCGGAACGGACTACAAACTGACCGTGGCGAACAATACCATCGGCGTCGAAGGGGCGGTGAATCTTGAATGGGCATCTTCGCCGGATCTGAACTACGGTCTCCGGCTCGGCTACCGGCTCTACCCGGAGTCAGACGTCTGGACGGTGGACCTGAAGCCGGGCGACTGGAGCGGGGTCGCGGATCCGGACTATCCCTTCCCGGTGGTCGATCATTCGGGGGTGATGGTGGGACTTTACCTTCACTGGAGCCCGCCGCAACTGCCGTTCGACCCGGCGGGGTTGATTCAAGGAGCGTTGGGGAAGTGAGGGGACGCTAAGGATGCATAAAGTTCTTGCATCCGTTCACCAAACTTGATAACGATTCCCGACGACCATTCCCGACGGCAGATAGCAATCGACGATTTTCTCCACCCGGAGTTCCTATGACTAAGTCATCAGTATCCAACTTAATCACATTTCTGCTGCCCATTGCATTGGTCTTCCCCGCGGCCGCCTCCAACCTGCCGCGGTCGAAGATGGCGACCCTTGTCGAATCGGTCTCGCCGACCGAAGTCGCCGTCCGCGCCACCGGCATCGGCTACTGGGATAAAGGCCAGGGCAAGAAGAAAGACTTGAACAACTTCCTCCTCGAGGAAGCCCTCTTCGACGCGCGCAAAGCCGCGGTCTGGTTCGTCCTCTTCGGCGGCACCGACCCGCTGCTTGGCAAAGAGACTGAGCGCGGAGCGTTCGTGCGCATCGAAGAGGAGTTCTTCGACGCCGGCAACGTCCAGCGGTTTATTGCCTGGGAAGGGAGCGACCTGATCAGCCGCATCAAGCGCGAAATAAAGAAGAACGCCGAATATGAATTGACCATCGAGAAGGCGTTCAAGATCAACAAGTCGGCGATTCAAGACTGGCTCAACGCGAAGGGCATACTACCTGCTCGCGAGGAGATCGCCGAGGCGCTTGGCAACCCCTTCCTGATGGTCATTCCAGCCGTCAGGAAAGGCGAATCGCCGATCGAAGTGCTCGCCTCCAACCCCAACCTCTCGCACGCTGCCAAGGTGATCGAGGGCTATCTGACCCAGCGCCAATATGACGTGGTCGTCCCTGAACAGCAAGCCGCACTGCAGGAACTCGCCGCTGCGCAGGGGATGATCAAAGGGCTCTCTGAAGACCCCTCTTATGCACTTGCGCTCTCAATCGGCTCGGATGTCTATATCACCTACGAAGTGAGCCTCGAGAACACCGCCCACAACACCCGCAAGGCTTCGGTCAACGTCCGCGCTTACGAGACGACCACCGCGCGGCTGCTCGGCACCGAGACCGGCTATTCACCCTCGGCGAACGTCGGCGACAAGGTGTTGATTGAAAACGCCGTCAACGACGCCATCGACAAAGTGCTGGCCCGCATCACCGCCTACTGGAAGGACGACGTCAAGTCGGGCGTCCAGTATAAGGTCGTCGTCAGCATCGAAGGCGCCTTCTCGACCGACCAGACCGAAGCGATCCAGATGACCTTCCTCGACCTTTGGGACGAGGTCTCGAAGAACAGGCGCTACAAGGAAAACACCGTCTCGGCGGGGACGCTCGACTACCTCGTCTGGTGCGACCCCGAGCGGTATCGCCAGCCGACGCGGCTCTATCAGAAGGTTAGGCAGGCTTTCGAAGCGAGTCTGCCGGGCGGCAAATTGTCGCAAGTGAGCGTCAACCGGAAGTTGCTGCTCCTGAAGATCGAGCGGGGATGATGCTCGATGATGATGTTGGTGCTGATGATGATGTGGGGAAGCGTCGATGATAGTTTGGCGAATCCGAATTGGACCCTGATGACCGTCCTTGAAGGCCACACCGACTGGGTCTATGCCGTCCGGTGGGCGCCGGATGAGGAGCGACTTTACAGTGCCGGAGCAGATCAGCAGGTAATCGTCTGGGAAGCCTCGACCGGGAGTCCGCTCGATACCTTTCATAGCGACAAGGGGTGGATCTACTCGCTCGCGGTCAGCCCGGATGGAAGTCTCGTCGCCGTGGGTTGCGAAAAGAAGTGTATCCTGATTTGGGATGCTGCAACCGGCGAACTGGTACGGACTATCGAGGGTGCGCGGAGCCGGGTCTTTGCCCTTGACTTCAGCCCGGACGGTAGGCTACTTGCAGCCGGAGATGACGACCGGGGCCTAAAGATATGGAAAGTTGCGACCGGCGTCCTGGAGACTTCACTGCCGTTACAGGGTGGTGCGCTCTTTGCGGTCTCGTTCAGCCCGAACGGGACGATGCTTGCCAGCGGCTGCGGTGACCGGCGAGCGAAGGTGTGGGACGTCGCCACGGGCGAGGAGTGGCTGCGGATGATCCTTCACGGCGGCGCGGTGACGGGGGTGGGATGGCTCCCGGATGGGCGCCGACTTGCGTCTTCGGGCAGCGACAACAGCGCCGCGCTCTGGGATGTCGCCGCGGCGCTTGAGAGCGCCCCGCGGACGGAATCCAAACCTACGGCGCGGGTCACCGATACACCGCTCTGGACCACCAGGGCGCCGCGCGGCCCGGTCTTCTGCATCGCGGTCAGCCCTGATGGGAGATGGATCGCCGCGGGGGGCAAGGATAAAAGAACCTACATTTGGGACGCCTCCACCAGGCGGGAAACCGCCGTTTTGGAGGGGCACACCGGAACCGTCCAGACTCTCGCTTTTAGTCCCGATTCGAAGCGCCTCGCCAGCGGCGGGCGGGATGGGACGGTGAGGGTGTGGATAAGGGGAGGGACCGAAAAAAGATCATCGGCAAGCAGATTGCCATGATCAAAGGCGTTAGAATCACCTGAAATAGATACCGCCATTTGCCTTCAGAAACTCGACCTTCAGTATCTCCCTCCCCCCTTGCGCGCGTCCGGGGGCTGAAGACCCACTTCCGCACCGAAGCCGGACTCGCCAAAGCCGTCGATGGCGTCGATTTCGACGTCCACCCGGGCGAAATGCTGGGGATCGTCGGCGAATCAGGCTCTGGTAAATCGGTTACGGCGCTCTCGCTGGTCCGGCTGATTCCCAATCCACCCGGCGAGATCGTAGCCGGGGAAGTGCTCTTTCAGGGCCGCGACCTCCTGAAACTGCCGCTCACCGAGATGTATATGGTGCGAGGCAAGGAGATCGCGATGATCTTCCAGGAGCCGATGACCTCGCTCAACCCGGTCTTCACCATCGGGATGCAAATCGAGGAGATCGTCCGTTACCACGAGCACGTTCCGCGCGAGCAGGTCGTCGGGCACGCCGTCAAGATGCTTGAGCAGGTCGGCATCCCCGATGCCGGCCGGCGAATGAAAGACTATCCCCATCAGTACTCGGGCGGGATGCGCCAGCGGGTGATGATCGCGATGGCGCTCGCCTGCGACCCGGCTTTGCTCATTGCAGACGAACCGACCACCGCGCTCGATGTGACGATTCAAGCACAAATCATCGATCTGATGCTGCAATTGAAGGAGCGGCGTCCCGGCTCGGCCATCATGTTGATCACTCACGACCTCGCCGTGATTGCCGAGACCTGCCAGCGCGTCATCGTGATGTATGGGGGGATGATCCAGGAAGTCGCGCCGGTTGGGCCGCTTTTCGAAGAACCGCTCCATCCCTACACTGTCGGGTTGCTTAAGTCACTGCCTCGTCCCGACCTGCAAAAGCAGCACCGCCTCTATAATATTCCCGGCACCGTCCCGTCGATCATCAACCTGCCGCCCGGCTGTAAGTTCGCCAGCAGATGCGAGCGCGTGATGCCGATCTGCCAACAAGTCGAACCGGAACTGATGACCATCGCACCGGGACGTCAGGTAAGGTGTCATCTTTACGGGAATGAAGCGAGTTCCTCGCCGGCTTCGATCTCACCTTCAGCGGAGGCTGTCCAGTGAGCCGCCCGGTCATCGAAGTGCGCGACCTGCGCGTCCGATTCCCGGTCTATGGCGGTGTCTTCCTTGGAAAGATTGCTGAAGTGAAGGCTGTCGATGGCGTCTCATTCGATTTGATCGAAGGCGAAACGTTGGGATTGGTAGGTGAGTCCGGCTGCGGCAAGACGACCGTTGGGCGCGCACTCATAAACATCCTCCGCTCGGTCAACCCCGACACCATTGTCGAGGGCGATATCTGGCTGAACCTTGAGAATGGCGAGAAGGTCAACTTGACGCGGTTGTCGAAGCGCGCTATGCGGCCGTATCGGAGAGCGATTCAGATGGTCTTTCAAGACCCCTTTGCGTCGCTCAATCCGCGCCTGACGGTGATGAAGATCGTCGAAGAGCCGCTCCTTATTCACACCACGATGGCCAAGGCTGAGCGCATCGAACGGGTCGGCTGGCTGTTGCAAAAGGTGGGACTAAATCCGGAGCAGGCTCAACGTTATCCGCATGAGTTCTCCGGCGGCCAGAGGCAGCGAATCGGACTGGCGCGAGCTCTCGCGACCAACCCACGGGTGATTATTGCCGACGAGCCGGTGTCGGCGCTCGACGTCTCAATTCAGGCTCAGGTGATCAACCTGATGCAGGACTTGCAGGATGAGTTCAAACTGACCTTCCTCTTTGTGGCGCACGATCTTTCGGTGGTGGAGCACGTTTCGAAACGGATAGCAGTGATGTATTTGGGGAATCTGGTTGAGATAGGGCCATCGGATCAGGTGAATCACGACCCGCGGCATCCCTACACGAAAGCGCTCTTGTCGGCAGTGCCGCTGCCCGATCCGAAAGGGGCAGCATCGCGTAAGAGGATCATCCTGACCGGGGACGTCCCGACTCCGCTCCGTAAGCCATCGGGCTGCCCGTTTCGAACCCGGTGTCCGATTGCGCAGCCAGACTGCGCCGAAGCGATGCCGCCACTGAGGGATATTGGAATTGGCCGGCAGGTTGCCTGCCCTTATACATAGGCCGGTAGTTTAGAACTAAGAGAAGGGGCTGCCCCAAAATTGTGGGACAGCCCCTTTGTGCATCCAATCTGCACCCGTCAATTGGACTACTTTAGTAGTCCATCCCGCCCATACCGCCGCCATGCGGCATCGGAGGCATCGCCTCCTTCTTCTCCGGCCTCTCGAAGATTACCGCATCGGTCATCAGCAGGAGCGACGCCACCGAAGCGGCATTCTCCAATGCGCAGCGCGCCACCTTGGTCGGGTCGATCACGCCGGCCTTGTAGAGGTCTTCGAAGACCTCGGTGCGGGCGTTGAAACCGAACGCGTCCTTGCCGTTGCGCACCTTTTCGACCACCACCGACGACTCAACGCCGGTATTGTGGCAGATTTGTCGGATCGGTTCTTCGACCGCGCGACGGATGATCTTGATGCCGAGGGCTTGATCGCCTTCGAGCGACAATGTGTCGAGCGCCGCCTGGGCACGCAGCAGCGCGACGCCGCCGCCGGGGATGATGCCCTCTTCGACAGCTGCGCGAGTAGCGTGTAGTGCGTCTTCGACGCGGGCTTTGGTCTCTTTCATTTCGACCTCGGTCGCCGCACCGATCTTCAGCACCGCGACACCGCCCGACAACTTGGCGAGCCGCTCCTGGAGTTTCTCGCGGTCGTAGTCGGAGGTGGTAGTGTCGATCTGCTTGCGGATCTGGTCGCAGCGGCCCTTGATTTCGGCCTTGGCGCCCATGCCCTCGACGATGGTGGTGTTGTCCTTGTCGATAGTCACGCGCTTGGCTTTGCCGAGGTCGCTGACGACGGCGTTCTCGAGTTTGAAGCCGGCTTCCTCGGAGATCACCCGGCCGCCCGTCAGGACTGCGATGTCCTCGAGCATCGCCTTGCGTCGGTCGCCGAATCCGGGCGCTTTGACGGCGCAAACCTTCAGCGTACCGCGCAGTTTATTGACGACGAGCGTGGCGAGCGCTTCGCCTTCGACGTCTTCCGCGATGATCAGCAGGCTGCGACCCATCTGAGCTACCTTCTCGAGCACCGGCAGGAGGTCTTTCATCAAACTGATCTTCTTGTCGTAGATCAGAATGAGAGGCTCGTCGAGGCCCGCTTCCATATTGTCGGGGTTGGTGATGAAGTAGGGCGATAGGTAACCGCGGTCGAACTGCATTCCTTCGACCAGTTCAACGGTGGTCTCGGTGCCCTTGGCTTCTTCGACGGTGATGACGCCGTCCTTACCGACCTTCTCCATCGCTTCGGCGATCAGTTTGCCGATCCGTTCGTCGTTGTTAGCCGAGATGGCACCGACCTGGGCGATCTCGTCCCAGTTGGCACCGACCGGCTTGGAGATCGACTGGAGCGACGCGACGACTTCCTTGACGGCGACTTCGATGCCGCGCTTCAAGTCCATCGGATTGGCTCCGGCGACAACATTGCGAAGGCCTTCGGCAAAAATCGCCTGGGCCAGAACGGTGGCGGTGGTGGTGCCATCGCCGGCGACGTCGGAGGTCTTCGAGGCGACTTCACGCACCATTTGAGCGCCCATGTTCTCGATCGGGTCTTCGAGTTCGACTTCCTTGGCGACCGTGACGCCGTCTTTGGTCGAAAGCGGAGCGCCGAACTTCTTCTCGATCAGGACGTTACGGCCCTTGGGCCCGAGTGTTGCCTTGACCGCATCGGTCAGTTTATCGACCCCGCGCTTCATCGCCTGACGCGCATCGAGGTCGAAGATGATTTCCTTGGCTGCCATATTGAGTTTCCTTTGTGATAGTGATTGTGATTGGCGTTGAAGTTGAGTTTGAAAGTTGAAAAGTTGCTGGTATTCGGAAAACGAGCCTTTCTTCAAGGCCAACTTACCTAATTCCGGACTTTCTAACTTTCCAACTATCTAACTTTCCAACTTCATCTGACCACGGCGAGGATATCGTTACGCGATACGATGAGGTGCTCGACGCCGTCGATCTTCACCTCGGTGCCGCCATACTTGGCATAGATGACGCGGTCTCCGACCTTGACCAGTTCGGACAACTTCTTGCGCGTCTCCTTCTCGTGAGTGACGTCATCGCCGACGGCGATCACTTCGCCCATTTGGGGCCGCTCCTTGGCGGTGTCGGGGATGATGATCGAGCCGACCTTCCGCTCTTCCTGCTCGAGCGGCTTGATCAGGACTCGTTCATCAATCGGTTGAATGGCCATTTGATGGTCTCCTTGATGTTGTTGAAAATACTTCGGTTGACTGCATAAAACTATTAGCACTATAGGCAGGCGAGTGCTAACAGTCAAGTAATATATATGTCCTCAGTTGGGCTGTCAAGTAGTCTGAACGCTCGAAGGCGCAAGTGAGAGTAAGAAGTCGGGGCTGATCTGTCTGTCGTTCGAATCGGATACTCTTATTTGGAGGCGGGTGAAGAGGACGGGGTTACCCAATGTGAAGGGATATTTTGCGCTGCGTCGTTGGCAAGCACCGACAGCAGGCGAAAGCCCGCCCGATTGAGGCGATATTGATTAGCATCGCACTCTTACCACGCAGAACAATGCCGGCACTTTTCCTCATCCTTCTTCTGGCTGCCTCTTCCTATGCCGCGCCGTCCCGGGTTGGGCGGCTGTCCAATGGAATGGACTACGTCCTGGTGCCGAATCACTCGGTGCCGATGATCGCTGCCAATATAGTGATCAACGCGGGGGCGCGTGACGAGACGTGGCACACCTGGGGTGCCGCGCATTTCCTCGAGCATCTCCTTTTCAACGGCACCATAGAACACTCCCAAGCCGAAATTTACGCCGCATTCGACCGGATCGGCGCCTACCACAACGCTCACACCGGTTCGCACTTTACGAACTTTATGCTCCTCGTAGAGGGATCGAAGTTCGGAGAGGGCTTCCCGATCCTCGCCGAAATGGTCTTCGCTTCGACGCTCCCGCCGCACAAGTTCAACAAGGAGCGCGGTATTGTGATGGAGGAGATCGCCAAAGGCAAAGCCGCGGGCGAAGACCCCGACCGGCTCTTCAGGGAAGCGCTCTTCGGTGGTTCGCCGCTGTCGCGAGAGGTGCTCGGCACCGAAGAGAGCATCGCCCGACTGGAGCGCGATTCAGTGCTCGCCTTTTATCACCGGTGGTATCAGCCTAACAACTGCCTGCTCTTTGTCACCGGGGACTTTGGTCCCGACACCCTAATTGGTTGGCTCGACCGGACCTTGACGGCTTATCCTCCTGCAGAACTCCCTCACCGCCGACAATTGGCAGCGCCGGACTTCGAGGCTCTTGCGGGGCTTGGCGCACTCGAGCGAGCCGGCAGCGACGACCGCCGGCACCTTCAGATAGCCTTCCCTGCACCATCGCCCCGGTCGTCCGACTTCCCGGCGACGCTGGCGCTCTCGGGAATCCTCGATAGTCGGCTAAAGGCAGTGCTTCCGGCAGGTGTCAGGGGCGGCAGCGATATCATCCTCGACCCGGATATAAGCATCTTTCAGATTTCGATTTCATCAAGCCGTGAGACAGAAAGCGAAGAGGCAATTCGCAACATCGTCGATCTTCAGGTCAATAAGATCATTGAGAGAGGCGTTGAACCACAGGAGATCGCCCGTTTTGCCGGGCAGTATCGCTCCGATCTCTACTTCAACAGCGAACGGCTCCATTACTTCGGGATCATGTATGCCCGCTATTGGGCGGCGGCGGGTTGGGATGCGTTTGCATCGTGGGAGGAGAGACTTGGCGCGCTAAAGCCGTCGGACGTTCAGCGCGTTGCGAAGGAATTTCTGGGCGGCAGAGGGCTGGCAATGGCAATCGAACCGGCCGACACTGCAACCACGGAGAGGTTATCCCAAGCGGCCTCGCTGACACGTTCCCAATCGAGCGGCGGGATCACCACCATCGTCCGGAGCGATCCTTCGGCGCGGGTCTTTGCGCTGCATATTCTGTTCAAAGGTCGCAGCGATATTGACGCTCGCTTCGGAGCCGGCGCGGTCGATCTGCTCCATAGGTGCCTCGAGGAGGCTGCCTCGGGCGGGACGGCGCTTGCCAACCGGAAGGACGATCTCGCCATCTCGCTCAAATGCGCGGACGACCCGTCCATCCCTTACGATGACTATTACACCTCGCCGGATTACTCGTTTATCCGGCTGGAGATGCTCCCCGACAAGTGGGATGAAGGGATCAGGTTTGCTGCCGATCTATTGACGACGTCGGTTGCTGAGAAGGCGCTCGCGGCCGCCAAGGACCGCGCCAGAGCCGGCCGGACAGCATCGGGGCGCAGCCCTGCTGCAGCAGGCTCGATGCACTTGCGCAAGTTGCTGTTGGGCGAGGATCATCCTCTATGCCGCAGCGTCTATGGCGATGTCGAGGGATTCGACGTCGCGTTGATTGAAAAGGTGCGATTCGCCTTGATCGCACCAGAGTCGATGATCGCTTCCGCCTCCGGTCCGGCCGACGAGATGAAGATCACCCAGGGATTGCAATCTCGCTTGACGAACTTGAGGCGTTTGCAGCCGCTTCCACCAAAAGGCAACGACGATCTTAAGCCGATGCCCCTCGTGGTGCGATTCGACAGCATTTCCGCCGGTCAACTTCGGGATACCTTGCACTTGGGCCGGGCACAGGGCGCGGTCGTGATGGGGAAGGTCATTCGCGGCATCGATCCTGCCGATCGGGCAGCATTGGTGCTTGCCAATGCCTGGCTCTCCGACCGAATGGGGACGGTCCTTCGCGAACAGCGCGGGCTGGCCTACTCGCTGGGTAGTTCGCTCTCGCTTCACGCGTCGTTAATGGCTTCGGATCGCAGCAGCGTGTCGCTGGGTGCTGTCTGGGAGATCACCCTTGCGACCCGGCCCGAGAACCTCGATAGGGCGGAAGCGGGCATTCGGGAACTGCTCGATGAATTTGATGTTCATGCTTTCAAGGACGAAGAAGTCGAACGCCTCGTTGCAGCGATCTCTGGACGGGCGCTGATGCGCGATATGTCCCGGATCGGCCAAGCTTGGTCGATGGCGACGGGGGACTACTATTGGGGCGATCCCGAAGCGCGGACGCACCTAATAGAGGCATTGAAGAAGGTAGATTCGGAAGGCGTCGGCGCAGTTGTCCGGCGGTATTTGACCGGCGACGGATTGACTACAGTTATGGTGAAGTGATTCAGCGCCATTTTGAGGACTTACATCAGTCCATTTGGCTGACTCAAAGTGTGATGAGTTAAGCTGCCACTTCTGCCTACGTCGTTAACCTGGCATCAAGTTGATAACGTTGGCGAAAGAGGATGTCGTTCCCATGAAGGCGGGAACCCAATCTTCTCTTCAGTCTGGATCCCCGCCTTCGCGGGGACGACGAAACTGCATTACTCCGCTCTCACCCCAGACAGATACTACCCATGTGCCTGACATGAGGTAAGGGCTCTCCCTCTCCTCCCTTGCAAAGTGCCCGGTGAAGCGCTATATTATAAGGTATGTCTGCTCCCGGGTCCCGACCGGCGCCACGCTTCGTCACGAGTGTCCGACTCCTCGCACTGCCCCGCCTAAAGGTCGGTCCCGCCGTCGAACCGATCGAGTTCCTCCCGAGTGTTTTTCTTGAATTAGCCGGCGGCTGCATACGGCGAATCGGG
>Ga0194120_10003268_pt1 | contig 26670 bp, 16 predicted proteins | sample TA2MahCa65mmetaG_FD_148642 | JGI IMG/M metagenome (GOLD analysis project Ga0194120, IMG submission 148642) | Freshwater microbial communities from Lake Tanganyika, Tanzania - TA2015019 Mahale Deep Cast 65m | ecosystem: Environmental > Aquatic > Freshwater > Lake | place: Tanzania: Lake... | reverse complement strand
GAAGAGCATAACGTTTTGACATCAGTCGGCCCTCCGATTCGGCCGACTCCTTATGAATCATGCATAATTACAAAAGGGAACCCTAATTGATGACACTCTCTAATAGAGCGATGCAGATGCCTCTATTCCGCGATGGCTCTAGTTAATCTATTAGGGCTATCAATTTCTCTCAAAATTTCATTAATGATTGATAGATAAGCTCATGCCTAGTCAACAACGGTGAAAGCAGAGAACGAGAAGTCCCGCCAAAGCTGATCAAAAAAGTAACTGAGAGGATGACTTCAATCCATTACAATTATTGCGAAGGATGTTTCAGGACAAAGGCATGAGAGCTTTTATTTCAGTACCAGAGGGGCTCAGCCGGGATATCTTAAGCTCTCCTCCTACAATGAGCATACGCTCCTTCATGCCTCTTAATCCTATGCCATCCTGGCTATTTTCTCCAATGCCAATGCCATTATCTGCAACTGATATGACGAGCTGAGGTGAAGGTGTTAATTTCTCCAGAAAAAGACGAACGTTGACTTTTGTTGCGCGTGAATGGCGATAGATATTCGTTAGCGATTCTTGGATAATTCTGTAGGCTGTCAGAGACTGAATTTCAGTCATTGTCAATTTTTCCTCAGGAAAATAATAAACCATTTCAACGCTAGGGTCTGTTTTTCGCCAAGACTTTATCATCGCTTCAATAGCGCCTGAAAGCCCCATTTCCTCTAACGCTGCCGGTCGAAGACGGCCTAGTATTTTTCGATTAACTTGTTGCAACTTATCTATGTTTTGGTCGACGGCGCTCCAATCATTGAGATATTTATCTTCTCCAAGAGAAACAGTGATTTTTTTCTTAAGTTCACCAACGCAAATCCGCGACATAAATAATGCTGGACCAAATTCATCATGCAGATCACGCGCAATCTCCTTACGTTCATTATCTTGCAATGTAATCATTTTTTGAATTAGGAGATGATTTTCCTCATCTAACTTAGATAATGTTTGTGAAAGACCATTTATGCCATCTGCAATGATTTTAAATTCTGGTGTTTTATCTCCAGCAACAGTAAGTGTTCTTTTACCAGCATCCAAAAGACTCAAAGCCTGAACATATCCCGCAAGAGGAGACAAAGTATTTGATACAACGATAGAGATTATTAGAACTGTAGCAAAAATCACGCCAAGACTAGCAATCGATATCCACTTTATTTCTTGCCAAATTTCAGTTATCTCGTCAGCTGGGTTCGCCTTAATTGTTATTTTATCCTCAAATCCACTCTTCGTAACAAGCTCTATTTCTCTGCTCTCTGAGTTAGGCGTGAGAAAGCGAGTGAACCAATTCGGCGGACTCTCAAGACTATTGCCTGTATCATCTTGCACCGATGTCCGACTTGAATAAATGCGCGCATGGCGCAGATGATTAGCTTCTTTAATAAGTCTTTCAAGCTCAGCTTCTGGTTTGTCGAGCTGATTTATAGATGGAAGCGCACTGACGATAAAATCATTTGCAAGCCTGCGCGCACTTTCAGACTCGGAATTAATTCTTGTAGCAGCCTGAAAAATAAACAAGGCAATGCAGAGGGCGACAGCGACGCTAATTGCTGCACCAACATAGATTGAGAGTTTGGTTCTTAGAGATAAATTTGCAAGCATTGGGAAATTTTCCCGAAATTAAGAGCTTTACTAGCTTAAAAAATTATATCAGAACAAAACATACATGCAAAAATTGCCTAGATTCAAAGCATCAAAATGAAAATACTCATCGTAGATGATCATCCCGTCATTATTGCGGGCTGCAGATCAATGTTTGCAGCTGAGGAGAATTATGAAATCATCGACGCCAAGGATGCAGATTCAGGATTTGAAGCTTTTGTGAATTATAAGCCAGACCTCTGCATTATAGACATATCATTGCCCGGAAAGCCTGGCTTCGATCTTGTACGGAGAATCATTGAACGAAATCGGGACGCAAAAATCATTATTTTTAGCATGAATGACGACCCTGTATTCGCCTCTCGGGCGCTTCGTCTGGGAGCAAAAGGCTATGTTACTAAAAATGATAATCCCTATTTACTCCTGGACGCAATAAATGCGGTTATGTCAGGCAAAAACTATCTCATGACGAAGATTTCTGAGGCCTTATCTATTCAAAATGATGTAAAAAACTACGATATCTGGACCATACTGACCGAAAGAGAACGTGAAGTATTCAAGCTGCTTGGAACAGGAATGAAAATTAGAGAAATAGCCCAAGAGACAGGGATTTCCTACAAGACAGTCGCAAACACATGCTCAATCATAAAAAACAAACTGAAACTTCAGACGATAGGCGAACTATCTCAAATGGCTATGGAGTATAAAGATATAATTTGATATTTTGTTGCATATTTACAACATAGAATTTGACGATGATTTCGTCTTAATTTCGCCAGACTTGATTTTTTTCCCGTCTAAACCTCTCGATTTCATCCCTAGATTTTATTTTTTCGGGAAATCTTCCCGACTTTGTTCGGGAGATCTCGGCAGTGTTTCATTTCTGCAACACACTGTTCTCACTAGCTTTATCGTCTTGACGCCGTCGCAAGCCCTCAAGCATTCTGATCTCGTCATCTGACGCAGGGGTTGCGTTTGAGAAAATTGGCTAAAAGCCAATTGCTCACAGTTGGGAATTAGAAAATGCGTAAGGCACATCTTTCATCAATTTCATTGTTGGCTTTAACCATCGCACTGCCAGCAAGCGCGCAGCAGTCGCTGCCCACGATTGAAATCGGCGCCACGCCGCTACGCTCGGTATCACGCACCCCCGCGCGCTCCACAACGCCAGCTCGACCAACACCAGCGGGCCCAGCTCAACCCGTTCAATCACAAGCCTCAACTGGCACAGGCGGCTCAAGAGTGCCTTATGTCTCGCCACTTGTAACCTACCAAGTGCCAGCCGCCGTCCACGTTGTTGAGGGCGCAGAAATTGCAAATGTGAGAAAATTTAATCTCGGCGAGGCGCTACAAAGAACAGCGCCTGGCGTCATCATCAATGATGTCGGCGGCAATCCTGGCTTCCCAGAAATTAACTATCGGGGCTTTAACGCCTCTCCCTTCGCTGGCGTTCCTCAAGGATTAGCAGTTTTTCAAGGCGGTATTCGCGTCAACGAAATGTGGGGGGATACAGTCAATTGGGATTTAATCCCTAGCATTGCTATTGATCGCGTTGCTATCGAGACTGGCAACCCGCTCTATGGCCTAAACGCCATCGGCGGCGCCATTGTTCTTGATATGAAGAATGGTTTCACGTGGCAAGGCGCTGAGGTTGATGTCCGTGGCGGCTCTTTCATGCGCCGACTGGGCACCTTTCAATTTGGTAAGCAGGTCGGAGATTTCGCCGTCTATGCCGCAGGCGAGGCGATGGGCGATAAAGGATATCGCTATTTTTCAGGCTCCAATGTGAAACGCTTCTACGGCGATATTGGATATAAGGCTGAACAGGGCGAGGTACACGCTAACGTAACTTTGGGTAGTAATTATTTTGGAGCCTCAGGTCCAGCGCCTGTTGAAATGGTCGCCGCAGATAAAAGCGCGACCTATACAACGCCTCAAACTTACAAAAACCAAGTCGCCATGTTCGATCTTAACGGACAGTTCCAAGTCACGCCAACAACCAAGCTTCTGGGCGATGTCCACTATCGGGGATATAATCAGGCGCGCGTTGACGGCAATACAACAGAGTTAGAATGTGAGTCTGGAGAGCCTTTTTGTGAAACAAGTGACGGCGTCCAGGTGAATGTCCCTAATTTCTTTACTGCTGGCGGGAATGACTTCACAAAAGGACCAGCCCTAGGCGCCATTGACAGAACCTGGACAAAAGTTAACACAATTGGCTTTACAACACAGATTAACAATACCGATCGTATTTTAGGTTTTGCTAATAAATTTACAATGGGCCTTAACCTTGAACATGGCTTTACAGATTTCAAAGCCAGTCAAGAGCTAGGCGTCATCAATCAAGATTTAACAGTCACCGGCTTTAATTATTTTACCTCGGATCCGCTAGCAGCAATTACTCCTGTCCACGTAAATGTGGCAAATTATTATCTTGGCGCCTACGCGCTGGATACAATTGACTTGACGGAGAAACTCTCCGCGACAGGTGGACTCAGATATAATCGCGCTCAAATTTCATCTTTTGATAACGGCCCAGGTGGCGCTTTAAACGCAAATAATAAATTCAATCACGTCAATCCTATGGGTGGCCTGACATACAAAATTACTCCGGAAATTGCTGCTTATTCGAGCTATTCAGTCGCTAACCGGGCGCCAACGCCACTTGAACTTGGTTGTTCTGATCCTAATCGTCCCTGCATCATTGATGCATTTATGGTTGCAGATCCACCACTCAAGCAAGTGACATCGAATACGATTGATACAGGTCTACGCGGTGGCTTCAAGCCATCTGATAAATTTCCAAGCATGCTGGGATTTGTACCCGGAGCAGTGCAATGGACCGCCGGTATTTTCCGAACAAATGTCTTTGACGATATTTTTGCCATACCAAGTAAAATTAATGGACGCGGCTATTTCCAAAATGCAGGCAATACCGTGCGGCAGGGCGTTGAACTCTCTGCGCGCTATAATGATGAGAGAACGGCCGCCTATATTAATTACTCTATCACCGATGCTTATATGAATTCACAAAATTACCTCCCCTCTCCGGGAAATCCAATTCAGCAAGCAATTGGCGCAAATTCAGTACAAGTAAATCCAGGCGCACAATTGCCTTCGATCGCTAATCATCGTTTCAAAACAGGCGTTGATTATTCTGTAACAAAAAAATGGAAAATAGGCGGTGATTTTGTTTATGCGACCGGTCCTTATCTGGGGGGAGACTGGGCTAATCAATTTGGTACATTATCGCCATACGGCCTGCTTAATCTTCGTACATCCTATAATTTCCTGCCGAATGTTCAGATGTATGCGTTAATTGAAAACGTTACTAATACACGCTCACGTAATTTCGGCAGTCTGTTCGAGACTAATGAAATCCCCTTTATGAACTACAGCAGCCCAAAAATGGTATCTGTTGGCCCCCCAACTGCCTTTTTCGCAGGCATGAAATGGGACTATGGCAATGATCCATCGACAAGTAGCTGGATCGCGTCAGCCAATGGCTTGTATGAAAAAGATCGTGACACTGAAATCAAAACTAAAGCTCCAAAAAAATGGGGCGGTCTCTATGCTGGATTAAATGCGGGCTATGGTTGGGGTGCGACAACTGGCGCAAATACAACCTCATTTGCCTCTCAAGATAGCTGGGCAAATACTGTCAACGGCGCTCTCATGAGCAACGAGGCAGCGGAGGAATTTCCATGGGGAATGTCCAACACCGGTGGGATGGCCATGGCCAACACGGGTCTTGCCAACGCCAGCAGGAACGGATTCATTGGCGGAGGCCAGATTGGCTATAATTACCAGGACGAATCTAATGTGGTCCTTGGGGCAGAAGCCGATATTCAGGGGACAACATTCAGTGGGAATGGGTCCTACGCGAGCGGTGTTGTGGATGGAGCCCACTACTGTGAAGAAGAGACTAGCGATGTTTGCGATGAAACTGTCTCACATACTCGGGCAGCTAATGGCAGCGGGACAGTAACTGCTGGCACAAATTGGCTTGGCACATTCCGCGGACGTCTCGGATATGCCGTGACGCAGAGCCTTCTTGCCTATGGCACGGGCGGTCTTGCCTATGGCAATGTTCACGCTTCAAGCACTCAATGGACCAGCGCACAGACGCAGGACACAGAAAATAACGGCCAATTAGTCATAACCTCGATGCAACCCAGCATTCCAGGCTTCAGTAAGAGTTATTCAGGGTTTAAGGCCGGTTGGGTTGCAGGCGGTGGTCTGGAATGGATGTTCCACGACAATTGGAGCCTTCGCGCGGAAGGCATGTATTATAATCTTGGCACGATTGACCTTGTCTCCACTCCCGTGGTCGTCAATTGCGGTGGCGTAGCCTGCGGCGGTGTAGCCACCGGCGCGACAATGTGGGCAACAACGCCTATCACCAAAATCCAGTTTGACGGCGTTATCGTCCGTGGCGGCGTGAATTATCACTTCGACTGGGGTAAGGCGGATACTGTAGTCGCTAAGTATTAAGTCTTGAAAACAATGAACCACAAGAAAACCCGGCTAGAAATAGCCGGGTTTTTTTATGATACTGGATCTTACCTCTTACTGGATCAAACGAAGTAAAGCTTTACCTTTTTTACTCTTAAATTCTTTAGCATCTATGGTGCCATCATTGTCTGAATCGACATTCTTAAATAAGGACTCCACATATGTTATAAGCTCGTCTTTCGAGACAGTGCCGTCAGAATCTGGGTCAGCTGCCTTCAGATCTTTTGCAGAGAGCTTCCCGCGAAGCTCCTTGGCATCAAGCGTGCCGTCATGATCAATTTCAAGATTAGTGAACTGATCATTTGCAGCTTTACTGATTTCAGCCAGATCAATCGTTTTATCATTATCGCTATCATAGGCTGTAATAGGATCTGGCTTCGCGGCGCCGTAGGAGGGAGCCACGAAAATTACAGTCATCATCACGCTTAGGGCTAAATTTATGTACGAATTTTTTTTCATCTTTTACTCCCGGGTTGATTTAGTTTGAGGAGGGTATTTTCAAACTTGGTTCATTTGCCTTGTGTCCAAACCCTTAACGGCACAAATCGTCCTGCAAATCACTTCTCTGGATTAGCACACTGGTCACGATTCGGCTTTAATTGACGCTCTTAATTTAGCCAGTTGATTTTAAAGGTTAATAAAAATTTATACGCCGCTAGGTGCATAAACAAGTTTCCTCGATTATGGAAGGAATGACTCATTTGTTATCCAGGCTCAGGAGCATGACTTGACCGCAATCGATTTTTCTAAAGTCCTCGTCGCCCAGGGCGGCGGCCCAACCGCCGTAATCAACCAGTCGCTTGTTGGCGCCGTTTTAGAATCTCGAAAATTTCAAGAAGTACAAAGAATCTACGGAGCCTTCCATGGCGTTCGCGGCGTTGTTAATGAGGACTTCGTAGATTTAACGCAAGAAACAAGTCACAATCTTGAACTCGTCGCAAATACGCCATCTTCAGCTTTGGGTTCAACCCGAGATAAACCCGATCTAAAATATTGTCAGGAAATTTTTCGCGTATTACGCGCACATGGTATTGGATGTTTTTTTTACATTGGTGGCAACGATAGCTCAGATACTGTGCGCATTGTGTCAGAAGAAGCGCGCAAAGGCGGCTATCCCTTGCGTGCGATCCATATTCCAAAAACGATTGATAATGATTTAATGGTTAATGATCATACGCCCGGCTTCCCTTCCGCTGCACGCTGGGTTGCACAGGCCTTTGCAGGCGCCAATCTAGATAATTGGGCGTTGCCTGGCGTTTATCTTGGCGTTGTCATGGGACGCCATGCAGGATTTCTAACAGCTGCCGCAGCCTTGGGGAAAAAATTTCCCGATGACGGTCCACATTTAATTTACGTCCCAGAACGCGCTTTCAGCATAGAAAAATTTCTTTCCGATGTGAAAGCGACGATGGATCGATATGGACGTTGCGTCGTTGCTGTCTCAGAAGGCATCTGCGATGATAAGCATGTGCCGATTGCAGAAAAACTTTCTAAAAATGTTGAACGAGACGCGCATGGCAATGTGCATTTAGGCGGTGGCGCTTTAGCGGATGAACTCACACAACTTATCAAAGAGAGACTTGGTTTTAAGCGGGTGCGCGCAGATACCTTTGGCTATGTGCAGCGCAGTTTTGTCGGCTGCGTCTCCGATGTCGATCACCGTGAGGCGCGCGAAGTCGGTGAGAAGGCGGTGCAATATGGAATTTGGGGAGATTGCGATGGATCTGTCACCATTCATCGAACCGGCTTCTATTCTGTCGACTATCAACTGACCCCGCTTGAGCAAATCGCTGCAAAAACAAAAACCATGCCGGCAGAATTTCTCAGCGCTTGCGGAACGGATGTCACCGATGCCTTCCGGATGTATCTCCGCCCCTTACTGGGAAGCGGCATGCCGGACGCCTTTCGGTTACGACTAAATCGCGTGCCTAAAATCCTGGGATGAGGCCCCGTCCTCATTACCCGAGGCGCCGCACCCCTTTGGGCGCGTCGCCGACCAGGCAGAAATATTTTTTATAAATAATTGATTTAATTAATATTTTAAGCTTAGTTAAGCCGCGCCGCGCTGCGACTGCCTGACGCGCCACAACCAGCCTTAAGTTTGTTGAAACCCTTCCTTATCAGGATAGTTGCAAATCAGGTGAGCCCTCCCCTAAGATCGGCAACTTGAGGTAGGCGAATTAGCCAAGGCGGCGCGCGCTGTGCGCCTTGGCTCTAACGCAGCCTTGAGCTTCCACCTGTTGTTAGGCGGTTGCTTATATAAAGCATTATGGGGCTCGATTCGTCCCCACCGGCGGGTTCTTCTGGAGATCATAAATGAGCAAGGTTAGCGGCGGCGAATCCAAGAACACGCTTTACTGCTCATTTTGCGGCAAGAGCCAGCACGAAGTGCGAAAACTCATCGCCGGCCCCACAGTCTTTATCTGCGACGAATGCGTTGAGCTCTGCATGGATATCATCCGCGAGGAGAGCAAATCCTCGCTGATCAAGCAGCGCGACGGGATTCCGACGCCAAGAGAAATCTGTAAGGTTCTTGATGATTACGTCATCGGACAAGCACAAGCCAAACGCGTCTTATCTGTAGCAGTTCACAACCACTATAAGCGGCTTAACCACGCAACAAAAAATGGCGACGTCGAATTAGCGAAATCAAACATCCTGCTGATTGGCCCGACAGGCGTCGGCAAGACAATGCTTGCTCAAACGCTGGCTAGGATCCTCGATGTACCCTTCACCATGGCCGACGCCACGACGCTGACGGAAGCTGGCTATGTCGGCGAAGACGTTGAGAACATCATTTTAAAATTATTGCAGGCGTCAGATTATAATGTCGAACGCGCTCAGCGCGGCATTGTCTATGTTGATGAGATCGATAAAATTTCTCGCAAATCCGATAACCCCTCAATCACGCGCGATGTTTCAGGCGAGGGCGTTCAGCAGGCCCTGCTAAAAATAATGGAAGGCACAATCGCCTCGGTGCCGCCCCAAGGCGGCCGCAAGCATCCGCAACAAGAATTCTTGCAGGTGGATACGACAAACATACTCTTTATTTGCGGCGGCGCTTTTGCTGGCCTTGAGAAAATTATATCTCAGCGCGGTCGCAGCACGTCGATTGGTTTTGCCGCAACAGTTCAAGCGCCGGATGAGCGCCGCACGGGCGATATTTTCCGCCAGGTGCAACCTGAGGATCTTCTCAAATTTGGGCTGATCCCAGAATTTGTTGGCCGCTTGCCCGTTCTCGCAACACTAGAAGATCTAGACGAAGAAGCGCTCAAGAAAATTCTCACCGAACCCAAAAACGCTCTCGTCAAGCAATATCAGCGGCTTTTTGAGATGGAAAACGTTGAGCTGACCTTCCAAGACGAAGCCCTTTCATCCGTCGCCCGAAAAGCTATTGAGCGACACACAGGCGCTCGCGGCCTTCGCTCAATTATGGAAGGCATTTTGCTTGACACAATGTTTGATCTCCCCGGCCTCGAGGGTGTCGAACAGGTCGTCATCGGGCCCGAGGTCGTCGAAGGCAAGGCGCGCCCACTCTATATTTATGCTGAGCGCTCCGAGAAAAGCGGCGCGAGCGCCTAATTGGCGCTTTGTGGAAAAATTCTCCTGGGGGCTTCAACGCCTTCAGCCGCTCCTGCGCTATCCTTGAATTGCATGTTCGCGTACACCATCTGCTGAGTCTGGGCGCTGCGTAAGAGAAGCCCCTTTATACTGGTGAGTTTGCGGATATTTGAGCGAAATTCGCAAGACTAGTCATAACCGCTCTGTTCGCTCAATCCGTCGCATTGCCGCTTACGGGATGCGCTACACTGTTAGGAAGCAAAGAGAATGACGACTGAAAAGCGCGACGCCATAACGCCAGGAACCGTCGAGAGCTATCCAGTATTGCCCCTTCGCGACATTGTCGTTTTTCCACATATGATCGTGCCTCTTTTTGTTGCGCGCGAAAAATCTATTCGCGCTCTCGAAGAAGTAACAAAAACAGATCGGTTAATTTTACTGGCGACGCAAAAAAACGCTAGCGACGACGATCCTGCAACGGCGGATATTTTTACCGTCGGAACGCTCGCTTCTGTATTACAGTTACTCAAACTTCCTGACGGCACGGTGAAAGTGCTCGTTGAAGGCGTCGCGCGCGCGCAAGTGCGCAACTACACCAGCGCCGACGATTATTATGAAGCTGACGCGGAAGCGATCGCGGATGAAATCGGCTCCCCTATTGAGGTGGAGGCATTGGGCCGCTCTGTGATTTCAGAGTTTGAGAGCTATGTGAAATTAAACAAACGCATCTCTTCAGAGGTTGTTGGCGCGGTCACACAAATTGAAGACTTCTCTAAACTTGCCGACACTGTCGCTTCGCATCTTTCTGTAAAGATTGCTGAGAAACAAGATGTGCTTGAGACAATCAGCGTCACCAAGCGCCTTGAAAAATGCCTTTCATTGATGGAAAGCGAAATCTCCGTTCTTCAAGTCGAGAAACGGATACGCACGCGCGTAAAACGTCAAATGGAAAAGACCCAGCGCGAATATTATCTCAATGAACAAATGAAGGCGATTCAGAAGGAGCTTGGGGATGAGGACGGCAAGGATGATCTTGCTGAACTCGAGGAACGCATTAAAAATACGAAGCTCTCCAAAGAAGCGCGGGATAAGGCTACTGCAGAATTTAAAAAATTACGGCAGATGTCGCCTATGTCGGCGGAAGCCACTGTCGTGCGCAACTATCTCGACTGGATCATTTCCATACCTTGGGGCAAACGCTCGAAAGTTAAGCGCGATCTTGGACAGGCTCAGCTAGTGCTGGACGCGGAACATTTTGGACTGGAGAAGGTCAAGGAACGCATCCTTGAATATCTTGCCGTTCAAAGCCGGGCGAATAAATTGTCCGGGCCAATTCTCTGCCTCGTAGGACCGCCAGGCGTTGGCAAAACATCGCTTGGCAAATCTATTGCTAAAGCGACTGGCCGAGAATTCGTACGAATGTCGCTTGGCGGCGTTCGGGATGAAGCAGAAATTCGGGGACACAGAAGAACCTACATTGGGTCAATGCCTGGTAAAATCATTCAATCCATGCGCAAGGCGAAGACCTCAAATCCGCTCTTCCTTCTGGATGAAATTGATAAGATGGGAATGGATTTCCGCGGAGATCCATCCTCTGCATTGCTCGAAGTTCTCGATCCAGAGCAAAACGCGACATTTAATGATCACTATCTTGAAGTAGATTATGATTTGTCAAATGTGATGTTTGTCACAACAGCCAATACGCTCAATATTCCTGCACCGCTCATGGATCGCATGGAGATCATTCGTATTGCCGGTTATACAGAAGATGAGAAAGCTGAAATCGCTCGTAGACATCTTATTCCGAGCGCCGTGCATAAGCATGGGCTTGCGCCAGAGGAGTGGATGATTGCAGATGACGCGCTGCTCACTCTTATCCGGCGCTACACGCGCGAAGCTGGCGTGCGTAATTTAGAAAGAGAAATCTCTAATCTTGCGCGTAAAGCTGTGAAAGAAATACTGCTTAAAAAGACTAAGAAGATTGTCGTCACGTCAGAAAACATCACCGATTACCTCGGCGTGCCAAAATATCGATACGGCGAAGCTGAGCTTGAGGATCAAGTGGGCGTTGTTACTGGCCTCGCCTGGACTGAAGTTGGCGGCGAGCTCCTGACAATTGAAGGCGTCATGATGCCTGGCAAAGGTAAGATGACGGTCACCGGCAATTTGCGCGACGTTATGAAAGAGTCAATTTCAGCCGCTGCCTCCTATGTGCGCTCCCGCGCTGTCGATTTCGGCGTCGAGCCGCCGATTTTCGACCGTCGCGACATTCACGTGCATGTCCCTGAAGGCGCAACGCCAAAAGACGGGCCTTCCGCCGGCGTCGCGATGGCGACGGCAATTGTCTCGATCATGACCGGCATCCCAGTGCGACGCGACATCGCCATGACAGGCGAAATTACCCTGCGCGGCCGCGTCCTTCCGATTGGCGGCTTGAAAGAAAAGCTCCTGGCCGCCTTGCGGGGCGGTTTGAAGAAAGTGCTGATCCCAGAAGAAAACGCCAAAGATCTGGCTGAAATCCCGGATGCTGTGAAGAATGGGCTAGAGATCGTGCCAGTCGCCCGCATGGAAGAAGTGCTTCAGCACGCACTCATTTCACAACCAACGCCGATTGTTTGGGAAGAGCCCGCCGCAGATGTCGCGAAACGCACGGGTAGCCTAGGCGAGGACGATAGTTCCGGCGTGCGCGCGCATTAAAAATTAGCCTCCTAAATTCCCCGGCTGCGCCTTTTGACGCCGCCGGGGCTCACGTCTTAAGGCTGAATATCAACATATATTGGCTGCACTGGTGCGAGGCCCTAATTTGCCTGCTTTTTAGGCCCAAAAATTCCAGCCTTTTCGGAGGTTTTTCGGCAAATCTGGCCCAAATACCTTGCTTTTCCGTCAATTTGAGCTCAACACTCTGGCCCGCTATCAGATTACGATTCGAGACCGCGCTGCGTTCCACCGAGCACGTGTTTAAAGCGGCAAGATCGCCGGCCTCCCCGGCGTGAAGAAAAAGGAAAACTTCATGAATAAACAAGAACTGGTCGAGCATGTCGCGGCCCAAACAGACAGCTCGAAGACTGCCGCCGGCGCTGCAGTCGATGCTGTGCTCGACGCCATCACTAGCGCACTCTCCAAAGGAGAAGAGGTTCGTCTGGTTGGCTTTGGCACTTTTGCTGCAAAACACCGCGCAGCCAGCAAAGGCCGCAACCCCTCAACGGGCAAAGAGATCGATATTCCAGCCTCAACCAGCGCCCGCTTTAAACCCGGCGCGAGCTTGAAGGAAGCCCTCAACAAGAAGTAAAGCCGCGTCTTTTGGGGCTTTAGGCTCAAGGACCGTTAAGAAGGCCGTCGAGACCCCTCAGACGGCCTTTTAAATTTATCATTTTGAAATTGATCGCAACGGCGCTTGCTTCACAAGCGCCGCATGTCTAATAAAACCCAGGTCATGAAGCTTTTTGTGACCTTCGGGCGGTTAGCTCAGCTGGCAGAGCATCTCGTTTACACCGAGAGGGTCGGCGGTTCGATCCCGTCACCGCCCACCATTTTACGTCGCAGCCGTCAAAGAGAAATCTGCGGGATGAATAGATTAGTTACCCTGCTACTCTCCGCGATCTCAGCAGCTTTCCTTATCGCCCTACCCTGCGCTAACGCCGAGGAGATGAGCTTTCGCGTTGTCAGCCTGGGGAATTGCGCCGCAGCATGCCCGCAAATCATCGCTGCGCAAGGCGAAATCGGCGACACAACGCCAGAAGCCTTTCTGGGTTTTGTTCAAGAACAAGTCGGTCAGAATAATTTACACGGCATCGTCTTACTTGACTCGCCAGGAGGCAAAGTTGTCGCGTCAATGGAGTTTGGACGCGCCATTCGCCGCTTAGGCATGGCCGTCATTGTTGCGCGGCCTGGCGCTGCGTCAGCCGCACGCGGCGTATCTATGATTTCTGGCCGCTGCTATTCGGCATGCGTCTATGCGCTTATGGGCGGAAGCAGAAGGGTTATCCCACCTGAAAGCCGCGTTGGCGTACATCGCATGTTTAACTACTCCACGAATTTTGATTTTTCCGAAGGCGGTATTGTCCAAGAACGCAATCTTGATGATGGCGGCATGCGCTTAACCCTTTCTAATTATGCGCGCGCGATGGGCGTTAGCGTTGATCTTGTTAATCTCGCTGAACGCACATCACCTGATCAACTCTACATGCTTTCAGGCACTGACATTGCGCGCTGGCGTCTAGCGTCACGTAAACTTTAACAAGCATCCAGCAAGAGGCTGGGACATCAAAATAGGTTAGACGATGAAACATATTGTCGAAGGTCTTGAAAATCGTCGCGCGTCAGCGCGTCTTGGCGGTGGACAGAAGCGCATTGACGCCCAGCATGCACGCGGCAAGCTCACGGCGCGGGAGCGCATCGAACTCTTGCTTGACCAAGGATCCTTTGAAGAATTTGATATGTTTGTGACGCATCGCTGCGCCGACTTCGGCATGGATCAAGGTGAGAAAACCTCTGGAGACGGCGTGGTGACGGGATGGGGAACCGTCAACGGTCGGGCGATCTTTGTTTTTGCGAAAGACTTCACTGTCTTTGGCGGCTCTTTGTCAGAAACACATGCACAAAAAATTACCAAGCTTCAGGACATGGCGTTAAAAAATCGCGCGCCAATTATTGGGCTTTTTGATGCAGGCGGCGCACGCATTCAAGAAGGCGTCGCCGCGCTTGGCGGCTATGGCGAAGTCTTTCAACGCAACGTGCTCGCATCCGGCGTTATTCCTCAAATCTCGCTGATCATGGGACCCTGCGCAGGCGGCGATGTTTATTCTCCGGCAATGACTGATTTTATCTTCATGGTTCGCGATACAAGCTATATGTTTGTCACAGGACCAGAAGTCGTAAAAACCGTCACAAACGAAACTGTAACAGCCGAAGAGCTTGGCGGCGCTTCTGTCCATACGACGAAAAGCTCTATTGCAGACCGCGGCTATGACAATGATGTTGAGGCGTTGCTGCAAATGCGGCGCCTAATCGATTTCTTGCCATCCTCCAACACAGAAGAACCGCCTGAATGGTCGAGCTTTGATGACGCCGAGCGTCTCGACTATTCTCTCGACACGCTTATCCCAGATAATCCAAATAAACCTTACGATATTAAAGAGCTCATTCATAAAATCGTCGACGAGAGCGACTTCTTCGAATTACAAGAAGCTCACGCAAAAAATATCATTATTGGCTTTGGCCGCGTCGAGGGTCGAACAATCGGCATTGTCGCAAATCAGCCAATGGTGCTCGCCGGCGTTCTTGATATTGACGCCTCAAAGAAAGCCGCACGCTTTGTTCGTTTCTGCGATTGCTTTAATATACCGATTGTGACGCTTGTCGATGTCCCTGGCTTTCTGCCAGGCACCGCCCAAGAGTATGGCGGCTTGATTAAACACGGCGCCAAGCTTCTCTTCGCTTATGCTGAAGCAACCGTGCCAAAAGTAACCCTGATTACGCGTAAAGCTTTCGGCGGAGCCTATGACGTTATGTCGTCAAAACATTTGCGTGGCGATGTGAACTACGCTTGGCCATCTGCGCAAATTGCCGTCATGGGCGCGAAAGGCGCCGTTGAAATTATTTTTAGAGCTGACATTGGCGACACAGACAAAATCGCGCAACGCACTAAGGAGTATGAGGACCGTTTCCTTTCTCCATTTGTTGCAGCCGAAAGAGGCTATATTGACGAAGTGATCTCGCCAAACAGCACGCGCAAAAGAATAGCCCGCGCTCTTGCCTTGCTTCGTCACAAGGAATTAGAAAATCCCTGGAAGAAACACGACAATATTCCTCTATAAAAGGCCATAATTGATTACAGTTTATAAGCCGCCCTGCTTAGACTTGACGAATAAAAAGCCCCTTCATAGGGTCATGCAAGAAAACTAAGAAGGTTTCATCTTGGACCTTCGATCCAGAAACCAAATCTTGCTAAAGTCATTTATTGGAAGCGGCCTAACTACCGATGAATGGCTTAAGTAGCCTGTAATGAAAGGACCGCGACATGACCACGCACAAAATTACAGACGCAAATTTTGAGCAAGAAGTGCTTAAATCTGCGGAACCAGTTGTCGTTGATTTCTGGGCGGAGTGGTGCGGCCCTTGTAGAATGATTGCTCCTGCGCTTGAGGAAATTGCGCAAGAGATGCAAGGAAAAGTGAAAATTGTTAAATTAAATATTGATGAAAATCCTGGCGTCGCCAGCAAGTTAGGCATTCGCTCGATTCCTACTTTGATAATTTTTAAAGGCGGCGTTGCGGCAGCGCAGAAAGTTGGCGCTGCGCCAAAAGGCGAATTATCAAAATGGATTACCGCAGCGCTCTAAACCGGCCTCTGACGCGGCTTCTTGCTTATCCGATGAGTCTTGGCGCCGTCCATAACACGACGACGCCAGCAGCAAGGGCAAAGAGCGAAACAACAGCAAAGCGACCGCCCATTTCGCGCCCGCCCATGCCCCAGCCAATTATCATTTTCACAAGCGTATTTGCGCCTAGCGCCAATAAAACAGCTGTTGCTGCGATCCCAACGCCAACTTCTTCTTGACCATGGCGTCCCATCGCCAAAGCGATAGCGTCTAAGTCCACAAGCCCTGACAAAAATGCAACAACTAATACCCCAGCATCGCCCGCTAAACTTGTTGCAAGCTTTGATACGATCATCACAGCAGACAGCAATGCGCCAAATTTCAAGACCGCAGCAATATCCAATGGATTTTCAAAAATAAGACTTTCACTCGCCGCATGCTCATCTCTTACTGGATAACGCGTCAACAACATGCCGCAAGCGCCGTAAACTAAGCCAATAACAATAAGCGGAGCTGCAAGTTGCAGGGCAAACGTCAGATTAACGACTGCAAGAATGATCAAAACACGGAAAGCCATAATCGCATTCGCCAATGCCGCCGCACCGGCTAATGCTTTTCCTTGTAAAGGATATTTTATCGCCAATCGCGCCATCGCGGCCGTTGTCGCCGTTGAAGAGGCGAGTCCTCCCGCCAATCCTGCAACAGCTAAGCCCTTTTGATAGCCAATTACCCGTACCGCCACATAGCCAGCAAATGAAATCACAGCAATCAAAACTGTCATCAACCATAATGCAAAAGGATTAATCGCGCCAAAGCGATCAACTGGATGATTGGGCAATATTGGCAGTAGAATAAAACTCATCACTAATAGCGCCAGCGCTGAACGCAGCTCTGGCCAAGTTAGCTTTTGCAACCAATTATGCAGGGCATTTTTAGACGCAAGCATCGCCGTTGTCGCCACAGCGGCAGCGACTGCTGGCGTTTCATGTCCAATAACCGCCATAACGCCAAGAGAGAAAGCAAGCATGATTGCAACAATGGTTGTCGCACCATAGGTATGATCGTGCTCAATCTGCCGAAGTCGAAAGAGAGCGATAACTACGCAAACACCGATAAAAATTATAGCTAGACCAACAGCTGCAAAGTCGCCGAAGGGCAGAACGATTGCGCCCCAAACGCCCCCCAATAGAGCCGTAAGCGCAAAAGTGCGTAAGCCTGCAGCTCGCTCTCCTTCCGCCTCAGCGCGCGCCTGCCAACCGCGCTCAAGACCAATCAGCAAGCCAATTGCGAATGCAACAGACAGTCGCCAGATTAACCCCTCGACGCTCAACTCATACATTTGCGCATACCTCTCTAAGTCTCATCGCACGAGAAACTTAAGAATGGCTCACTTTCAACGCTTGACGCAGTTTGTAAAGGCGCTGCATGAGTTTCGCCTCGAGCGCCTTTAACCTTTGCCATTCTGAGCAGGAAAATAATGACCACATCGCCCAAACTGTCGCGCCGCTCGGAAGTCTCGCCCTTTCTCGCCATGGACGCGTTGCGCGAAGCAAAGGAATTGGAGCGCGCAGGACGTCGGATTATCCACATGGAATTAGGCGAACCAGGAGCCCCAACGCCCCAGGCCATTCGCCAAGCCGGCGTCTCTGCACTCTCACATGAGCAGCTTGGTTATGGAGAGGCCCTGGGCCATTTCGTCTTGCGTGAACAGATCGCTGCTTTTTATGAAAAAAAATACTGCGTTAAAATTGCTCCTGACCGCATTGTAATCACAACCGGCTCTTCCGGGGCTTTTCTTCTGACGCTCATCGCAGGCTTTGACCCAGGGGCCCGTATTGCTGTCACGCAGCCTGGTTATCCAGCCTATACAAATATCCTTACTGCGCTCGGTCTTAAAACAGCCCATCTGCGCCTTAGTTTTGAAAATAATTTTACGCCAACAGCGCCTCTGCTAGCCGCCTTGCATAAAGAAGAAAAACTCCAAGGCGCATTACTCATGAATCCTGCCAATCCAACAGGAACCATGATTTCTAATGAGGCTCTTGCAGATATTTGTCGTTTTTGCGAATTAGAAAACATCACGTTTATTTCTGATGAAATTTATCATGGACTTGAATATGAAAAACAAGCGCAAAGCGCGTTATGTTTTTCCGAAAATGCAATCATTATAAATTCATTTTCCAAATATTACGCTATGACTGGTTGGCGCTTGGGTTGGATCGTTGCGCCCGCAACATGGGTGCGCGCGCTTGAACGATTGCAACAATCGCTTGCGATTTGTCCGCCAACACTCTCTCAAACAGCAGCGCTGGCTGCTTTCAGCGCGCACGAGGAAGTCGAAGATAACCGGCTCATTTATGCACGCAATCGACAATTGCTGTTGGACCGCTTACCCACAATTGGCCTGTCGCGCTTTGCTCCGCCAGATGGGGCATTTTATTTTTACGTGGATGTTTCTCGTTTCACGACGGATTCTTTATCTTTTTCCCGCCGTCTCTTGATTGAGGCTGGCGTCGCTGTCACGCCGGGCGTTGACTTCGATCCGCAAAATGGCGGCCATTGGATCCGACTCTCTTACGCTGGACCAGAGACGGAGGTGGCCGAAGGGGTGGCTCGATTGGCGGACTGGCTTGCCCCTCAGTTCGGATAGCAAGCCCGTCCTTCCTTCTAGTCAACTCAACCGCCAAAAGGCGTTTTTACACGCTGCCACCAGCCGCCCTTCTTGGGACGATTGGGATCGGCTTCGGTTATCACAACTTCCGTTGTTTCACGCTGCCGTGAAACTTCAGGTTCCGACTGATCAGCAATTTGCGGCTCAGGGGCAGCACTTGGTTCGAAGCGCGCAGGCTCCTCCTGACGCCGTTGAGCAAAGAAGCTTTGCTCAACAGGCTGGGAGGGATTTTCTTGCATCATAGGCGCAAATTCTTGCCCAGAAGCAACATTCTGGTCTTGGCTCAGATCGGCCCCTGGATTGAGAAATTGATCTGACATGGTCGCCGAACGCCGCCAGCGGCCGGGTCCGCGTTCTGCATGACGCGGGTTGCGTTGATAGGGGCTGCGATCGGAACGCGGCTCTCTTGGCGCGACTGGCGCATTGTCAATCCCGGCCATGAAAGCCAATCCCTCATCAGAAGGCTGCTCTGCTTCGAGGGCCATATGCTCTGCATTCTGGTTAATCCCGCCCCGACCACGACGGCGGCGACGTCGCCGTCCTCGACCAGCTGCTTCTTCGCCATCCTCAGACGCAAACCGTCCCGGGGCGCGATCTTCCCGCGATGAGGGCCGTGAAAACTCCTCCTCTGCTTCTCCCCGATCAGGCAAGAAATCTTCAGCGAAGGCATCATCAGATGGCTCTTCATCAGGCGTTTCAGCGCGCACAGAGTCAACGCGAAGCGGTGAAGGAACAGGCGGCAAGCGCGGTCCGGACGCTAAGGTGCCGCGCTCGAGCGCATGATAGATTGCCCCTGTCAGCGTATCGTCAGCCGCTACCGTAATATGCACGCCAAAGCGACGCTCTAATTCATGCAAATGCGCGCGTTTTTGATTGAGAATATAAAGCGCGACAACAGCGCGCGTTCTCAATGTAACGTCATGCGCCGCGCTCTTAACCAACGCTTCTTCGAGCACACGCAAAACATGCAATGCAATTGACGCTGTAGAACGCACATGGCCTGCGCCGACACAATGCGGGCACGGAACCGTCGATCCTTCAATAACGCCCGCACGGATGCGTTGGCGCGACATTTCAAGAAGTCCAAAATGAGAGATCCGACCAACTTGAATACGCGCACGATCATTCTTGAGGGCTTCTTTAACCCGCCGCTCTACAGCTCGGTTGTTTCTGCCTTCTTCCATGTCGATGAAATCAACGACAATTAAGCCTGCAAGATCACGTAAGCGTAACTGACGCGCAACTTCATCAGCTGCTTCCAAATTTGTTCTAAGCGCTGTGTCCTCGATATTATGTTCACGCGTTGATCGGCCCGAATTAACATCTATCGCAACCAGTGCTTCAGTCTGATTGATAACGAGATAGCCGCCAGACTTGAGCGTGACATGATTAGAAAACATGGCGTCAAGCTGAGCTTCAACGCCACTTTCCGCAAAAATTGGAAAAGCGTCGCGATGTTGCCTGACATTCTTTGCATGGCTTGGCATCAACATGCGCATAAAATCTTTTGCTTCGCGATAAGCGTCGTCGCCAGACACAACAATTTCTTCGACATCGCGGCCGTAGAGATCGCGAATAGCGCGCTTGATTAATGAGCCTTCTTCATAAACCAGCATGGGAGCGCTTGAGCGCAATGTCAGTTCGCGCACGCTCTCCCAAAGTCGAAGCAAATATTCGAAATCTCTTTTGACCTCAGCTTTCGTCCGGGACGCGCCAGCTGTACGTAAAATAACGCCCATACCCTCTGGCACTTCGAGATCATGTACGATTTCTTTAAGACGCTTACGATCGGCGCCATCGGTAATTTTTCTTGAAATACCGCCGCCGCGCGCTGTATTGGGCATCAATACGGAATAGCGTCCGGCTAAAGATAAATAGGTTGTCAGCGCAGCGCCTTTGTTGCCTCTTTCTTCTTTAACAACTTGTACCAACAATACCTGGCGGCGCTTGATGACTTCTTGGATCTTATACTGGCGGCGCGGACGCGACGCGCGATAGGGCGTCTCATCCATGGCGTCGCCGCCAATGTGCTCGACAGCGTCCTCTTCCTCATGCTCTTCATCGTCATGATCGTCATCAAAACTTTTTGCCTCAACGGCCTGAGCCTCATCGGCGCTTTCTGACGAGAGGTTTTCTTTTTCACGCTCACGCGCTTCGTCTCGCTCATCCTGCAAGCGGGCCTTTTCCTCGTGGTCCAGTGCAGGCGATGTGCGCGTATATTCTTCCGCTGCGCCTTCTTGAATTGAACCAAAACCAGAAGGATCGACAGAGATCGTATGCGGTGGAGCGGCCTGGTCTATGGGATTTGGGATTTCCTCAGCAGGTGGGAAGACGCTGTCGGGCGCGGAGGACATCGCCTCTTCAGCGAATGTTTCCTGCGTTATATCCCGCGCAAGATCCACGGGCTGCGAGTCATAGCCGCCGTCCCTTTCTGGCGCGGTCTCAAATTCGGAAACTTCGCCAGTTACGCTCTCATCAAAGGCGGCGCGCTTTTCAGCGCTATCATATTGGCGACGTCGCGAACGACGTCCGCGGCCATACGCAGGGGCGCGATCTCGCTCCTCTTCCTCATCCTGCAGATGCGCGCGACTTTCCTCCTCAAGCAAGGCCTGACGATCCGCAACCGGGATTTGATAATAATCTGGGTGGATTTCCGCAAAGGCGAGAAAGCCATGACGGTTTCCGCCGTAATCAACGAAGGCCGCCTGCAGCGAGGGCTCTACGCGCGTTACCTTTGCTAGATAGATATTGCCCCGTAGAGGTTTCTTGTCAGCGGCTTCAAAGTCAAATTCTTGAACGCGATTTCCGCGCAACACCACAACCCGAGTTTCCTCGGGGTGGGAGGCGTCGATAAGCATTTTGTTGGCCATGGATAACTCTTTGCAGCGCGGCTGGGGTCGGCGGCGGCCAAGCGGTCCGGCGTCCCCTAAGGGACGCTTTGAACACAAGACGGCGCGTGCTGACGCGGCGGGCGCTTTTTGTCAGAGGAAAAGTAAAAGGCTCAGAGCCTTGATTCAGAGAGCCAGCAATGAGGCTGGCGGATAAAATTCTTTTCTCTTGCGTCTTGGCAGGACGCAGGGCTGAGTGGACGGGTTGGGGATTGGTCGGAAAACGGCACAATCTCAGGAAAAGACAACCAAGCATGCGCACGCGACTTATTGGTTTCCCGCGCGCTTCGCGCCGGGATCCCAAACTTGTCGCACAGCTTTTCATGGTCGTGGCCATGAGATCGTCAAATAACCTTCTGCAGCGCAGGCTCGTGCCGCCCTCGCATCATGTTTAGCCAGGGCTAATCATGAAACGCGCCAACTCATATAGGATTGCTTTGATCTGTTCCGCAGAGCTACCGCACTGTTTCAACTCAATAATCGTAATTATTAAGCCGCAAATCGCGCGCAATTCCATAAAGCGCATTATATTTGTAACGAGCCTACGCCGAGCGCGCAAGCATGACCCTGAAGAAGGTCGCCAAGCCCAGACATTAAAATGTCTGAAAAGAGGCTAAAACTCGAAGAATGATCGATGATTCACCCTCTTCGCTTGAAAGCTCACCAAGGCAGTTGTGTAGATGCGCTCTGGTGGTTGTCGCGGCTGCAGCGTTTTTGGTCCTGGATCTTCAATTCTTCGCCGGAGCTTTCGCGCAACCGGCGATTGCGCTGGGGAGCCGAATAGAGGCCGAAAGCGGACAGGAACGTCTCATCTTTGACCTGACAGGCCCGGTAAAGATCTCCGCCCGCCCGCTCGCTGATCCAGATCGTATTATTATAGACATAGCTGATTTGGAATTTCGGCTTGACCCCTCGGCGGGACGCAACACGGGCTTATCTAGATTAATCAAAGCCTTTCGATTTGGACTTTTTGCCCCAGGACGCTCCCGAATTATTATTGATCTCGCTCAGCCCGCCACCATTGTTGCGACACGCATTGACCCTTTAAAAGACGGATCAAGACTTATCATCGAACTCGCCCCGACGGATGCGGCCAGTTTTGCCGCGGCAGCAAGCGCAGCAGCAGCAAAAGCGCCTGATGTCCCGCCAGCTCTCTCGAGCGCGCTGCCCGCCCCTCGTCCAAGCGGGAAAGCCGTGATCGTCATCGATCCTGGACATGGCGGAGTCGATACGGGCGCCATAGGTAAGCATGGGGAGCAGGAGAAGGCGATTGTCTTTGAATTTGCTCGCGTTCTGCAGGCAAAAATTGAAGCGGAAGGCCTTTTTCACGCCGTGCTAACGCGCGAGGAAGATATTTTCCTGCCTCTTGCAGAAAGGGTTCGCCGCGCGCGAGAAAATAACGCCGCCTTGTTTTTATCCATTCACGCCGACACCCTTGCCGCCCCTCATGTTGAGGGCGCGACCGTCTACACGCTTTCCGCCCGGGCTTCGGACGCCGAGGCCGCCCGTATTGCCGAACAGGAAAATCTGGCGGATCAAGCTGCAGGCTTAGAGGGCAAGGCTGAGGCGGAAGAAGTAGACGACATCCTATTTGAACTAACCAGAAGAGAAACCCACGCCTACAGCAGAGATTTTTCCAAGACCCTGATTTCTAAATGGAAAGATGCCGGAAATCTTAACAAAAATCCTTCCCGCGCCGCTGGATTTGTTGTTTTAAAGGCGCATGACGTGCCGTCAATCTTGTTAGAGCTCGGCTATCTTTCCAGCGAAAAAGATTTAACTCGGTTAACCTCGCCGCAATGGCGCGAACAGGCTGCAATGAAGCTCGCCGAGGCTATAAAGGTATTTTTCCAAACTCACCCCAACGCCAATAATTCTGGCGAAGGCGGGCAGGCTAAAGCGCCGCGCCCCGAATAAAACACAAAATGCCGCCAATTGGTTAACAACAAAGCCGGGTCGACCTGGCTTCGAGCTTTAAATTCCTCCCGAGCCTAAAAATACTGGAGGATCACACCCCATATCAGCCGCGGGCGCAGGGTGAGCCCAAAGCGATGAGGAACAAGCTTTATGCGGATGCTGGCGAGGTTTATTGGCTTTATCTTTGCGACGGGCGCGATCTTATTTTTGATCGCCGCCGTTGGCGTCGCCGGATTGATCTTTTACTATTCCAAAGATCTGCCTGACACAGCCACGCTTCAAAAATATGAACCGCCAGTTACAACGCGCTTACACGCCAACGACGGGTCAATTCTTGCAGAATATTCGCACGAGCGTCGTCTGTTTTTACCAAACTCTGCAATCCCACAACTCGTAAAACAGGCCTTCATCTCTGCAGAAGATAAAAACTTCTACTCGCATACAGGCATTGATCCCGAAGGCGTGTTGCGCGCTGTGATGGTGCTAGCAGAAGGCGGACGCCATGTTCAAGGCGCGTCAACCATCACGCAACAAGTGGCAAAAAACTTTCTCGTCGGGAATGAGCGCTCTTATGATCGTAAGATTCGCGAAGCGCTTATCTCGTTACGCATAGAGGGCGCTTATACTAAAGAGCATATCCTCGAACTCTATTTGAACGAGATCTATCTTGGCCTGGGCAATTACGGCGTCGCTGCGGCGGCTCTAAATTATTTCAATAAATCCGTTAATGAATTAACGCTTGCGGAAGCGGCTTATCTTGCGGCGTTACCAAAGGGTCCAAACAATTATCATCCCTTTCAACAACGCGAACGGGCGATTGAACGACGCAACTACGTAATTGACCGAATGGAAGCAGATGGCTTCGTAACGGCAGCTGAGGCGGCAAAAGCCAAAAGCGAACCCCTTGGTGTCAATCCGCGCGTCTTATCGCCCAACACTTATGTCGCCGGCTATTTTGCTGAAGAAGTGCGTCGAGAATTATCAGAGCGTTTCGGCGAGAAAAATTTATATGAGGGCGGCCTAACGGTCAGAACGACGCTTGATCCAAAAATTCAAGCGATCACGCGTAAAGCGCTTGCAGATGGGCTTGTTCGTTTTGATGAAGCGCATGGTTTTCGTGGCGCCGTTTATCACGTCGATATCTCCTCCGATTGGGGAGTCGCACTTGCAGCTGTTCCGGCACTTGGCGATGTGCGCCCTTGGCGTCTCGCCGTTATTCTTGATCTCAATGATTCCGGCGCGCGCATTGGCTTGCAGCCTGGCCGCGAAAAATCTGGCGAAGTTTCTCCTGATCGCGAAACAGGCGCGCTCAGCGCAGAAGGCATGCGCTGGACAGGCCGCAATCCCAAAAGCGCTTTCACAGTTGGCGACGTTATTTATGTTGAACCGCTTGCAACACGCGCTGGACAATACCGCCTGCGCCAAATCCCCGAGATCTCGGGCGCAATGGTCGCAATGGATCCCTATACTGGCCGCGTTTTTTCCATGGTTGGCGGATTTTCTTTCGACCAATCGTCGTTTAATCGCGCGACTCAAGCGTTGCGTCAGCCTGGATCTTCTTTCAAGCCATTCGTTTACGCTACAGCGCTTGATAATGGCTACACACCCTCTTCGTCTATTCTTGATGAGCCAATATCTATTCAGCAATCTGATGGCACATATTGGACGCCTGAAAACTTTGAAGGCGGACAAGGAACAGGCGCACATCCCTTACGTCATGGCGTTGAACATTCAAAAAACATGATGACTGTTCGCCTTGCGAATGATGTCGGCATGCCGCTGATTGCTGAATACGCCAAAAGATTTGGCATTTACGATAATATGACGCCTTATCTGTCCATGGCGCTTGGCGCAGGCGAAACAACCTTGATGAAGATGGTGACGGGATATTCCATGTTGGCTAATGGCGGCAAACGCGTAAAGTCAACATTGATTGACCGCATACAAGATCGTTACGGCAAGACGACCTTCCGTCACGACGAGCGTGAGTGTTTAGGATGCGATGCGGAAAAATGGGATAATCAACTTGAGCCAAAGCTAATAGATAAGCGCGAACAAGTATTAGATCCGCTTACCGCCTATCAAATCACCTCAATTATGGAGGGCGTTATCCAACGCGGCACAGGCGTTTCCATCAAAGCGGTTGGAAAACATCTCGCGGGTAAAACCGGCACAACCAATGAAGCGAAAGACCTATGGTTCGTTGGGTATTCTCCAGATTTATGCGTTGGCGTTTATATCGGCTATGACCGTCCCCGTTCTCTCGGCAGCCATGCACAAGCAGCGCTTTACACGGCGCCGATTTTTCGCGACTTCATGACCGTCGCGCTTAAAGATAAGCCTGATACGCCTTTCCGCGTGCCACCCGGAATCAAACTCATTTCTGTTGACGCGCATTCGGGTTTGCGCTCATCGGGGCCCGGCTCAATTCTAGAAGCATTTAAACCGGGCACTGCGCCGCCTGACGCTATTTCAGAAGGCGAGGGCGGGCCGCGCGAACTCGATACGCCCCATGATGTCGACCAGCAAGTTGGGAGCGGCACGGGCGGACTTTATTAAACTTACGCTGCGCATTGAGAATTACGCCTCAACAGCTTCAATGCGTTACTCGCCAAGGTGACGCAGCGCGGCTGCGGCAGCAAAAGGACAAAGCGCAAAAGCAGTGAGTGTCATTGCGCAAAGAATAAGAAAAGGCGAGAGGAACGGAACACTGCCGCCGCTTGCGGCTTCGGCGGCAGAAACGCCAAAAATTAAAATCGGAATTGTTAAAGGCAGCACGAGAAGCGCCATTAGCAATCCGCCTCGACGAACTGTCACGGTCGCTGCAGCGCCAATCCCGCCAATGAGCGTTAGGGCTGGCGTGCCAACTAATAGCGTCGCAACAACGCCGCCAAGCGCAATTGGCTCCTGCTGAAGCATGAGGCCCAAGAAGGGCGCTGCAAGAATGAGCGGCAATCCGCTTGCCGCCCAATGCGCCAGGCATTTAATCAAAACAACAAGCTCCAGAGGAGAGCTCCCAAGATACAATAAATCGAGAGATCCGTCTTCTGCATCAGCTTGGAACAAACGATCAAAGGACAGTAAACTCGCCATTAAGGCGGCAATCCATAAAACTGCAGGACCAATTCGGGCGAGCAAGTTAGGATCAGCGCCAATCG
>Ga0194120_10003267_pt1 | contig 26674 bp, 25 predicted proteins | sample TA2MahCa65mmetaG_FD_148642 | JGI IMG/M metagenome (GOLD analysis project Ga0194120, IMG submission 148642) | Freshwater microbial communities from Lake Tanganyika, Tanzania - TA2015019 Mahale Deep Cast 65m | ecosystem: Environmental > Aquatic > Freshwater > Lake | place: Tanzania: Lake... | reverse complement strand
CCTCGCCCGGCCGCGCCTCGGCCAGTGCCAGGCATTCGCCATAGGTCATGGCCTGGGCCGGAGCTGCGACCAAGAGCAGCAGCAGGATGGGCTGCCATTTCGCCGTCATGGCGCTAGACTCGGCCGCGATTCCCGAATTGGCAAGCCATGACTGCTTCGTCCGCACCCCACCTGTTCTGCTTCGGCCTCGGCTATACCGCCGAGGCGTTGGCGCGCACGATGTTGGCCAAGGGCTGGCGAGTCGCCGGCACGGTGCGCGAACCGGCGCGGGCTGACGAGTTGCGCAAACTCGGTATCGAGATCTTCGCCTTCGACCGCGCGCGGGCGCTGGCCGATCCGGTTGCGGCGTTGGGGCTGGGCGCGCATGTGCTGTCTTCCATTCCACCCGACGAGGACGGCGATCCGGCGCTGGATCGCCACGCCGCCGATCTGATCGCGGCCCGCCCGCGCTGGATCGGCTATCTCTCGACCACCGGGGTCTATGGCGACGCCCAGGGCGAATGGGTCGACGAGACCACGCCGCCGCGGCCGCGGCTGGCGCGCGGGCGGCGGCGGCTGTTGGCGGAGATGCGCTGGCGCGGACTGGTGCCGGCGGCCCATGTCTTTCGCCTCGCCGGAATCTACGGCCCCGGGCGCAGCGCGCTGGATGCGCTACGCGAAGGCCGCGCCCGGCGCTGGGTCAAGCCCGGCCAGGTGTTCTGCCGCATCCATGTCGCGGACATCGTTCGGGCGCTGATCGCCTCGATGGCACGGCCCAATCCCGGCCAAGTCTACAACCTGGCCGACAACAATCCGGCGCCGCCCCAGGACGCGGTCGCCTTCGCCGCCGCGCTGTTGGGCATCGAGCCGCCGCCCGAGGAGCCCTTCGCGCCGGAACGCATGTCGCCGATGGCGGCCTCGTTCTATGCCGACAACCGGCGCGTCGCCAACGACCGCGCCCGCCAGGAACTCGGCCTCAGCCTGCTCTATCCGTCCTATCGCGTCGGCCTGACCGAACTGCACCGCCAAGGGCACTAACTCGAACACAGTTCCTCGACCTGTTCGCACAGCCGGGCGATGTCCGCGGGCCGCGACAGGCGGTGATCGCCGTCCTTGATCAGCGTCACCCTGACGTCGTCGTCCTCGAGATGCTCGGCCAGTTTCAGCGACCAGCGCCAGGGCACGTCGGGATCCTTCATGCCGTGCAACAGCCGCACCGGCACGCCCAGCCGCAGCTTGCGATCGAGCAGCAGGTGATGCCGGCCCTCCTCGATCAGTTCGAGCGTGATCGGATAGGGATCCTCGGCATAGGCCGAAGGCCGGCGATAGACCCGCTCGCGCAACAGCGTCGCCCGCGCCTCGGCGCCGAAGCCGTCCCACATCAGCCGCTCGGTGAAGTCGGTCGCTGCCGCCACCAACACCAGGCCCTTTACCCGTTCGGGTCGCGCCAGCGCCAACAGCTGTGCGATCCAGCCGCCCATCGACGACCCGACCAGCACCTGCGGCCCCGCCGCCGCCTCATCGAGCACCGCGCAAGCATCCTCGAGCCAGCGGCCGATGGTGCCGCGGACGAAATCGCCGCTCGAGGCGCCATGGCCAAAATAGTCGAAACGGACAAAAGCGCGGCCGCGCGCCCGGCAATGCGCATCCAGCGCCAGCGCCTTGGTGCCGGTCATGTCCGACTTGAAGCCGCCGAGGAACATCACCCCCGGGGCCTTGCCGGCCCGGACATGATGGGCGATGGTGGCCCCGTCGGGACGCGCGAGGCGCAAGGGAATCTCGTCGGTAGAGGTCATGGGCGCATCATCCGAGTCGGCCGCGGGCGAGACTAGCACCGCGCCCACGGTGTTGCAGGTGCTGCCGGCGCTGGTCACCGGCGGCGTCGAGCGCGGCGCCGTCGACGTCGCCCAGGCCCTGGTCAAGGCCGGCTGGAAGGCGGTGGTGGCGTCCGCCGGCGGGCCGATGGTCAAGCAACTCGAACGCGCCGGCGCCCGCCATGTCGTGCTGCCGCTGGCGAGCAAGAATCCCTTCACCGTCTGGCGCAACGTCGAGCGCATCGCGCAACTCGCGCGCGAGACCGGCGCCCGGCTGATCCATGCCCGCAGCCGCGCCCCGGCCTGGAGCGCGCTGGCGGCGGCGCGCAGGCTCGGCCTGCCTTTCGTCACCACCTATCACGGCACCTACAATGCCGGCCTACCGTTCAAGCGCTTCTACAACGGCGTCATGGCGCGCGGCGATCGCGTCATCGCGATCTCGCATTTCATCGGCCGCCATGTGCGCGAGCGCTACGGCGTCGAGCCGCCGCGGCTGGTGGTGGTGCCGCGCGGCATCGACCTGACCACCTTCGATCCGACACGGGTCACCGCCGACCGCATGATCACGCAACTGCGCGCGCTGCGCATTCCCGAGGGCGTGCCGACCGTGATGCTGCCCGGGCGGCTGACGCGCTGGAAGGGCCAGGCGGTGCTGATCGAGGCCATGACCAGGATCGAACGCCACGACGCCCAGGCGGTGATGGTCGGCGACGACCAGGGCCGGACGGATTATCGCCGCGAACTCGAGCGGCTGGTGGTGGCGCGCGGATTGAGCGGAAGGGTGCACATGCCGGGACCCGCCAGCGACATGCCGGCGGCCTACATGCTGGCCGACGTCGTGGTCTCGGCCTCGACCGATCCCGAGGCCTTCGGCCGGGTCGCGGTCGAGGCCCAGGCGATGGGCCGGCCGGTGGTGGCGACCGACCACGGCGGCTCGCGCGAGACCATCCTGACCGAGCGCACCGGCTGGCTGGTGCCGCCGCGCGATCCCGAGACGCTGGCCAAGGCGATCGACCGGGCCCTGGCGTTGGACACCGCCGAGCGGGCGCGGCGCGCGGCGCTGGCGCGCGAGCATGTCGAGGCGCATTACACGGTCGACGGCATGTGCAAGGCGACGCTGGCGATCTATGCCGAGCTGCTGGCACCGAGGTGAGCCCGGTCCTGGTCATCAAGCACGGCGCGCTGGGCGATCTGATCCAGGCCTTCGGTCCGTTCGCCGCCATCCGCCAGCATCATCCCGGCGCGCGGGTCGTGCTGCTGACCACGCCGCCCTTCGAGCGCTTCTGCGCCGCTTCGGGTTTGTTCGACCAGGTGTGGATCGATTCCCGGCCGTCCTGGTGGCGCTTGGGACGGATTTGGCGACTGGCGCGGCGGCTGCGCTCCGAGCGGTTCGGACGGGTCTACGATCTGCAGACCTCGGACCGCTCGAGCTTCTATCTCCGCCTGTTCGGCGATCCCAAGCCGGAATGGTCGGGCATCGCCGCCGGCTGCTCGCATCCGCACAGCAACCCCGCGCGCGATGCCATGCACACGGTCGATCGCCAGGCCGAGCAGTTGGCCGCGGCCGGCATCGCCGCCGTGCCGCCGCCGGATTTTTCCTGGGTCCAGGCCGATATCGCGCGGTTCGATCTGCCGCGCCCGTTCGCGCTCTTGGTGCCGGGCGGCTCGGCCCACCGCCCCGAAAAGCGCTGGCCGCTCGAACGCTATGCCGCGCTGGCGGCCGAGCTCGGGCGGCGCGGCATCAGGCCCGCGGTGCTGGGCGGGCGCGAGGAAGCGGCGCTGGCGGCGGCGATCCCGGGCGTGCACGACTTGACCGGCCGCACCGATCTGTTCGACCTGGTCGGGCTGGCGCGCGATGCCAGGTTCGCGATCGGCAACGACACCGGGCCAATGCATCTGATCGCCGCGGTCGGCTGCCGCGCCGCGGTGCTGTTCTCGCGCGCCAGCGACCCCGCGCTGTGCGCGCCGCGCGGCCGGGACGTGACCGTGCTGCGGCGCGAATACCTCGCCGCCCTGACGCTCGACGAGGCGCTGAGGGCGGCATTCCCGTGACTGGACGAAGCGGCCTCGAACAAGCAGTCTGATCGCCAAACAATCGACTTGAGGGGGAAACACATGCTCGAACACGACAACCGGGAACCGGCCTTGGCCGCGGTCGAGGGGCCGGCGCTCTTGACCCAGGACCAGATCGACCAGCGCATCTTCGATCTCTACGACGAGTACTGCCATGGCCGCATGGACCGGCGCGAATTCCTGGCCAAGGCGGCGGCGGTAACGGTCGGCGGCCTGGCCATGGCCCAGGCGCTGTTCCCGCGCTATGCCCGCGCCCAGACCATCTCCTTCACCGATCCGCGCATCAAGGCCAGCTACGTCGCCTATCCCTCGCCCGGCGGCAATTCCGGCACCATGCGCGGCTACCTGGTGCGGCCGACCGCGCAGGGCAAGTTCCCGACCGTGCTGGTGATCCACGAGAACCGCGGCCTCAACCCCTATATCGAGGACGTCGCCCGCCGCGCCGCGGCCGAGGGCTTCCTCGCGCTGGCCCCGGACGGGCTCCATCCGGTCGGCGGCTATCCCGGCAACGACGACGACGGCCGCGCGCTGCAGGCCGGGCTCGATGCCGGCAAGCTGCGCACCGACATGGCCAACAGCGCGCGCTGGCTGAAGGCGCACGAGCTGTCGAGCGGCAAGCTGGGCGCCACCGGCTTCTGCTGGGGCGGCGGCACCACCAACTTCCTGGCCGCCACCATGGGCGCCGACTTGCATGCCGGCGTGCCGTTCTACGGCGCGGCCGCCGCCGCCGACTCGGTCAAGGCGATCAAGGCGCCGCTACTGATTCATCTCGCCGAGACCGATCCCAACATCAACAACCAGATGCCGGCCTACGAGGCGGCGCTGAAGGAACACCGCGTCCCGCACGAGATCCACACCTATCCCGGAACCCAGCACGGCTTTCACAACAACTCGACGCCGCGCTTCCACGAACCCTCGGCCAAGCTGGCTTGGGAACGCACCGTCGCCCACTTCAAGAAGCACTTGGCGTAGAGGGATTTCTCAGGGCACCGGATCGCCGGTCATGCGCGCGAACAAGAGATGGTCGCGCCACTGGCCGGCGATCTGGCGATAGGCCCGCGCCACGCCTTCCTGGCGAAAGCCGGCTTTTTCCAGCACCCGCCGGCTGGCCAGGTTCTCGATCATGCAGGCGGCTTCGATGCGGTGCAGGCCAAGCTCGTTCAGACCGAATCCGCAAGCGGCGGAAAGCGCGTCGGTCATCGCCCCTTGGCCGGCATGGCGCGCGCCGATCCAATAGCCGACCGAGGCCGACTGGATCGCGCCGCGCCGGATATTGGACAGCGTCAGCCCGCCCAATAGCGCGTGATCCTTGCGCGAGAACACGAACAGCGCATGCGCCTCGTCGCGCCGCGCCTCGAGCGCGTGATGGCGCAGCCGGGCGCGAAAGGCGCGGCGGTCGAAGGCGTCCTCGGGCCAGGCCGGCTCCCAGGGTTCGAGATGGGCGCGCGAGGCCTGCCGCAGCGCGCGCCAGGAATCGAAGTCCCAGCGCCGCGGCGGCCGCAGATAGACCGCGCGACCGCGGATCAGCGGCCAGGGCTTGCGCGACAGCCAGCGGCCGATGACGTCGGCCAGCCGCTGGCCCGCGGCCGGCGCCGCCAGCGCGGCCGGCTCAGCCGAATCGCGCGGCCACCCGGTCATGGGTTTCCAGCCGGCCGATCGGCCCCAGCGCCGACAGCGTCAGCCGCGCGCCCTTCAGCACGCGCTTGGCCGCGCGCCGGACATGGAAGATGTCGACCGCATCGACTCGCGCCAGCATCTCCTCCTTCGACAGCACCCGGCGATAGAGCAGCATGTGGCGCCCGAGCTGCTCGCAGCGCGCGCTCGAGCTTTCCAGCGCCATCATCATCCCGGCCTTGAGCTGGGCGCGGGCGCGCGCCAGTTCCTCGACCGTGGCGCTTTCCGCCGCCGCCATCGACACTTCGGCCGCCACCGCCACCAGTTCGGCGACTTCGCCCTCGCCGGTCCCGGCGCCGATGCCGAACAGGCCGCAATCGGCATAGCTTTGGGCGAAGCTGTAGACCGAGTAGCACAAGCCGCGATTCTCGCGCACTTCTTGGAACAGGCGCGAGGACATGCCGCCGCCGAGCAGGATCGAGAACAGCTGCACCGCGTCGTAATCGGCATCGCCGATCGGCACGCCCGGGAAGGCCAGCGCCAGATGCACCTGTTCCAGTTCCTTGGCCTGGCGACGGTCGCCGCCGGCATAGCGCGCGATCTCGGTGCGGGTCGCATCGCCGCGCGGCAGGATGTCGAAGGCACGCGACGCCAGCTCGACCACGCGCTCGTGCTCCAGCGCGCCGGCGCCGGCCAGCACCAGCCGCCGCCGGCGATAGTGATGACCGAGGAAACCGCGCAGATCGTCGGCGGCGAATCCCGCGACGGTGTCGCGCGTGCCCAGGATCGGCCGCCCCAGCGGCTGGTCGGGGAAGGCCGCCTCTTGCAGATGGTCGAAGACGATGTCGTCGGGGCTGTCCTCGGCCTCGCCGATTTCCTGGATCACCACCGCGCGCTCCTTGTCGAGCTCGGCGGGATCGAAAGTCGAATGCTGCAGGATGTCGGCCAGCAACTCGATCGCCAGCGGCACGTCGGCCTTGAGCACGCGGGCCAGATAGGCGGTCTGGTCGCGCGAGGTATAGGCGTTGAGATGGCCGCCGACCGCCTCGATGGTCTCGGCGATGTCGCGCGCGCCGCGCGTCGCCGTGCCCTTGAAGGCCATGTGCTCCAGCAGGTGCGCGATGCCGTGCTGGGTCGGGGTCTCGTGCCGCGCGCCGGCATCGACATAGACCCCGAGCGAGGCGGTCTCCAGCCCCGGCATGTCGTCGGTGACGACGGTGAAGCCGCCGTCCAGCGCGCTGCGGCGCACGGTCACGGCGCGCGTCCCTGGGTGTCGCGCATGTACGCCTGCAGCGCGCCGAGATCGTTGGGCAGGTCGACGCAGCGCTCGGGCCGGCCGAGCAGATCGGCCAGGCGCGGCGGCAGTTCGGGTCGCCGGCCGGTGGCGCGCTCGACCGCGTCGGGGAACTTGGCGGGATGGGCGGTGGCCAGCGCCACCACCGGCGCCTCGGTCATGGTCTCGGCCGCGGCGACGCCGACCGCGCTGTGCGGATCCAGCAGCAGCGCGTTTTCCTTCCATACCCGGGCGATGGTCGCCAGCGTGGCGCGCTCGTCGACGGCGCGGGAATCGAACAACCGCCGCGCCTCGGCCAGGCGCTCGCGCGCCACCGCCATGCGCCGTTCGCGCTCGAAGGATCGCATCAGCCGGGCGGTCGCCGCCCCGTCGCGGCGCTGGAGATCGAACAGAAGACGCTCGAAATTGCTCGCCACCTGGATGTCCATCGACGGCGAATGGGTCGGGCTGACCCGGCCGCTGCGGTATTCGCCGGTGGCGAAGAAGCGCGCCAGGATGTCGTTGCGGTTGGTCGCCACCATCAGCCGCGACACCGGCAGGCCCATGCGGCGGGCGACGTAGCCGGCGAAGACGTCGCCGAAATTTCCGGTCGGCACCGAGAAGGCGACGGCGCGGCCGGGCGCGCCCAGCGCCACCGCGGCGACGGCGTAGTAGACCGTCTGCGCCATCACCCGCGCCCAGTTGATCGAATTGACCGCGGAAAGGTTCATCGCGTCGCGGAAGGCCAGGTCGACGAACGCCGCCTTGACCAGCGCCTGGCAGTCGTCGAACGTGCCGGCGATGGCGACGTTGCGCACGTTCGGCGCCAGCACGGTGGTCATCTGGCGGCGCTGGACCTCGGACACCCGTCCCTTGGGGTGCAGCATGACGATCTCGGCCACGGGCGAATCGCGGAAGGCCTCGATCGCCGCCGAGCCGGTGTCGCCCGAGGTGGCGCCGAGGATGGTTACTCGCCGCCGCCGGCGCTTGAGGGCGCGATCGAACAGCCGCCCGAGCAGTTGCAAGGCGTAATCCTTGAAGGCCAGGGTCGGGCCGTGAAACAGCTCCAGCAGCCAGCGCTCGGGCGCCAGTTGGACCAGCGGCGCCACCGCGCGATGGCCGAAGCCGGCATAGGCGGCTTCGATGTCCTGTTCGAGTTCGCGCCGGCTGAAGGCCGCGCCGACGAAGGGCTGCATCACATGCAGCGCGGCCTCGGCATAGGACAGCCCGGCCAGCGCGCGCCATTGCGGCTTGCCGAGGCGCGGCCATTTGGCCGGCACGTAAAGCCCGCCGTCGCGCGCCAGCCCGGCCAAGAGCGCGCCCTCGAAATCCAGCACCGGCGCCGTGCCGCGGGTCGAGACGTAACGCATGTCAGGCAAGATAGCGCGCGGCGAGGTGGGCTTTGAAGGGCTCGACCGAGAGCGGCGCGCCGGTGGTCAGCCGCAGCAGATCGTCGGTATGGTGCAGATGCCCGCGGCCATGGACCTCGCGCCGCAGCCAGGCCAGCAGCGGCTTGAACTCGCCGCGCGCGATGCCGGGCTCGATCGCCGCGTCCTGGCGCTTGGCGGCGGCGAAAAGCTGGGCGGCGGCGATCGCGCCCATGGTGTAGGTCGGGAAATAGCCGAACGCGCCCGACGGCCAGTGGATGTCCTGCAGGCAGCCGTCGCGATCGTCGGGCGGCTCGATGCCGAGCAGGTCGCGCATCCCCGCCCGCCAGGCGCCGGGCAGGTCGGCCAATTTCAGATCGCCCGCCAACAGCGCCTTCTCCAGCCGGTAGCGCAGGATGACATGACAGGGATAGGTCACTTCGTCGGCATCGACCCGGATCAGGCCAGGGGCGACGCGCTGGTAAAGCCGCGCCAGGTTGGCGGGCTCCCATTCCGCACCGATGCCCTCGAACGCCGCCCGCATCGCCGGGGCGGCGAATTCGAGGAAGGCGCGCGAACGGCAGAGCTGCATTTCGATCAGCAGGCTTTGGCTTTCGTGCAGCGCCATGCCGGGCGCCGAACCGACCGGTTGCAGCCGCCAGGCCTTGGGCAGGCCGAGTTCGTAGAGGCCGTGCCCGGTCTCGTGCAGCACGCCCATCAGCGCCTTGGTGAAATCGGCCTCGTCGTAGCGCGTGGTCAGGCGCACGTCGTCGGGCACGCCGCCGGTGAAGGGATGGGCCGAGACGTCGAGCCGGCCGCGCTCGAACTCGAATCCGAGTTCGCGCATCAGGCTTTCGCCCAGCGCTTTTTGGCGCTCGATCGGGAACGGGCCGGCCGGCGGCCGCGCCTGGGGCTGCCGTGCCTGACGCTCGACGGCGCGGGCGAGGAATCCGGGCAGGAACGCGGCCAAGTCGTCGAACAGCAGGTCGATCGCCGCGGAACGCGCGCCCGGCTCGTAGAGATCGAGCAGCGCGTCATAGGGCGCGCGCCCGGTCGCCGCCGCCAGCGCCTTGGCCTTCTCGGCCGTCAGCCGCAACACTTCTTCCAGCAGCGGCAGGAGGCCCTCGAAGTCGTTGTCGGGCCGCGCCTTGCGCCAGCGCAATTCGCAGCGATTGGCGGCGCGGGTCAGCGCCTCGACCAGATCGGGCGGCAGCGCCGTGGCCTGGCGCCATTCCCTGCGCATTTCGCGCAGATTGGCCGCCTGCCAGGCATCGAGCCCGGCACGCTCGGCCTCGGCGCGGTCGAGCAGATCGCCGATCTCGGGCCGGGTCAGATATTCCTGGCGGGTCAGGGCGAGATGCGCCAACTGCTCGATGCGCGCCTCGGCCGCGCCGGCCGGCATCATGGTGGCGGCGTCCCAGTCGAGCATGGCGCCGGCCGCCGCCAGCGCGCCGATGCGCCGGAAGCGGACCTCCAATTCGGGATAGGCCGGGCTCATTCCGGCTTGCGCCGCCACACCCAATAGGCCACGGCCACCGCCGCCGCCATGGCGTACCAGGTCAGGGCGTAAAGCAGATGGTCGTCGGTCAGGCCGTGCGCCGGCGCGCGTCCGCGCGGCAGCCCGCCGGGATTGGGCGCGGGCCCGGCCTCGACCACGACCGGCGCCAAATCGACCCCGGCGATCTTGCCCATCGCCGGCAGGTCGATCCAGAACCAGAAATTGCGGTCGGGCTGGTTGTCGGGCGCGAAGCGGTTGGGCTTGGGCGGAATCCGCGCCAGGCCCTCGATCCGCACCGGGCCCGCGACCTGGCCTTCGGCGCGAGCGGCCGGATCGCGGCTCTTGGCCGGGACATAGCCGCAATCGACCAGCACGGCGGAACCGTCCGCGCGCACCAGCGGCGTCAGGATGCGATAGCCCAATTCGCCGCCACCCGGACGCGAGGCGCCGAGATGGAATTCGAGCTCGTGACGGAAGCGGCCCTCGACCGCGACCCGGCGGAAATCCCAGGCCGCATCGGCGCGCGCCGGCAGCGCTTCGGGCGCCGCCGCCAGCGCCGCCTCGCGCTGGGCGATCAGGCCGCGCTTCCAGAACAGCCGCTGGGTCTGCCACAACCCGAGCCCGAGCATGGTCGCGACCATGCCCAGCGCGACCAAGTTGAATGCGCGGCGGCGGTTCATTGCCAGCTCGAACCTCCTTCGCCCGATCGGTTGCGGTATTGCAGCGCGATCATGATCGCCTTGAACGGCCGCAGCAAGCCGAGACAGAGGGCCAGGATGGCGGGAATCCACAGCACCAGATGCAGCCATACCGGCGGCTCGTACTTGATCTCGACGATCAGCGCCGCCGCCGTCACCGCGAAACCGACCACGAAGATCACGAACACCGCCGGCCCATCGCCCGAATCCTGGGCTTCGAGATCGAGCCCGCAACGCGCGCAGCGCGCCACCACCGTCAGGAAACCGGCGAACAGCCGCCCCTGCCCGCAGCGCGGGCAGCGACAGCCGAACCCGGCGCGAAATGGCGAAACCCGGCCCCAGTAGCCTCCGCCCGGGTCCACGCCCCGCTCAGTAGCGGCCGCCCGAGCCCCAGACGTAGATGCAGAAGAACAGGAAGATCCACACCACGTCGACGAAATGCCAGTACCACGCCGCCGCCTCGAAGCCGAAATGATGGTCGGGCTTGAAGTGGCCGGCATAGCTGCGCACCAGGCAGACGATCAGGAAGATGGTGCCGATGAGGACGTGGGCGCCGTGGAAGCCGGTGGCCATGAAGAAGGTCGAGCCGTAGATGCCGCCGGAGAAGGTGAAGGGGGCGTGCATGTACTCGTAGGCCTGGACCGCGGTGAACAACGCGCCGAGGATCACGGTCAGCCACAACCCGTTGATCAGGCCCTTGCGGTCGCCCTCGCGCAGCGCGTGATGCGCCCAGGTGACGGTGGTGCCCGAGGTCAGCAGGATCAGGGTGTTGACGAACGGCAGGTGCCAGGGGTCGAACACCTCGATGCCCTGCGGCGGCCAGGTCGAACCGACATGCGCCGTCGGCCGCAGCGAGGAATCGAAGAACGCCCAGAACCAGGCGACGAAGAACATCACCTCGGAGGCGATGAACAGCAGCATGCCGTAGCGCAGGCCGAGCTGCACCACCGGGGTGTGATGGCCCTGATGCTCGCCCTCGGCAACGACGTCGCGGAACCAGGCGAACATGGTGTAGAGCACGATCAGCGTGCCGATGACCGCGATCCAGGCGGTGCCGCCGTGCATCCACATCACCATGCCGAAGGTCAGCGCGCCGGCGCCGATCGCGCCGATGATCGGCCAGGGGCTGGGATCGACCAGATGGTAGTCGTGGGGGCGTGCGCCGTGGGTCTGGGCCATGTCTCGGTCCTTGTGCTCGGGTCAGTTGATCCGCGCCGCGCCCGCGGGCGCAAGCTCGCTCAGCCGCGCCTTGGGTTCGGCGCGGAAGAAGGTGTAGGACAGCGTGACGGTCTCGATCCCCGCCAGGTCGCGGTCCTCGAGGATCTTGGGATCGACGAAGAAGCTGACCGGCATGTCGACCGTCTGGCCGGGGGCCAGGGTCTGCTCCTCGAGACAGAAGCAGGCCAGCTTGGCGAAATAGGGTCCGGCCGCTTCGGGCAGGACGTTGAAGGTGGCGGTGCCGGTGACGGCGCTGCCGGTCGGGTTGGTGGCGCGGTAGACGGCGATGCGCTCCTCGCCCAGGCGCACGCTGATCGCGCGCTCGACCGGCGTGAAGCGCCAGGGCATGCCCTGGGCGGTGTCGGCGTTGAAGCGCACGGTGACGACGCGATCCGACGCCGCCTCCGGCGCGCGCGCCGCCATGCGCGGCGTTCCGTCGAATCCGGTGACGCGACAGAACCAGGCGTAGAACGGCGCTGCGGCGAAGCTGAGCCCGATCATGCCGAGCGCGAAGGCGCCCGCCGCCAGTCCGACCCGGCGATTGCGGCGCGCGAGACTCACGACGCCGCCGCCATCAGCTTGGCCAGCGAGCCGAGGAACAGCACCAGCGCCAGCCCGCCCAAGGCCAAGCCGAGCGCGATGTTGCGGCCGCGCAGGCGACGCTGGGCTTCGAGCGCGTTCATGCCGCCGCCCCGAGGCCCAGCAGGCGCTCGCCCAGCAGCACGGCGAACAGCAGGAAAAGATAAAGGATCGAAAATCCGAACATTTGCAACGCACGGCGCTGGTCGCTGCCATCGCCCAATCGCAGCGCCAGCGCGACGAAGGCCGCGCCCAACACCGCCGACACCGCGAGATAGATCGACCCGCCCAGGCCGATCGCGCCCGGCGCCACGCCCAAGGGCGCCAGCACTAGGCTGTAGATCCGGATCTGGCGCGCGGTCTCGGCCGCGCCTGCCACCACCGGCAGCATCGGGATGCCGGCGCGGGCATAGTCCTCGCCGCGGGTCAGCGCCAGCGCCCAGAAATGCGGCGGCGTCCAGACGAAGATCAGCGCCACCAGCAGCGCGGGCTCGATCGCAAGACCGCCGCCCGCCGCCGCCCAGCCGATCGCCGGCGGCAGCGCGCCGGCCAAGCCGCCGATGACGATGTTCTGCGGCGTGCGGCGCTTGAGCCAGACGGTATAGACGCCGACATAGAAAGCGATGGTGAAGGCCAACAGCGCCGCCGGCGCCGGCCCCACCAAGAGACCCATCACCGCCACCGATCCCACCGCCAGGATGGCGCCGAAGGCCAAGGCCGTGTCGGGCTCCATCCGTCCGGCCGGGATCGGACGGTCGCGGGTGCGCTCCATCAACCCATCGCCCGCCGCCTCGTACCACTGATTGAGCGCGCCGGCGGCACCGGCACCGACGGCGATGCACAACAAGGCGACGAATCCCAACACCGGATGCGGCGCCTCGGGCGCCACCGCCATGCCGACCAGCGCCGTGAACACCACCAGCGACATCACCCGCGGCTTCAACAGCGCCCAAAAATCGCCGACCGACGGCGCGGCCTCCAGCGCGCCCACCGACGGCGCAGCCGTCAACACGCCGACCGACGGCGCGGCCGAAAGGGCGGCGACGCCGCCCCGTCGGTCGAAGCCGAGCGCGTTGTCGGTCACGGTCGTGTCCCGCGTCCTACTGGATGCGCGGCAGCTGCTCGTAGGAATGGAACGGCGGCGGGCTGGGCAGCGTCCATTCCAGCGTGGTGGCGCCGGGTCCCCAATAATTGGCCGGCGCCTTCTCGCCCGAGGTGAACATCTTCCAGCAGATGTAGAGGAACAGCAGCAAGCCCGCCCCCGAAACGTAGGAGCCGATCGAGGAAACGTAGTTCCAGCCGGCATAGGCGTCGGGGTAGTCGGGAATGCGCCGCGGCATTCCCGCCAGGCCCAGGAAGTGCTGCGGGAAGAACACCAGGTTGACGCCGACGAAAGTGATCCAGAAATGCGCCTTGGCCAGGGTCTCGTCGTACATCCGCCCGCTGATCTTGCCGATCCAGTAGTAGAAGCCGCAGAAGATGGCGAAGGTCGCGCCCAGCGACATGGTGTAGTGGAAATGCGCCACGACGTAATAGGTGTCGTGGAAGGCCATGTCGACGCCGGCATTGGCCAGCACCACGCCGGTGACGCCGCCGACGGTGAACAGGAAGATGAAGCCCACCGCCCACAGCATCGGCACGCGGTATTCGATCGACCCGCCCCACATGGTGGCGATCCAGGAGAAGATCTTCACCCCCGTCGGCACGGCGATGACCATGGTCGCGGCGACGAAATAGGCCCGTGCCTCGAAGCCGAAGCCGACCGTGTACATGTGATGCGCCCAGACGATGAAGCCGACGAAGCCGATCGCCACCATGGCATAGGCCATGCCGAGATAGCCGAACACCGGCTTGCGCGAGAAGGTCGACACCACCTGGCTGATGATGCCGAAGCCGGGCAGGATCAGAATGTAGACCTCGGGATGGCCGAAGAACCAGAACAGGTGCTGGTAAAGGATCGGATCGCCGCCGCCCGCCGCCTTGAAGAAGGCGGTGCCGAAGTTGCGGTCGGTCAGCAGCATGGTGATGGCGCCGGCCAGCACCGGCAGCGACAGCAGCAGCAAGAATACCGTCACCAGGATCGACCACACGAACAGCGGCATCTTGTGCAGCGTCATGCCGGGCGCGCGCATGTTGAAGATGGTGGTGATGAAGTTGATCGCGCCCAGGATCGAGGAGGCGCCGGCCAGATGCAGGCTGAAGATCGCCATGTCGACCGCCGGGCCAGGATGGCCCTCGCCGGAAGACAGCGGCGGATAGACCGTCCAGCCGCCGCCGAAGCCCAGGCCGCCGGGCGGACCGCCGACGAACACCGAGCCCACCAGCAGCGCGAAGGACGGAACCAGCAGCCAGAAGCTGATGTTGTTCATGCGCGGAAACGCCATGTCCGGCGCGCCGATCATCAGCGGCACGAACCAGTTGCCGAAACCGCCGATCAGCGCCGGCATGATCATGAAGAACACCATGATCAGGCCGTGGGCCGAGATCAGCACGTTGAAGAAGTGGTGGTTGCCGCCCAGGATCTGGTCGCCCGGCGCCTGCAATTCCATCCGCATGATGATCGAGAACAGCGCGCCGATCACCCCCCCCACCACGGCGAAGATCAGGTACATCGAACCGATGTCCTTGTGGTTGGTCGAATAGACGAAGCGCCGCCATCCGGTCGGATGGTGGTCGTGTCCGTGGGCGTCGTGTCCGTTGGCGTGAGCCTGAGCCATGGCTTGTCTCTTTTTCGGGTCGGGCGTTGGTTCAGCGGGTCTCGGTCGGCAGCGCGGCCAGCGCCACCGGCGCTTGGTCGCGGGCGGCGAACTTCTTCTTGGCGTCGGCCACCCAGGCCTCGAATTCGGGCTTGGTCACGGCGCGGACCTGGATCGGCATGAAGCCGTGCAGCACGCCGCACAATTCCGAGCACTGGCCGTAATAGGTGCCCGGCTTCTCGATCCGGAACCAGAGATCGTTGAGCCGGCCCGGCACCGCATCGACCTTGGCGCCGAAGGCGGGGATGGTCCAGGCATGAAGCACGTCGTTGGCGGTGACGATGACGCGGATGTTGGTGTCGACCGGCAGCACCACTTCGTTGTCGGTCGCCAGCAGGCGCGGCTGGCCGGGCTTGCGGTCGGCATCGGCCACCATCACCGCGTCGAAGGTGAAGCCGCCGTGATCGACGTATTCGTAGCCCCAATACCACTGATAGCCGATCGCCTTGATGGTCAACTCGATCTGCGGCGGGCGCATCTGCTTGTTCAGCAGCTTGAAGGACGGCACGGCGATGACGATCAGGATCACGATCGGGATCGCCGTCCACAGCACCTCCAGCAGGGTGTTGTGGGTGGTGCGCGAGGGCACCGGATTGGCCGAGGCGCGGAAGCGCACCATGACGTAGATCAGCAGCCCCAGCACGAACAGCGAGATGACGGTGATCAGCACCAGCAGCAGGTTATGGAAGGAGTTGATGTCGTGCATCACCGGCGAGGCGGCGGGCTGGAATCCCATCTGCCAGGGCTGCGGCTGGGCGGCCTGGGCGCCGAACGCCGTGGCCAGCACGCCGCCGAACAGGGCGGCCGCCGTCGCGATTCGATTGAGCATGGTGAGATCTCGCTCCCGCGCATAAACCGGGGCCTGCGCAAAAGCGCGCTCCCCCCTCGATTCCGGCATTCTTAAAGACTCGGCCTTGACCCGCCAACGCGGCCCTATGCGACGCATTGTCGCACAAATCCGCAAAATCGCTCGGGTTTTGCCGGCAACGCCCCGAAGCTAAAGTGCGATCGGCCCCGAGGAGCATCCCCATGAGCGCGCTGACCGATCCCCAACATTTGTTTTTCGAACGCGCCGGCCTCGATCGCGGCCGGGTCCAGTCCATCGTCGGCGGCAGCCTGGCCGGGATGGACGATGGCGAATTGTTCCTGGAATACGTCCAATCGGAATCGCTGACCTTCGACGATGGCCGGCTCAAGGCCGCCACCGCCAATACCTCGCAAGGCTTCGGGCTCAGGGCGGTGATCGGCGAATCGACCGGCTACGCCCATGCCGGCGAACTGAGCGAAGCCGCCATCAAGCGCGCAGGCGAAGCGGTGCAGGCGGTGCGCAGCGGCCGCTCGGGCAGCGCGGCGGCGGGGCCGGCGCGCACCAACGATCGGCTCTATGCCGAACTCGATCCGTTGGCCGGGCTCGATTTCGGCGCCAAGACCAAGCTGCTGCAGGAGATCGATGCCTATGCCCGCGCCAAGGATCCGCGCGTGCGCCAGGTCTCGGTCACGCTGTCGGGCGAATGCCAGGCGATCGAGATCGTCCGCGCCGACGGCAGCCGCGTCTCGGACGTCCGGCCGCTGGTGCGGCTCAACGTCGCCGTCGTCGCCGGCCAGGGCGATCGCCAGGAATCCGGCAGCCATGGCTGTGGCGGCCGGCTGGCCTACGACGAGTTCGTCGATCCCGCCGCCTGGCGGCGCCAGGCCGACGAGGCGCTGCGCCAGGCGCTGGTCAATCTCGAATCCGCCCCGGCGCCGGCCGGCGAGATGCCGGTGGTGCTGGGTCCGGGCTGGCCGGGCGTGCTGCTGCACGAGGCCATCGGCCACGGCCTCGAGGGCGATTTCAACCGCAAGGGCAGCTCGGCCTTCGCCGGCCTGATGAACCAGCGTGTCGCCGCACCCGGCGTCACCATCGTCGACGACGGCACGATTCGCGACCGCCGCGGCTCGCTGACGGTCGACGACGAAGGCACGCCGACCAGCCGTACGGTGCTGATCGAGGACGGCATCCTGCGCGGCTACATGCAGGACCGACTGAACGCGCGGCTGATGGGCGTGGCGCCGACCGGCAATGGCCGTCGCCAGTCCTATGCCCACATGCCGATGCCGCGCATGACCAACACCGTGATGATGGCCGGCGACCGCGATCCGGCCGCGCTGCTGGCCGGCGTCAAGCGCGGGCTTTACGCCGTCAATTTCGGCGGCGGCCAAGTCGACATCACCTCCGGCAAGTTCGTCTTCACCTGCACCGAGGCCTATCGCATCGAGGACGGCAAGGTCGGCCGCCCGGTCAAGGGCGCGACCCTGATCGGCAACGGCCCCGACGTGCTGACCAAGATCAAGGGCATCGGCAACGACATGAAGCTCGATCCCGGCGTCGGCACTTGCGGCAAGAACGGCCAGGGCGTTCCGGTCGGCGTCGGCCAGCCCAGCATGCTGATCGAGGGCCTGACCGTCGGCGGCACCGAGACGGCGTGAGGCGCGGCCGCGCTCAGCCCGATACCGTCAACCGCGTCTTGGCCTGGGGCAATTTGCCGAGTTCGCGGTAGAAATCGGTCTCGGTGATCTCGGTCGCCCATTGCGGGCGAATCGAAATCATGAACCGCGCCAGTTCCTTCTCGCCTTCCCCGGTCACCCGCACGGCACCGATCGCCGAAAGCCCGTTCAGATCCCGGATGAAGGCCCGGATGGTTTGCCATATTTCATGTCGCGTCAATTTCTTTGAAATGTCAGGCACATGGCACCACTGCTTCGGCCGACCGTGGCACCCCGCCGTCGATCCCGGCAAAGACCGCGGCGGCGATTGCCAGCGGTTTCGGCGCAAGGTAACGTCGTCCTGCCTGGGTCGGCCGATTCGCGGCTGCCTGACGGCAACGAACGGAGGCTCCGATCCGAGGCACCCCCTTCAACCCTGGCATGAAGGAGCCCGGCCCATAGCCCGAAAGACAGCGCCCAAGACGGCGGCGAGCGACCGCCTGCGCGACCTGATCCTGCAATCGCTCGAAGACGACAAGGCGGAGGACGTCGTCACCCTGGACCTCCGCGACCTCTCCACCATCGCCGATTGGATGATCGTCTGCTCGGGCCGTTCGAGCCGGCAGGTATCGTCGATCGCCGACAAGCTGATCGGACGGCTCAAGGCCGAGACGGGCCTGCGTCCCCACGGCGAGGGCCTGGGATTGGGCGAATGGGCACTGGTCGATGCCGGCGACGTGGTGGTGCACGTGTTTAAGCCCGAGCGTCGCGCCTTTTATCAGCTCGAAAAAATGTGGGCGCCCGAGCTGCGCGAGAGACTGGCCGGCAGCGCCGGCTGAAATGCGGCTGGTTATCGCCGCGGTCGGCAGGGCGCGCGGCGATCCGAGCGCGGCGCTGACCGCCGCCTGGCTGGAGCGGCTGCCTTGGCCGGCGACGCTGGTCGAGATCGAGGAGCGCGGCCGTTTCGCCCCGGCCGCGCGCAAGGCGGCCGAAGCCAAGAAATTGCTGGCGGCGATTCCGGCCGGCGCCACGCTGGTGGCGCTCGATCCCGCCGGCCGCACGCTGTCGAGCGAGGCCTTCGCCGCCCAGCTCGGGCGCTGGCGCGACCAAGGCTTGCGCGAGCTGGCTTTCGTCATCGGCGGCGCCGAGGGCCTGGACCAGGCCCTGCTGGCGCGGGCGGCGCTGCGGCTGTCCTTCGGGCCGATGGTGTTCGCGCACCTGCTGGCGCGGGCGATGCTGGCCGAACAGCTTTATCGCGCCTCGACCATCCTGGCCGGACACCCTTATCATCGCGGCTGAGATTCGCATGTCCCGCCCGCCCGCCATCCGACCGGAGGAGATCGAGGAGCGCTTCGTGCGCGCCTCGGGCCCCGGCGGCCAGAACGTCAACAAGATTTCGAGCGCGGTCGAACTGCGCTTCGATGTGCGGCGTTCGCCCAGCCTGGCGCCCGACATCCGCGCCCGGCTGGAACGCCTGGCCGGCAACCGCCTGACCAAGGACGGCGTGCTGGTGATCCAGGCCGACCGCTTCCGTCACCAGGAGCGCAACCGGGCCGATGCGCGGGCGCGGCTGATGGCGCTGGTGCGTGCCGCATCCCAGCCGCCGGTGCCGCGCATCGCCACCCGCCCGGGTCGCGCCGCCAAGGCCCGCCGGCTGGAAGCCAAGACCCGGCGCGGCCGCCTCAAGGCCCAGCGCCGCGAGCGTCCCAGCGCCGACTGACCGCGATGTCCGAAATCGATTCTTCCCGCGCCTGGCTGCGGCTGGGCATCGCCGTCGCCGCCTCGACCGTGGGCGGCGTCGGCATGTGGTCGCTGGCGGTGGCATTGCCCGCGATCCAGACCGAATTCGGCGTCGGCCGGGCCGAAGTGTCTTTCGCCTACACCCTGACCATGCTGGGCTTCGCCAGCGGCGGCATCGTCATGGGCCGGCTGACCGATCGCTTCGGCGTGGCACGGCCGGTGGCGCTGGGCATGACCATGCTGGCGGCGGGATTCTTTCTCGCCGGCCACGCCGAGCGGCTGTGGCAGTTCGCCCTGGTGCAGGGGCTGCTGATCGGTCCCGGCAGCGCCGCCACCTTCTCGCCGCTGGTGGCCGACATCTCGCTCTGGTTCCGCCGCCGGCGCGGCATCGCCGTCGCCCTGGTCGCCTCGGGCAATTATTTGGCCGGCGCGTTCTGGCCGCCGCTGCTGCAGGCCGGGATCGAGCGCCTCGGCTGGCGGCCGACCTTCTGGCTGGTGGCGGCGATCTGCGCTTTGGCGATGGTACCGTTGGCGCTGGCGCTGCGCAGGGGTCCGCCGATCCAGCTGCCCGAAGCCTCGGCGGCCGGCTTGGGCGGCGTCGGGGCGAAAGGGTTTTCGCACAACGGCTTGATGGCGCTGTTGGTGCTGGCGGGGATCGCCTGCTGCGTCGCCATGTCGATGCCGCAGGTGCACTTGGTGGCCTATTGCGTCGACCTCGGCTACGGCAGCGCGCGCGGCGCCGAGATGCTGGCGCTGCTGCTGGGCTTCGGCATCGTCAGCCGCATCGCCTCGGGCCTGATCTCGGATCGCGTCGGCGGCTTCAAGACCCTGATCCTGGGCTCGTTCATGCAGGCGGTGGCGCTGGTGCTCTACGCGCTGTTCGACGGCCTGGCGGCGCTCTACGCCATCGCCATCCTGTTCGGCCTGTTCCAGGGCGGGATCGTGCCGTCCTATGCCATCATCGTGCGCGAATACTTCCCGCCGGCCCAGGCCGGGGCGCGGGTCAGCCTGGTGCTGATGGCGACCGTGGCCGGGATGGCGCTGGGCGGCTGGCTGTCGGGAGCGCTTTTCGACCTGACCGGTTCCTACCTCGCCGCTTTCGCGCACGGCGTGGCTTGGAACCTGCTCAATCTCGCCCTCGCCGTTTGGCTGATGATGCGGCTGCGCCGCCGGCCGGCTTGATACAAATCGGCGTTGACCGTACCCGGTCAACGCGCCCTCAGGGCATGATCGTTTGGTCTTGAACCACAAAGTTCAAGACCAAACGCGAATCATGCCCTCGTATCCTGCTCTGGAGTGCGATTCACGACCTGAAAGGATCGCTCGCGATCCATTCAGGTCGATCGCACTCCCGCCGGGCGGGCGCATCCGCGCCCTTGGCTTACGCGCCATAAGGCGCGCGGCCTCAATGGCCGTTCCAAGCCGCGACGAGTCTGGCTCGTCGCAGCTTGGCTTCAGCGCTACAGCATCTCCAGCGGCCGTTTGCCCTTGGGCGGCGGCAAGGCGCGGTCGATCAGCGCCAGATCCTCGGCCTCCAGCGTCAGATCGCGGGCGGCGCGGTTCTCGCGCAGATGCGCGGGGTTGGTGGCCTTGGGAATCGCGATCACGCCCTCGCGCCGCAACAGCCAGGCCAGCGCCACCTGCAAGGGCTTGACGCCATGGCGCTTGGCCACCGCCTCCAGCGCCGGCTGGCGGGCGAGACGCCCGGGTTCCAGCGGCGTGTAGGCCATCACCGGCAGGCCGCGCTTGGTCAGGGCCGGCAGCAGGTCGTGCTCGATGCCGCGGCGGCCGAGATTGTAAAGCACCTGGTTGGTGGCGCAGGCGCCGCCGGCCTCGAGCCGCCAAAGATCGTCCATCTCGGTCAGATCGAAATTGCTCACCCCCCAATGGCGGATCTTTCCGGCCGCGCGCAAGCGTTCGAAGCCCGCGACGGTTTCCTCGAGCGGATGGCTACCCGGCCAATGCAGCAGGTAAAGATCGATCCGGTCGGTGCCGAGCCGCTTCAGGCTGCGCTCGCAGGCGGCGACGGTGCCGGATCGGCTGGCGTTGTGGGGATAGACCTTGGACACCAGGAAGACGTGCTCGCGCGCGCGCCCGGCGATGGCGGGGGCGATGATGCGCTCGGCCCCGCCCTCGCCGTACATCTCGGCGGTGTCGATCAGGCTCATGCCAAGTTCTATCGCCAGCTTGACTGCGGCGGTTTCGGCCGCGGCCAGGCGCGCATCCTCGCCCATCCGCCACGTGCCGAAACCCAGCTTGGGAATCTTCTCGCCGCCCGGCAAGGCGACGGTCGCGATCGCGCTCATGGCCTCTATTTAAGCGAGGCTTAGGGCAAAATCACAAGATTTGCGGGGGCGGTGCGTTTGGACTAGAAGGAGGCCCGGGGACTCGGAGCATTCATGCGCGTCATCACGCAGTTGGCGGTCATCGCCGTTTTGGCGGGCGGTGGCTACTACGGCTGGCAATACTGGCAGGGCCGCCAGGCCCAGATCGGCGCGCCCGCCGCCGGTCAGGGCGCCGGCCGCCCGGGCCAGCAGGTGCCGCCGGTGGTGGTGGCGCCGGCGCGCCAGGGGCGGGTCACCGATCGGGTCGAATCGGTCGGCACGGCACGCTCCAACGAGGCCGTCACCATCACCGCCAAGCAGACCGGCGTGGTCGCCAAGATCGCCTTCGGCGAAGGCCAGCGCGTGCGTCCGGGCACCATGCTGGTCGAACTCGAATCCAAGGAGCGCGTCGCCGACCTCGAACAGGCGCGGGCCGATCTCGAACAGGCCAAGGCGGCGCGCGACGACGCGCGTCAGCAGCTCGACCGCGCCAAGCAGCTGCGCGTCGCCGGCACCGTGACCGAATCGCGGCTCGAACAGCTCGACGCCGCCCATCGCGTCGCCGAAGCGCGGCTGCGCGCGGCCGAATTCCGCATCGCCGCCGCCCAGGCGCGGCTCGACGACACCCGCATCACCGCGCCCTTCGACGGCAAAGTCGGCCTGCGCCAGGTCAGCATCGGCGCGCTGGTCCAGCCCGGCACGGTCATCACCACGCTCGACGACGTCTCGCGCATCAAGCTCGAATTCTCGGTGCCCGAAAACGTGCTCGGCCAGCTGCGCATCGGCCTGCCGGTGATCGGCCGCGCCCAGGCTTATGGCAGCCGCGAATTCAAGGGCCAGATCGCGGTGATCGACTCGCGGATCGACGTCGTCACCCGCTCGATCAAGGTCAACGCCCTGTTCGACAACGCCGACGAGGCGCTGAAGCCGGGACTGTTCCTGACCGTGGTGCTGGCGCTGACCGACCGCGAAAACGCCATCCTCATCCCCGAGGAGGCGGTGGTGCCCGAGGGCTTCAAGGCCTATGTCTTCGTCGTCGCCAACAATCGCGTCCAGCGCCGCGCCGTCGCGCTCGGCCTGCGCCTTCCGGGCGAGGTCGAGGTGACCGACGGTCTCAAGCCCGGCGAGACGGTGATCGTCGAAGGCGTGCAGAAAGTGCGCGACGGCCAGACGGTGATGCCGCGGCCGGCCAAGCCGGCGCAAAGCTAGGATCGCGGGAGAGACCGTCATGGTGCTGTCCGACATCTCGATCAAGCGACCGGTGTTCGCGACCGTGATCTCGCTGATGCTGGTGGTGATGGGCATCGCCGCGGTGACGCGGCTGGCGGTGCGCGAATATCCGCAGATCGACCCGCCGATCGTGTCGGTGGTGACGGTCTACAAAGGCGCTTCGGGACCGGTGATCGAAAGCCAGATCACCGAGATCATCGAGGGCGCCATCGCCGGCATCGAGGGCATCAAGACCATCACCTCCTCCAGCCGCGACGAGCGCTCGGCGGTGACGATCGAGTTCCACCTCAACCGCGACATCGATTTTGCCGCCAACGACGTGCGCGACAAGGTCGCCCGCAACGCCTCCAAGCTGCCCGAGGCGGCCGATCCGCCGGTGGTGGCCAAGGTCGACGGCGACGCCCGTGCCATCGTCTGGTTCACGCTGATGTCGGACCGCATGAACGCGCTGGACCTGACCGAGGTGGCCTATCGCCAGATGGTCGATCGGCTGTCGATCGTCGCCGGCGTCGCCTCGGTGTTCATCTCGGGCGAACGGCGCTATGCCATGCGGGTCTGGATGGACCGCCAGAAGATGGCGGCGCGCGGGCTGACGGTCGAGGACATCGAGACCGCGATCAAGCGCAACAACGTCGAACTGCCCGGCGGCCGGGTCGAGAGCCGGTCGCGCGAATTCACCGTGCGCACCGATTCCCGCCTGTCGCGCCCCGAGCAGTTCGCCGCCGTCACTGTCGCCACGCGCTCGGGCTACCAGGTGCGGCTGGGCGAGGTGGCCGAGATCGAGCTGGCGCCCGAGGACGAGCGCTCGGCCATGCGCATGAACGGCAAGGCGGCGATCGGCGTCGGCATCCTGCGCCAGAGCCGCGCCAACACCGTCGAGGTGGCCGACGGCGTCAAGGCCGAGATGGAGCGCATCAAGGAGGCCCTGCCCGGCGGCATCGAGGTCCTGGTCGGCTACGACGAATCGGTCTTCATCCGCCAGTCGATCTACGAGGTGCTGCACGCGCTGGCCATCGGCATGTCGCTGGTGGTGGGCGTGATCTTCCTGTTCCTGCGCTCGGTGTCGGCGACGCTGATTCCGGCGGTGGCGGTGCCGGTGTCGATCATCGCCTCGCTGACCGTGATCGCCGCCTTCGGCTTCTCGATCAACGTGCTGACGCTGCTGGCGCTGGTGCTGGCGATCGGCATCGTCGTCGACGACGCCATCGTCGTGCTGGAGAACATCCACCGCCGCATCGAGGAGGGCGAGCCGCCCTTGCTGGCCTCGGTGCGCGGCGCCCGCCAGATCGCCTTCGCCGTCATCGCCACCACGCTGGTGCTGGTATCGGTGTTCGTGCCGATCAGCTTCATGCAGGGCAATACCGGAAGGCTGTTCAGCGAATTCGGCATCGCGCTGGCGACCTCGGTGCTGTTCTCGGGGCTGGTGGCGCTGACGCTGACGCCGATGATGTGCTCGAAGTTCCTGCCCGAGCACGGCCACGAGAACTGGCTGGAGCGCGTCACCCAGGGGTTCTTCGACGGCATGAACAACGGCTTTCGCTGGCTGTTGGACAAGGCGCTGGGCGGTCCCTTGGTGGTGCTGGCGGCGGGCGCCGGCGTCTCGGCGCTGGCCTATCAGCTGTGGATGGCGCTGCCCAAGGAGTTCACTCCGATCGAGGACCGCGGCATCATCTTCGTGCCGATCACGGCGCCCGAGGGCGCCTCGATGGACTACACCGGCCGCCAGGCGCGCGCGGTCGAGGCGCTGATGCAGCCCTGGCTGGATCGCGGCGATGCCTACGCGGTGATGTCGTTCGTCGCCCCCAGCTTCCAGAAGCCGGCCCCGGTCAACGCCGCCAACGTCATCGCCCGGCTGGTGCCCTGGGACAAGCGCCAACGCAAGCAGCAGGACCTGGTGCGCGAGATCTTTCCGCGCGTGCTGGCGCTGCCCGGCGCGCGCGCCTTCGCCCTCAATCCGCCCTCGCTCGGCCAGCGCGGGCTGCAGCAGCCGCTCCAGATCGTGCTGGGCGGCTCGGACTACGAGACCGTCAAAGCCTGGCGCGAAATCCTGTTCGAGAAGGCGCGCGAGAACCCCCGGCTGCTGAACCTCGATTCCAACTACAAGGACACCAAGCCCGAACTGCGGGTCGGCATCGACCGGCCCAAGGCGGCGGATCTCGGCATCTCGACCGAGGTCATCGGCCGCACTCTCGAGGCCATGTTCGGCGCGCGCCAGGTCGGCACCTTCATCGACCGCGGCCAGGAGTACAAGGTGCTGATCCAGGCCCGCGCCGCCGATCGCACCTCGCCGCGCGATCTCGAGAACGTCTTCGTCCGCTCGCCGGTCAGCCAGCAGCTGGTGCCGCTGTCGAATCTGGTGAACCTGGGCGAGAACGCCGGACCCCAGGAACTCAACCGCTACGACCGGCTGCGCTCGATCACGGTCTCGGCCTCGCTGGCGCCGGGCTATCCGCTGGGCGAGGCGCTCGGCTACATGGAGAACCTGATCAAGACCGAACTGCCGCCCGAGGTGCGCGTCGGCTATCAGGGCCTGTCGCGCGAATTCAAGGAATCCTCGGCCAGCCTCTACGTCACCTTCCTTTTGGCGCTGTTGGTGGTGTTCCTGGTGCTGGCGGCGCAGTTCGAAAGCTGGATCCACCCCCTGATCATCATGCTGGCGGTACCGCTGGCGGTGACCGGTGGGTTGGGTGCGTTGTGGATCGCCGGCATCAGCCTCAACATCTACAGCCAGATCGGCATGATCCTGCTGATCGGGCTGATGGCCAAGAACGGCATCCTGATCGTCGAATTCGCCAACCAGCTGCGCGACGAGGGGCTGTCGATCCGCGATGCCGTGCTGCAGGCCACCACGGTGCGGCTGCGGCCGATCCTGATGACCTCGATCGCCACCGTGTTCGGCGCGGTGCCGCTTTATATCGCCACCGGCGCCGGCGCCGAAAGCCGCCAGGCGATCGGCGCGGTGGTGATCGGCGGCGTCTCGCTGGCGACGGTGCTGACGCTGTTCGTGATCCCGGCGCTTTACCTGCTGCTGGCGCATCTGACCAAGCCGGTCGGCGCCATCGCCAAGCGCCTGGCCGAACTCGAGGCCCACCCCACCGCCGCCGAATAGACGCGCGGGTTCGGGCGGGGTCGAAGGTCCGGAAGGCTACCGGACCCGGCAGGCCAATTTGCCTTCGATGAAGCGTTCACGACCGAACCCGGATCGATTCTTCGCACCGCGCAAAGGCGCGCATTGCGGCCGCGATCGGAAGCGAGCGGGATTTCGCGTTCGACCCGCTTCGGGCTCAGCCGCCGAACAGGCCGAGCAGCGATTGCGGGCGCGAGTTGGCGATCGCCAGCGCCTGGGTGCCCAATTGCTGCTTGATCTGCAGCGATTGAATGGTGGCGCTTTCCTTCGGCAGGTCGGCGTCGACGATGTTGCCGATGCCCTCGCGCAGAATGTCGATGTTCTTGGACACGAATTCGTTCTGCAATCGGAGCGACTTCGCGGCCGAACCCAGGGCCGCCAGCCGCGAGGACGCCAGCACGATGGCGGAATTGGTCACAGACAGGGCGATGACCGCGTTGGCCGAACTCAGCAGATCGCAATTGGGGACGCCGTATTGCAGCGCGGCGGCGGAGAGGGGCACCGCCGACACGGTAATCGAACTGCCCTCGACCGTCGACAGCACGGTCATCGATGTCGACGGGGCGTCGATCAGGTTCTTGCCGTTGAAACTGGCCGAGGCGACGATGCGGTCGATCTGGACCAGCAGGGAGGTGAAATCGTTGTTGAGCGCGACCCGCGAGTCCTGATCCAGTCCGGCCTGGTTGGCCTGCACGCATTTGGCTTTGACTTCGATCAGCAGGTCCGAGATCGCCTCGCCCGCCTTGATGGCGGTGTTGACGGTGGCGTCGCCCAGCCCGAGCGCGATCTGGACCGACTCGTAGCCGGCCCGGTCGCCCTTCATGCGGTTGGCGATGGCGTAGGACGAGGGATCGTCGGCTGCGGTCGAGACGCGCAGGCCGGTGTTGACGCGCTGCTGGCTCTGGTCGGGCAGCGTGTGGG
>Ga0194120_10003264_pt1 | contig 26689 bp, 19 predicted proteins | sample TA2MahCa65mmetaG_FD_148642 | JGI IMG/M metagenome (GOLD analysis project Ga0194120, IMG submission 148642) | Freshwater microbial communities from Lake Tanganyika, Tanzania - TA2015019 Mahale Deep Cast 65m | ecosystem: Environmental > Aquatic > Freshwater > Lake | place: Tanzania: Lake... | reverse complement strand
GAGGTCGCGCCGCACGGTCTCGCGCGACACCCCAAGCTCGGCCGCGGCCGCGCCGACCGCGACCGCGCCCTCGCGCGCCAAGCGCTCGACCAGCCAGCGCTGGCGCGAGGCCGCCAGCACGCGGCCGCTTCTAGGCGATGCTGCCATCGACCGCGGCGCGGAAAATGCGGCGGAAGCCCGCGGCGTCGATCGGCTTCGGGTTGCTGGGCGTCGAGGGATCGGGCACCGCCTGGGCGATGACCTCTTCCATGCGCTCGGCGCCGATGCCGATCGCCGGCAAGGTGTGGGGAATGCCGACCGCGCGGCGCAATTCCAACAGCCAGGCGATGACACCGTCGGTCGATTGCCGGCGCAGCGCCAGATGCCGGGCAAGGCGCCGCATCTTGCGCTCGATGGCGTCGCGGTTGAAATCGAGCACATAGGGCATCAGCACGCCGTTGAGCAGGCCGTGATGGGAGTCATAGAGCGCGCCCAGCGGGTGCGACAGCGAATGCACCGCACCCAATCCCTTCTGGAACGCGGTCGCGCCCATGGTGGCGGCCGCCATCATCTTGCCGCGGCCTTCGAGATTGGCCGGCTGCTCGCAGGCCAGCACCAGCGAATCCTTGATCAGCCGCATGCCTTCCAGCGCCACGCCCTCGGCCATGGGATGGAAGCCCGGCGCGCAATAGGCTTCGAGGCAATGCGCCAGCGCGTCCATGCCGGTGGCGGCGGTGATCGACTTGGGTAATCCCACCGTCAGCTCGGGATCCTCGATCACCGCCACCGGCTGGATGCGGGGATGGAAGATCAGCTTCTTCTCGTGGGTCTCCTCGCGCACGATCACGGCGACGCGCCCGACCTCGGAACCGGTGCCCGAAGTGGTCGGCACCGCCACCGTCGGCCGGATCGCGGCCGGATCGGCCCTGGTCCACCAGTCGCCGACATCCTCGAAATCCCACAGCGGCCGGGTCTGATGCGAGACGAAGGCGATCGCCTTGCCGGCGTCGAGCGCCGAGCCGCCGCCGAACGCCACCACGCCGTCGTGCCGGCCGGCCTTGAAGGCGGCGACGCCGTCGGCCACGTTCTTGCCGACCGGATTGGGCTTGAGATCGTGGAACAGCTCGACCGGCAGGCCCTCGGCCTTGAGCAGGTCGAGCGCGGCCCGGATCATCGCCAGCTTGGCCAGGCCGGGATCGGTCACCAGCAGCGGCCGCTGGATGCCGGCCGCCTTGCACACCGCGCCCAGTTCCTTGACGCGCCCGGCGCCGAACTTGACCGCGGTCGGGTAGTTCCAATTGCCGCGCATGGCGCCGCTCCTCAGGTCTCGGTCCGCAGATGGAAGGATTTGGGCCGCGTCAGATAGGCGTAGCCCTCGCTCGACAGCGTGCAGCCATGGCCGGAATCCTTGACCCCGGTCCAGGCCAGCGCCGGGTCGAGATAGTCGCAGCGGTTCATGAACCAGGTGCCGGTGGCGACCCGGTCGCCGATGCGTAAAGCCGCCTCGGCATCGCCGGTCCAGATCGCCGCGGTCAGGCCGTAGGGGCTGTCGTTCATCAGCCGCACCGCCTCGTCGTCGGACGCCACCTTCATGATCCCGACCACCGGCCCGAAGCTTTCCTCGGTCATCACCCGCATCTTATGGTCGACGTCGACCAGGATCTGCGGCGCCATGTAGGGCGTGCCGGCGCGATCGCGCGGGAACGCCTTGGCATCCAGCAGCGCCCGCGCGCCCGCGCGCCTGGCGTCCTCGATCTGGCCGCGGACGAAATCCGCCGCCGAGGCCCGCACCATCGGCCCCAGCGTGGTCTCGGCCTTGGTCGGATCGTCGAGCACGTATTTGCGCGTCAGCTCGACTGCGCCGGCGACGAAATCGTCGAACAGCTTGGCGTGGACGTAGATGCGCTCGATGCCGCAGCAGGACTGGCCGGAATTGAAGAACGCGCCGTCGACCAGGTTCTCGATGGCATGGCCCAGATCGGCGTCGGCCCGGACATAGGCCGGGTCCTTGCCGCCGAGTTCGAGGCCGATGCCGATGAAGCGGCCGACCGCCGCCTCCTCGATCGCGCGCCCGCCCGGCACCGAGCCGGTGAAGGCGACGAAACCGATCTCGGGCCGCTTGATCAGCGCGGCGGTGGCGGCGTGATCGAGATGCAGGAACTGGAACAGGCCCTCGGGCAGGCCGGCTTCGCGCCCGGCCTCGACCATGCGTTCGGCGCAAAGCGGCGTCTGGTGCGAATGCTTGAGGATGACGGCATTGCCCGCCATCAGCGCCGGCACCACCGCGTTGACCGCGGTCAGGTAGGGATAGTTCCAGGGCGCCACCACGAACACGACCCCCAAGGGCTCGCGGCGGATGAAGCGGCGGAAGCCCGGTTTCGGCCCGACATCGATGTCGGCCAGGGCCTTGGGCGCGGCGGCGATCATGTAGCGCGCGCGTTCCTCGAAGCCGCGCACCTCGCCCGGGCTTTGGCGGATCGGCCGGCCCATCTGGCGGGTGATACCCTCGGCGATGGCGTCGCGCTTGGCGACGAAAGCCTCGGTCAGCTTGGTCAGCAGCGCCGCGCGGCGCTCGATCGGCTGACGGCGCCAATCGGCCTGGGCCTGGGCCGCGGCCTTGACCGCGGCCTCGACCTCGGCCGCCTCGGCCAGCTTGCGAGTCAGCAGCACCGATCCGTCGACCGGCGAGACGAGCTTGAGTTCCTTGGGCATGTCAGATGATCTCGAAATAACGGGCCAGTTCCCAATCGGTGATGTGGCGGCGGAACTCGCGTTCCTCCCATTCGCGGCTGGCGGCGAAATGTTCGACGAAGGCATCGCCGAACAGCGCCCGCGCCGGCTTCGATGCCTTGAGGCGCTGCGCCGCTTCCCACAGCGTCGCCGGCAGCGCCAGCGATTTCGGTATCTTGGCGGCGTAGGCGTTGCCGGCCTGGGGCGGCTCGGGCTCGACCTTGTGCTTGATCCCCCACAGCCCCGTGCCCAGCGCCGCCGCCAGCGCGATATAGGGATTGGCGTCGGCCGCGGCGATGCGGTACTCGACCCGCTGGCTCTTGGCCGAACCCGGGATCACCCGCAGCGCGGTGGTGCGGTTGTCGATCGCCCAGAACGCCGCGGTCGGCGCCCAGAAGCCCGGGATCAGCCGCGAGAACGAATTGACCGTGGGCGAGATCATCGCCAGCACCTCGGGCATCAGTTTCTGCTGGCCGCCGACGAACCAACGCTGCAAGTCGGACATGCCGTGCGGCTTCTTGGGGTCGTGGAAGGCCGCCGTGCCGTCCTTCCTCTTCAGCGACATGTGGATGTGGCCGGACTGGCCGGGATAGAGGTTCGACCACTTGGCCATGAAGGTGGCCATCAGCTTCTTGCGCTGGGCCAGCACCTTGACGAAGGTCTTGAACAGCACCGCCTTGTCGGCGGCGCGCAGCGCCTCGTCGTGCTGGATCGCCGCCTCCACCACGCCCGGCCCGGTCTCGGTGTGCAGGCCCTCGAGCGCGAAGTCCATGTCGCGGCACAGCGCCAACAGCTCGTGATAGAACTCGGCCCAGACCGAGCTGCGCAGCACCGAATAGCCGAACATGCCGGGCGTGATCGGCTTGAGATCGCGATAGCCCTTGGCGCGCACCGATTCCGGCGTCTCGTCGAAGACGAAGAATTCGTATTCGAAGGCGGCGTTGGCCGAGAACCCCATCTCGGCCGCCTGGCGCAGCACCCGCCGCAGCAGGCCGCGCGGACAGACCGCCTCGGCCTTGTCGGCCAATTCGCAGAGGAAGATGGGCGTGCCGTTCTCGAACGGAATCGCGCGCGCGGTGTCGGGAACGATGCGCACCGGCGCGTCGGGATAGGCGGTGTGCCAGCCGGTATAGCTGACGTTGTCGTAAAGCTGGTCGGCGGAATCCCAGCCGACGATGACGTCGCAGAAGCCGAAGCCGTCGTCCAGCGCCGACAGCGCCTTGGCGCGATTGATGTACTTGCCGCGCAGGATGCCGTCGACGTCGGTCACGCCCAGCTTGACGTAGTCGAACGGTCCCTTCTCGACCAGGCGCTTGGCCTCGGCCGCGGTCTTGATCGCAAGCTTGCCCATGCCGTCCTCCCCTCGCCCACTCTACAGCGTCATGACCAGAATGCCGAGCGCGACCACGATCGCGGCGGCGATGCGCCGCGCGCCGAACGGCTCGCCCAGGAACACCGAACCGATGATGGCGGCGAACACCACGCTGGTCTCGCGCAGCGCGGCGATGGTGGCGACCGTGCCCAGGCTGTAGGCCCAGATGACGATGCCGTAGCCGGCGATCGACAGCGCCCCGCCCAAAAGCGTGCGGCCGAGATCGCGCCGCAGGATGCCGGCGAGGTCGCGCCCGCGCCTGGCGAAGGCCACCACCAGCAGCGGGATGCCGTCGATGAAAAACAGCCAGGCGATATAGCCCAGCGCGTCGCCCGATTTGCGCACGCCGGTGGCATCGGCCAGGCTGTAAAGCGCGATCGTCACCGCGGTCAGGAACGCCCAGGCCGCGGCGCGGCGGCTGCCTTGGCCGATCGCCAGCGACAGGATTCCGGCCGAGACCAGGCCGACGCCGACCATCTGGGTCGTGCTCAAGGTCTCGCCCATGGCCGGGCCCGAGGCCAACGCCACCATGATCGGCGCGGCGCCGCGGGCGATGGGGTAGACCTGCGACAGATCGCCATGGCGATAGGCCCGGATCAGGCCGACGTAATAGGCCATGTGAATCGCCAGCGAGAGGCCGAGAAACGGCCAGGCTTCCGGCGCCGGCACGGCGAAGAACGGGATCATGCCGAGGCCGATCACCCCGCCCACCCCCATCAGCGCCGCCATCACCGCCAGCCGGTCGCCCGAGATCTTGACCAACCCGTTCCAGGCGGCGTGCATCGCCGCGGCCGAAAGCACCAGCGCGATCACCAGGGTGGTCATGACGATTGCATTGAATCCGGGACTATGGGAAAGCGGAAGGCGTTGGACCTTTACCATAGTCGACGCGAGCCATGACCGTCCAAGCCAATCGCCGCAGCGGCGGCCGCATCCTGATCGACCAATTGGCGCTGCACGGCGTCGACACCGTGTTCTGCGTGCCGGGCGAAAGCTACCTGGCGGCGCTCGACGCCTTCGCCGACCACCCCGCGATCAAGCTGATCGTCTGCCGCCAGGAAGGCGGCGCCGCGATCATGGCCGACGCCTACGGCAAGCTGACCGGCAAGCCCGGCATCTGCTTCGTCACCCGCGGTCCGGGGGCGACCAACGCCTCCTCGGGCGTGCATATCGCGTTTCAGGATTCGACGCCGATGATCCTGTTCGTCGGCCAGGTCGGGCGCGAGATGCGCGACCGCGAGGCGTTCCAGGAGGTCGACTTCACCCGCATGTTCGCGCCGCTGGCCAAGTGGGTGGCCGAGATCCAGCACCCCGGACGCATCCCCGAGCTGGTGTCGCGCGCTTTCTATACGGCGGCCGGCGGGCGGCCGGGGCCGGTGGTGCTGTCGCTGCCCGAGGACATGCTGACCGAGCTGAGCGAGGTCGGCGACGCCAGGCCCTATGCCCGCACCGAGATCCAGCCCGGCAAGGCCGATCTCGATGCGCTGGCGGCGCGCCTGGCCAAGGCCGAGCGGCCGGTGGCGATCCTCGGCGGCGGCGATTGGGACCGCCAGGCGTCCGAGAATTTCGCCGCCTTCGCCCGCGCCCAGGGCATTCCGGTCGGCACCACCTTCCGCGCCCATGACCTGATCGACAATCTCGATCCCTGCTATGGCGGCCATATCGGCATCGGCATCAATCCGAAATGGTCGGCGCGGATCAAGGGTTCGGATCTGCTGCTGGTGGCGGGTTCGCGGCTGGGCGAGCAATCGACCGGCGGCTACAGCCTGATCGACGTGCCGACGCCGGCCCAGCCCATGATCCATGTCTATCCCGATCCCGAGGAGATCGGCCGCGTCTACCAGCCGGTGCAGGGCATCGTCGCCTCGATGCGGCCATTTGCCGCGGCGCTGAAGGCGCTGCCGGCCAACGCCATGCCGGCGCGGCAGGCGACCATGCGCGCCGCGCACGAGGACTATCTGGCCTTCACCAAGCCGCTGCCGGGGCCGGGCCAGGTGCAGATGTCGGAAATCGTCGCCTCGCTGGCCAAGCTCCTGCCGGCCGACGCCATCCTCTCCAACGGCGCCGGCAATTACAGCGTCTGGGTGCATCGCTTCCACCGCTATCGCGGCTTTCGCACCCAGTTGGCGCCGACCTCGGGCTCGATGGGCTACGGCATGCCGGCGGCGATCGCCGCCAAGCTGGTCCATCCCAAGCGCGCGGTGGTGGCCTTCGCCGGCGACGGCTGTTTCATGATGACCAGCCAGGAACTCGCCACCGCGGTGCAGTACCGGCTGCCGATCGTGACGGTGGTGGTCAACAACGGCATGTACGGCACCATCCGCATGCACCAGGAACGCGAACATCCCGGGCGCTATCCCGGCACGGCGCTGGTCAATCCCGATTTCGCCGCCTATGCCCGCGCCTTCGGCGCCCATGGCGCCACGGTCGAGAAGACCGCCGATTTCGCGCCGGCCTTGGCCGCGGCGCTGGAGGCCGAACTGCCGACGGTGATCGAGCTGCGGGTCGATCCCGAGGCCATCACCCCGACCGCGACGCTTTCCGGCCTGCGCGCCGCCGCCTTGGCGAAGCGGTAGAAGGGTCAACGATAGGTCAGCAAACGCTCGACTTTGTCGGGCAGTTTATTTCCTGCGAACGGATTCAAAATCGTGACCGCACCGAATTTTCGTCCATCCGCCATGTCTTCGCTCAAAAGAACCCGGCATCCCGCGCGCTCGACGGTCGCCAGCAACAGGCCGTCGAAAAGCCCGTAGCGCCCCGAAGCGAAAGCTTCGAGCCCTCTTTGCAACGCCATGGAATCATGCCCGACGATAGGAAACACGGCTGCCCAGTCGCGCGCTTGACGGACCGCATCGGCGCGGCTTAGACCGCGATCGGTTCATAGGGAATCACGGCCGCGATTCCCTATGAACCGTGAATCGCGGTCCAGAGCAGGATACGAGGGCATGATTCACGATCTGTCTTGAACTCTATGGTTCAAGACAGATCGATCATGCCCTAGCAGACCCTTCCGCGTCGTCGCACGAACGAACTCCGCCAGCGCCTGCACGGCCAGCAGGCATGGCCCACGCGCCGCGCGATCGATCACGTCGCAGGCCCGCCGATGCCGTTCGCCCGACAGGCTATCGGCCGCGTAAACCAGGATATTGGTGTCGAGACTGAAAAACTCAGTCGCGCTCATAGAGCGAATCGCGATCCACCGGACCCAGTCCCAGCGGCCAACCCTTGCGAATGCGGCGCATGCTGCGACGATGAATCCGCAACTGGGCCGCGGTCAATATCCGCCTTCCGCCACGCGAGGCGGGCACCAAACGCGCCACCGGCCGCCCGCGACGGGTCACGGTCATGGCCGCGCCGTTTTCGACCTCGCGCAGGATGCGCTCGAATTCGCGGCCGGCGTCGCGCGCGCTGATGTTGCGTTCCATGACCGTCAGCATACAGCAGCCCGGGATCGCGCAATAGCCTACGCCTTCGCTTTGAAAGCGGCCGGCCCCTTGCCTTCGGCCAGCTTGACGATCCGCTGCAACAGGCGCTTGGCGCCTTGCAGCCGCGCCGGCGCGTCGGGCCAGTCGCCCGCCGCCACCAGCTTGTGGTCGGGGCGCAGCTTCATCCGTTCGGGTTCGGCCGCGATCAGCCGCACCAGCCCGGCCGGATCGGCGAAGCGGTTGCCGCGAAATCCCAGCACCGCGCCCTTGGGACCGGCCTCCAGCTTGTCGATCCCGGCGCGCCGGCACAACAGCTTGACCTGCAACACCGCCAGCAGGTCCTTGACCTCGGCCGGCAGCGGCCCGAAGCGGTCGATCAGCTCGGCGGCGAAGGCCTCGATCTCGGCCTCGCTTTCCAGCCGCGCCAACCGCCGATAAAGCCCCATCCGCACCGACAGGTCGGCGACATAGGCCTCGGGAATCAGCACCGCTAGGCCAAGGCCGATCTGGGGCGACCATTGCTCGCCGCCATCGCCCGCGCCGCCGCCTCCGCCGCGCTCGGCCGCCTTGGCCTCGGCCACGGCCTGCTGCAGCATGTCCTGGTAAAGCTCGAAGCCGACCTCGCGGATATGACCCGACTGCTCGTCGCCCAGCAGGTTGCCGGCGCCGCGGATGTCCATGTCGTGGCTGGCGAGCGCGAATCCCGCGCCGAGCTGGTCGAGCGATTGCAGCACCGCCAGGCGCTTTTCCGCCGTCTCGCCCAGCGCCCGCCCGGGCGGCAGGGTGAAATAGGCGTAGGCGCGGCGCTTGGAGCGGCCGACCCGGCCGCGCAACTGATAAAGCTGCGCCAGGCCGAACAGGTCGGAGCGGTGCACGATCAGGGTGTTGGCGCGCGGGATGTCGAGGCCGCTTTCGACGATGTTGGTCGACACCAGCACGTCGTAGCGGCCGTCGTAGAACGCGGTCATGGCCGCTTCCAAGGCGCCCGCCGCCATGCGGCCATGCGCCATCACCAGCTTGAGTTCCGGCGTCAGCGCCCGCAGCCGCTCGGTCAGCTCGGTCAGGTCCTCGATCCGCGGCGCGACGACGAAGCTCTGCCCGCCGCGATAATGCTCGCGCAGCAGCGCCTCGCGCATCACCACCGGGTCCCACGGCATGACGTAGCTGCGCACCGCCAGGCGATCGACCGGCGGCGTGGCGATCATCGACAGCTCGCGGATGCCGGTCAGCGCCTGCTGCAACGTGCGCGGAATCGGCGTCGCCGTCAGCGTCAGGACATGGACATCGGCGCGCAGTTCCTTGAGGCGTTCCTTGTGGACCACGCCGAAATGCTGCTCCTCGTCCACCACCAGCAGCGCTAGGTCCTTGAAGCGGATCGACTTCGACAGCAGCGCATGCGTGCCGACGACGATATCGACCTGGCCCTCGGCCAGCGCCGCCTTGGCGGCGGCCTGGTCCTTGGCCGAGACCAGGCGCGAAAGCTGGGCGATGCGCACCGGCAGGCCCTGGAAGCGCTCGCGGAAGACGCGGAAATGCTGGCGCGCCAGCAGCGTGGTCGGCACCACCACGGCAACCTGGCGGCCGGCCATGACGGCGATGAAGGCGGCGCGCAGCGCCACCTCGGTCTTGCCGAAGCCGACATCGCCGCACACCAGCCGGTCCATCGGCCGCCCGGCGGCGAGGTCGCCCAGCACCTCGTCGATGGCGCGCTTCTGGTCCTCGGTCTCCTCGTAGGCGAAGCGGGCGCGGAACTCGTCGTAGAGTCCGGCCGGCGGCGCCAGCGCCTCGGCCGGACGCAGCAGCCGCTTGGCCGCCAGCTTGAGCAGCTGGTCGGCGATCTCGCGAATGCGCTGCTTGAGTCGGGCCTTGCGGTTCTGCCAGCCGATGCCGCCCAGCTTGTCCAGCGCCGCCGTGCCCTCGGCGCCGCCATAGCGCGACAGCATCTCCAGGTTCTCGACCGGCAGCAGCAGCTTGTCGCCGCCGTCGTAGATCAAGGTCAGGCAGTCGTGCGGCGCGCCGCCGATCTCGACCGTGCGCAGGCCCTCGTAGCGGCCGATGCCGTGATCGATATGCACCACCAGGTCGCCTTGCGACAGCGTGGTCAGTTCGCTGATGAAGTTCTCGGCGCGGCGGGCGCGGCGCCCGGGCCGCGACAGCCGGTCGCCCAGCACGTCGGCTTCGGCGATCACGGCCGCGCTTTCGGTGACGAAGCCGTGCTCGAGTTCCAGCACGGCATGGCCCATGACCGCTGGCGGCAGGCGCTCGGCCTCGACCCAGTTCGCGACCGGCGCCAGGCCGGCAAGGCCATGCTCGCCCAGCACCTCGGCCAGCCGCTCGCGCGAACCGGCCGAGGGACTGGCCAGCACCACGCGCTTGCCCGCGCCCTGCAACGCCTTGGCGTGGCCGATCAGCAGATCGAACAGGTTGACCCCAGGCTCGGCGCGCTCGGCGGCGAAGCCGCGGCCGGGCCGGGCGCCGGCATCGCGCGCGCCGGGCTGATCGAAGGCGCTGAACGCCAGCACCGGACGCAGGGTCAGCGCCGCCGCGAAGCCCGCGCTGCCGACATAAAGCCGCTCGGGCGCCAGCGGCCGATAGGCGGTCCCGGCGACCTGACGTTCCAGCTTGGGCGCGTCGAGCCGTGCCTGGTAGTAGTCGGCCACGGTCTTGAAGCGCTCCTCGGCCGCCTGCTCGGCCAGGTGGTCGAGGCCGATCGCCGCCTTGGGCAAATAGTCGAACACGCTTTCCAGCCGCTCGTGGAACAGCGGCAGCCAATGCTCCATGCCGATATGCCGCCGCCCGGCGCTGATCGCGGCATAAAGCGGATCGTCGTCGGTGACGGCGCCGAAAGCGGCGCGATAACCGGCGCGGAAGCGGGCGATGCTGTCGGCGTCGAGCCACAGCTCGCCCGCTGGCCGCAATTCGAACTCGCGCAGCTTGCCGGTGGTGCGCTGGGTCAGCGGATCGAAGCGCCGGATCGAATCCAGGGTTTCGCCGAACAGGTCCAGCCGCAACGGCTCCTCGGCCCCGGGCGGGAACAGGTCGATCAGCCCGCCGCGCAGCGCGAACTCGCCGCGCTCGGTGACGGTGTCCGAACGGGCATAGCCGTTGCGGGCCAGAAACGCCTTCAGCGCCTCGGCGTCGATCGGCGCGCCCACCTTGGCGGCGAAGCGCGTCCCCGCCATGGCGGAGGCCGGCGGCACGCGCTGCAACACGGCGTTGACCGTGGCGATCACCAGCCGCGTCCCGCCCGCCGCAAGCCGGCCCAGCGCCTGGGCGCGTCTGGCGGCGATTTCGGGATTGGGACCGATGCGGTCATAGGGCAGGCAGTCCCAGGCCGGGAGCAGAACCGGGTCGAGATCGGGCGCGAAGAACGCCAGCGCCTCGGCCAGCGCGGCCATGCGCGCGTCGTCGCGCACGATCTGGAGAAATCCGTCGGGCGCGCGCCGCGCCAGATCGGCCAGCACCGCGGCGTCGTAGCCTTCCGGCGCGCCGGTCAGCGTCGTCCGACCGGGCTTATGCCAATCGAGTTCGATCATCTCAGGGCTTGAACGCGCTCAGCAGCGACCACAACGGTCCTCGCACCCGCTCGGGCGGCGGCATCTGGCCGCTGATCCAGGCATAAAGGTCGGCGTCGGTCTCCTCCAGCAGCGCCTCGAACCGCTCCAGCGTCGCGGCATCGAAGCCGGCGAGATGGCGGTCGGCGAACGGCCCCAGGATCAGGTCGGCCTCGCGGGTGCCGCGATGCCAGGCGCGGAATCGCAGACGCTTGCGGCGGATGTCGAGGCTTTCGGTCATGGCGCGGATGCGGATATAGGACAGGCGGCGCGGCTTGGCGAGCGCGCTTCAAGCTCGCCGCGGATTGCCCTAGACCGCGATCGGTTCATAGGGAATCACGGCCGCGATTCCCTATGAACCGTGAATCGCGGTCCAGAGCAGGATACGAGGGCATGATTCACGATATGTCTTGAACTGTATGGTTCAAGACAGATCGATCATGCCCTAGGGTTCATGACCATGCGGCCCGAGATTCTCAATCCGCTGTTCGCCCCGGTCACCGCTTTGCCCGGGATCGGCCCCAAGCTGGCCAAGCCGCTGGGCAAGCTGGTCGGGCCGGCGGTGGTCGACCTTTTGTGGCACCTGCCCAGCGGCCTGATCGACCGGCGCTTTTCGCCCAAGCTGGACGCGGCGCCGCCCGGCCGCGTCGTCACCGTCACCGTCACCGTCGCCAAGCACGAGCCGCCGCGCCGCCCGCGCCTGCCCTATCGCGTGCGCTGCCACGACGATTCGGGCGAGCTGACGCTGGTCTTCTTCCATGCCGAGGCGCCCTTTCTCAAGCGCATGCTGCCCGAGGGCCAACCGCGCGTCGTCAGCGGCAAGCTCGAGGACTATCAGGGCACGCTGCAAATGACCCATCCCGACGTCATCGCCGAGCCCAAGGACTTCGAGCGCGTCTGCACCATCGAGCCGGTTTACCCGCTGACCGCGGGCATCACGCCCAAGGTGCTGGCCAAGGCGGTCCACAACGCGCTTGCCCGCGCACCGGAATTGCCCGACTGGCTCGATCCCGCTTTCGGCCGCCAGCGCCAATGGCCAAGCTGGCGGGCCGCGCTGGGCTCGGCCCACGCGCCGCAGGCCGAGGCCGATCTGGCGCCCACCACGCAGGCGCGCCAGCGCCTGGCCTATGACGAGCTGCTGGCCAACCAGCTGGCGCTGTCGCTGATCCGCGCCCAGCAAAAGCGCAAATCCGGCCGCGCCTTGGTCGGCGACGGCCGCTTGCGCCGGACGCTGACCGAAAGCCTGCCCTTCCGCCTGACCCGCGCCCAGGAGGCGGCGATCGCCGAGATCGTCGCCGATCTGGCCAAGCCCAAGCGCATGGTCCGGCTGCTGCAAGGCGATGTCGGCAGCGGCAAGACGGTGGTGGCACTGATGGCGATGCTGGCGGCGGTCGAGGCCGGCGCGCAGGCGGCGCTGATGGCGCCGACCGAGATCCTGGCCCGCCAGCATCTCAAGACCGTGGCGCCCCTGGCGCAGGCGGCGGGCACGCGGGTCGAGCTGCTGACCGGCCGCACCACGGGTGCCGCGCGCGCCAAGCTGCTCGAGCGCATCGCCTCCGGCGAGACCGCACTTCTGATCGGCACGCATGCGCTGCTCGAGGATGACGTCGCCTTCAAGGACCTCGGCCTGGTGGTGATCGACGAGCAGCACCGTTTCGGCGTCCATCAGCGCCTCGCCCTGTCGGTCAAGGGCCAGGCCGCCGACGTGTTGGTGATGACGGCGACGCCGATCCCGCGCACGCTGGTGATGACCGCTTATGGCGACATGGACGTCTCGCGGCTGACCGAAAAGCCGCCCGGCCGCAAGCCGATCGACACCCGCGCCGTGCCGCTCGACCGCCTGGCCGAGGCGGTCGAGGGCATCGGCCGCGCGCTCGACCGCGGCCAGCAGGTCTATTGGATCTGCCCTTTGGTCGCCGAAAGCGAACTGGTCGACCTGGCCGCGGCCGAGCAGCGGCACGCGGCGCTGGCGGCGCGCTTCGGCGAGGACCGGGTCGGGCTGGTGCACGGCCAGCAGAAGGGACCCGAGCGCGAGCGCGCCATGCAGGCATTCGTCGACGGCGAGACCCGGCTCTTGGTCGCCACCACCGTGATCGAGGTCGGGGTCGACGTACCCGGCGCCAGCGTGATGGTGATCGAACAGGCCGAGCGCTTCGGCCTCGCCCAGCTGCACCAGTTGCGCGGCCGGGTCGGCCGCGGCGCCGAACGCTCGACCTGCCTGCTGCTTTACGCCAAGCCCTTGACCGAGACCGCGGCCGAGCGGCTGAAGACCGTCCGCGAGACCGAGGACGGCTTCGTCATCGCCGAGGCCGATCTGCGCTTGCGCGGCGCGGGCGAGGTGCTGGGCACGCGGCAGTCGGGCTTTCCCGAATTCCGCCTGGCCGAGATCGGCGCCCATGGCGAGCTGCTGACCGTGGCGCGCGACGATGCGCGGCTGGTGATCGAGCGCGATCCCGGCCTGGCCGGGACTCGCGGCCAGGCGCTGCGCGTGCTGTTGTACCTGTTCGAGCGCGACGCCGCGGTGCGCCTGCTCGGCGGATGAGCCTCAGGGCGGCGGCGGCTCGTCGCTGAAAATGTTGAAGATGCGGCGCAGGAAGCCGGGCGTCAGGACCGACAAGGGATTCACCGCGACGCTGGGTTCGGCCGCCGGTCCCTTGATGGCGTAGTTGAGACCGACCAGGCCCTCGCCCGGCCGCGCCGCGAACAGCCGGCCGATCACCGGGATGTTGCCCAGCGCGGCGTTGAGGGTATAGGCCGGCGACAGCGTGCCGCGCAGGTCCAGCGTCCCGGCCTCGCGGTTGACCGTGCCCTCGACGGTCACGCCCAGCGCCGGTCCGGCGGCGGCGGTGTTGCGCAACGCCACCTGCTTCGAGGTCGCGGTGAATTCGGACTCGAAGCGCTTGAAGAAAATGCCGTCGCCGCGCAGCGTGTCGGCCAACCCGGTCAGCGACGCCACCGACAGAAGCTGCGCCGCCACCGGCAGGTCGATCAGGTAGAAGTCCTCGATCACCGCCTTGCCCTGGCTGGGCGCGTCGGGGGCGCGGTCGTCGATCGTCACCTCGATCGCCATGTGCCCGCCCCGGATCTGACCCGAGATGTCGAGCGCCTTGTAGAGCGCGCCGGCATCGGCCGAAGCCACCGACAGAACCCGGGTCTGCGGCCGATCGCCCGCGCGCAGCGAGATGCGCAACGGCGCCGTGCCGAGGCCGGCCTCGGCCGCCAGCATGGTCAACCGTTCGCCGCGGTAGTGCGCGGTCATTTCGACATGCCGCACCGGATCGCCCGGTCCCAGCAGCACCCGCCCGATCGAGAGGTCGATGTCCAGTTCCGGCAGCGGCGGCTGTCCACTCTCGGACGGCGTCAGCAAGGCCGCCAGATGCGGCCGCAGATCCAGCGCCGTGCCCTTGATGCCGACGGCGTAGCCACCCGACTCGGTGGCCTCGATCATGGCTTGGACGTCGGTCTCGCCCTGGCGGAATCGTGCCACCTTGAGAAACCGCAGCTTCTCCAACCCCTGCAGCTCGCCCACCGCATGGACCGAAACGCCCGGACTGTCGATCTCGATCCGCGTCAGCCGCAGGACGCCGTTTTCGCCGACGACCGCGACGGTGGCCCCGGCGCTCTCGCCCGCGGCCTTGCGCCAGGTCGGCAGCCGCAGATCGAGATTGGTCGCGGTCAGATCGAGCGCCAGTTCGGCATCGACCAGCGCATCGCCATTCATCCGCGCGCTGGCCCGCGCCATGATCGGTCCGCGCACCTGATCGCCGAAATCGATGCCCAGCGCGCGGCGCTGGCGATCGTCGGTGCGCATCGCCAGCCGATAGCGGCTGGTGATGCCGTCGATCGGCTCGAACACCTCGCTCCAATGAACCTCGGCCGGGACGCCGTTGATCGCGGCGCGGCCGTCGACCTCGAGTCCGTAATTGTCGGCGCGCAGCACGATGTCGGCGCGGGTGACGTCCATGTTGGCGAAGGCCTTGGGCACGCTGGCGCCTTCGACCCGGCTTTCGACCTGGGCATGGACGTCCTCGTGGCCGAGCGTCGCGCGCAGCGGGAAGTCGAGCTGGACGCGGGTGGCGGCGCGGCCGCCGATCCGAGTCGGATCGAGGCCGAGGCTGCGCGGCAGTTCCAGCGGCGGATGGTCGATCACCCAAAGCTGGCGGGCGATCGCGCCCTCGACCGTGACCCCGATCACGGCCTGCGGCTCGTCCCGGTCGAGGCCGACGATGCGGACATGGCCCTGATGGGCCTGCAGCTCGTCGACCCGACCCTCGACCAGAGTCAGCTCGAACGCGGTTTCGGTGATGCGGGCGTGGCCGCGGCCCTCGACGATCGGCGGCAGCGGGCGCAGGTAATGCGCGCGCGCTCCGGAAAAGTCGAAATCCAGCCGCACCGCGCCTTCGGGCAATCGGCTGGCCTTGAGGTCGCCCGGGTCGAGATGCAGCGCGAAGTGCCCGCGATCGACCATGCCCTGCGGCACGTTCTCCAGCACCCAGTCGCGCGCCTCGTTGGCGAACCCGGCCGGCCAATAGACGGACAATGCGTCCAGCCGCAATCCTCCGAAGCGCGCATCGACGGCCATGGCCGGACTTCCAGGCGCATCCGCCACGAAAGCGCGTCCCTCGATCGACGGACCCTGGGTGTCGAGCCGGAAGCGGCTCAAGTCCAAGATCGGCGGCGAAACGTGATAGCGCCCCTCGGCGACCAGATCGCGGATCGCCAGCGGCTTGGGCGCCAGTTGAGCGTGCCGGAAGCTGCCCGAAGCCGCGCGCAGGCCGAACCCGATCGGCGCCAGCGCGCCGTCCTCGCCCAGGCCGATCTCGATCCTGCCGTCCAGCCTGGTGTCGAGCGCGGCCAGATCGGCCAACAAAGGCACGCGATCGGCCAAGGCCGCGGTCGACAGGCCCTCGAACTCCAGCGCCACCGCCGCCGTCTTGCCGCCCGAACGGTAGCTGCCCTGGCCGCGCACCGGCACGCGCTGGTTGCCGAATTCCAGCGCCAGCGCCAATCCGAACTCGATGCCGTCGTCGCGGCGGGTCAGGGTCAAATCGCTCTCGCGCGCTACCCAGCGCGCCCCGCTCGGCCGATCCAGCAGCGTCAGGGTGGAACCGCCGAAGCGGACCTCGCGCAGCCAGCCGGTCGGCCGCGCGCGATCCGGCGCCGCCCGAAAATCGGCCAGGATGGCCGCGATGCCGGCCCCGTCCTCTTCCTCGGCCACCTCGTCGCGAGCGATGCCGGCGAGGCCGATGCGCCCGTCGAAGCCGTGTTCGAGCGTGATGGTCAGCCCGCCGACCGCGATCCGGGTCGGCGCGATCATCCCGCCGACCAGGGCATCGATCGACAGGTCGACATCGGCCTCGGGCAGTTCGACCAGCATGCGGCCGGACTGCTCGCGCACCTCGAGATCGCGCACGCGGATGAAGAACTGCCGCGGCTCGCCGCCCCAATGGAAGGACAGGCCGCCGAGATGGATCCGCCACGGCGTCGCGCTCCAGGCGACCGCCTCGGGCAGATAGGGCAAGAGCGGGTCCAGCACCAGGCTGCCCGCCGCCAGCAGCCACGCCGCCAGCAGCGCCGGCACGACCAGCACGGTCGAAGCCAGCGCCAACAGCGCCCGCAGCATCGCCTTCAGTTCCCGCGGCAGCATGCCTCGATCCTTCGGCCGTCGCGGGCCTTCCCGCGACTTGACCCGGCCGACTCCGCCGCGCAGTGTGCCGCATTGCCATGGCCCTCGGAAAGCCTCGCGCGCCCGCCTCTCGGGCGGCAACCGCCCTGCCCGCGCCGCTGGACCGCAAGGCGGTCGAACTGGGCTTCGAGCGCTGGGCCGAACTGGCCGCCGCGGCGCCGCGTCCCGCCCGCACCCGCGCCCAGGCCTTTGCCAAGGGCGCTGCCGGGCGGGCGCTGCTGACCGACCTGTTCGGCCACAGCCCGTTTCTCGGCCAATGCGCGCTCGACGAATCGCAATTCCTGATCGAGCGCGCCGCCGACGATCCCGACCGGGCGATGGCCGCGATTCTCCAGCACGTCGCCGAACTCGGCCTCGACGCCGAGGAGGGCACCGCGCCGCTGGCGCGCGATCTGCGCATCGCCCGCCGGCGCACCGCGCTGACCGTGGCCATCGCCGACCTTACCGGGCGCTGGCCGCTCGAACGTGTCACCCAAGCGCTGAGCGACTTCGCCGAGGCCGCGCTGCAGGCGGCGCTGGGCGCGCTGCTGAGCGAGGGCGCGGCCGAAGGCCAGATCGCGATCCCCGATCCCGAGTATCCCGGCCGCGGCTCGGGCTTGGCGGTGATCGGCATGGGCAAGCTGGGGGCGCGCGAGCTGAACTATTCCAGCGACATCGACCTGATGCTGTTCTTCGACCAGGACGCGGTGCGCTACCGCGGCTCGCGCACGCCCGAGGAATACTTCATCCGCCTGACCCAGCGCCTGGTGCGGCTGCTGCAGGACCGCACCGAGCACGGCTACGTCTTCCGGGTCGATCTGCGGCTGCGGCCCGATCCCGGCTCGACGCCCGTGGTGATGCCGATGGCCGCGGCCGAGCAGTACTACGAGACCTTCGGCCAGAACTGGGAGCGGGCGGCGATGATCAAGGCCCGCGCCGTGGCCGGCGACATCGCCGCCGGCGAGGCCTTCCTCAAGCGCCTGGTGCCCTATGTCTGGCGGCGCCACCTCGACTTCGCCGCCATCGCCGACATCCATTCCCTCAAGCGCCAGATCCACCAGCACAAGGGCCACGGCACCGTCGCCGTCGCCGGCCACAACATCAAGCTGGGCCGCGGCGGCATCCGCGAGATCGAGTTCTTCGCTCAGACCCAGCAGTTGATCGCCGGCGGCCGCGATCCGCGGCTGCGCGCCGCCACCACGCTGGGCGCGCTCGACGCCCTGGTCGCGACCGGACGGCTGGAGGCGGCGGTGCGCGACGAATTGGTCGCGGCCTATCGCTATCTGCGCACGCTCGAACATCGCTTGCAGATGCTCAACGACGAGCAGACCCAGCTCATTCCCGAGGCGGCCGAGGCGCTCGACCATCTCGCCCGCTTCATGGGCTTCGCCGAGCGGGCCCAGTTCGAGGCCGAGACCCGCGCCGTGCTGATGCGGGTCGAGAGCCATTACGCCCGGCTGTTCGAGGCCGCGCCGGCGCTGTCCGAGGGCGGCAATCTGGTCTTCACCGGGGTCGAGGACGATCCCGAGACGTTGCGCACCCTGGCCGGCCTCGGCTACGGCCAGCCGCCGGCGGTGGCCGCCACCATCCGCGGCTGGCATCACGGCCGCTACCGCGCCATGCGCTCCGAGCGCGCGCGCGAGGCGCTGACCGCGCTGATGCCGGCGCTGCTCAAGGTCCTGGCCGAGACCGGCAACCCCGACTATGCCTTCGCCCGCTTCGACGAGTTCCTCAAGAACTTGCCGGCGGGGGTGCAGGTCTTCGCGTTGTTCGCGGCGCGGCCGCAGCTTCTGGCGCTGACCGCGGAGATTCTCGGCACCGCGCCGCGGCTGTCCGAGATCCTGAGCCGCGGCGCCTCGCTGCTGGATGCGGTGCTGGGCGACGACTTCTTCGCCGAGCTGCCGGCGCGCGCCGCCATCGCCCGTCAGATCGACGACGCCCTGGCCGGCAGCCGCGATCTGCAGGACGCGCTCGATGCGCTGCGGCGGGTGGTGGCGGAGCGGCGCTTTCAGATCGGCCTGCATCTGCTGCAAGGCAAGGCCGACGGCGCCCGCGCCGGCCGCGCCTATGCCGCGCTGGCCGAGGCGGCACTGGAGCGGCTGGCGCCGGTGGTCGAGGCCGACTTCGCCCAGCGCCACGGCAGGATCAAGGGCGGCGCCATGGCCGTGGTCGGACTGGGCAAGCTGGGCGGCGGCGAGATGACCGCGGCCTCGGATCTCGACCTGATTTTCGTCTACCATCACCCGCCCGAGGCGCAGTCGGACGGCGCGCGGTCCCTGCCCGCCAGCCACTATTACCAGCGCCTGTCCCAGGCCTATATCAACGCCATCACCGCGCCCACCGCCGAGGGCAAGCTTTACGATGTCGACATGCGCCTTAGGCCCTCGGGCAATGCCGGACCGATCGCGGTGCCGCTCGAAGGATTCCTCGCCTACCAAATGAAGGATGCCTGGACTTGGGAGCACATGGCGCTGACCCGGGCGCGGGTGGTGTCGGGTTCGCCGGCTTTGGTGGCGCGGGTGCGCGAAGCGATCGCCAGCGTGCTGCGCCGGCGGCGCGACCCCGCCAAGCTGGTGGCCGACGTGATCGAGATGCGGGCGCGCATCGAGCACCAGCATGGCGGACGCGATCCCTGGGATCTCAAGCACGTCGCCGGCGGCCAGGTCGATGTCGAGTTCGTCGCTCAGACTCTGCTGCTGCGCCACGGCGCCGGCCGGCCCGAGGTGCTGCAAACCAACACCCGAGAGGCCTTGCAGGCCCTGGCCGAGGCGGATGCGCTGGGCCAGGTCGAGGCCGAATCCCTGATCGCCGCCTATCGCCTTTATGGCGATCTGATGGCGCTGCTCAGGCTGGCGATCGAGGGCCGGTTCGATCCCGCCGCGGCTCCGCCGGCCCTGCTCAAGGGCCTGGCGCGGATCGGCGACGCCAAGGATTTCGCCGCGCTGGAAGCCAAGCTGAAGGACACCCAGGCCCGTCTGGCGGTACTGTGTCCCAAGCTGATCGCCGCGGCGATGGCATCCCCTACCGAACGGAGTCCCGACATGACCACGACGCTCGACCTGGGCGCCGAAGCGCCGGCCTTCGATCTGCCGGCCGATGGCGGCGGACGCGCTAGCCTAACTTCGTTCAAGGGCAAGCCGCTGGTGCTCTATTTCTACCCCAAGGACGACACCTCGGGCTGCACCAGCGAGGCGTTGGATTTCACCGCCCAGGCCAAGGCCTTCGCCAAGCTGGGGGCGGCGGTGGTGGGGGTGTCGCGGGATTCGGTCAAACGCCACGATGCCTTCAAGGCCAAGCACAAGCTGAAGGTGACGCTGGCCGCCGACGAGGACGGCAAGACTTGCGAGGCCTATGGCACCTGGGTGGAAAAAAGCATGTACGGCCGTAAGTACATGGGAATCGAGCGCGCCACTTTCCTGATCGATGGTCGGGGCCGCATTCGGGGGCTGTGGCGCAAGGTCAAAATTCCTGGCCACGTGGCCGAAGTCCTGGCCGCGCTCAAGGCCTTGTCGAAGCCCGTCAAGTAGGGAATTTGCGAATCGAATCTAGGGGTTGCCAAGATCCGGCTGATCGGGTGGAATGCCGCCATCAGGGTAGTCAGGCATAACGCGCCGGGGTCAACCGACGGAATGACCGACAGCTTTAGCCATAAGGTTCGGGGGGCGATCGATCGCTTCTTTCCGGAACGGCAGGTGATCCACCGCAGCCGGGGCCAGGTGCGTTTCGTCACCCTGAGTTCGGGCAGCCAGATCGCCATGACCATGGCCGCGCTGGCGGCGCTGGGTTGGGTGGCGTTCGTCAGCGCCAGCTATGTCGACCGCAAGCTGACCATCGCCGCCAAGGACGACCGCATCGCCCAGGTCGAGCGCGATTACAGCCGCCTGGCCGAGGCGCTGGAATCCCAGCAGGACCGCATGCTGGCGATCACCCGCGAACTCGAGGCCAATCATCGCCAGATCATCGGCCTGATCGACTACAAGCTGACCTTGGAACGGCGCCTGTCCTCGCTCACTCACGAACTCGACCGCGCCACCGAGGCCCGCGACGGCGCCGAGCAGTCGCGCCAGTCGCTGGGGCGGCGCGTCACCCAGCTCGAAGGCTCGCTCAAGGGCTCGACCGGCCGCAACGAGGCGCTGGAAAGCCGGCTGTCCTCGGTCACGGCCGATCTGGCGGCGGTGATCGCCGAGCGCGACGCGGTGCGCGAATCGGCCCAAGCCGTGTCCAAGCGGCTTGCCGGCCTCGAGACCGAATTGAAGAGCACCGCCGGCGAGCGCGACAAGATCGACCGCCGCCTGGCCGCCGCCACCGCCAAGCTCGACCAGGTCGCGGCCGAGCGCGACAGCGCCATCAAGGCCACGCGCGAACTGGCCGGGCGGGTCGAAAAGACCGAGAATCGCCTGGCGCTGGCGCAGCGCAATCTGGGCGAAAGCCAGGGCGAGCGCGAGCGCAGCCGCAGCGAGAACAAGGAACTGTCGGCGCAGGTGGCGACGCTGGAACGGCGCGTGGCCGAGATGCGCATCTCCCAGGCCGGGCTGGTCGCGGGCACCACCAGCCGCGCGCGCGAATCCGTCCAGACGATCGAACAGATCATCGCCATGACCGGCATCAAGGTCGACGAGATGGCGCGCGTCGCCAGGGGCGAGCTAGGCGAGGCCGCGCTGCCGGTGGCCAGCGGCGGCGTCGGCCTGGGCGGCCCGTTGATCGGACTGCCGGCCGACATTGACACCACCATGTCGCGCCAGGCGCGCCCGCTCGAGGCGGCGCTCGGCCGCTATTCCGGCCTCAGCGCCGTGGTCGGCCGCATGCCGCTCGGCTTCCCGATGCGCGAAGGCTCCATCGCCAGCGGCTTCGGCCGGCGGATCGATCCCTTCACCGGCAGCTGGTCGATGCACCAGGGCATCGACATCCGGCCATCCAACCGCGCCGGCGCCCGCCCCGACATCCATGTCACCGCGCCCGGCACCGTCACTTTCGCCGGGTTCTCGGGACCCTATGGCCGGCTGATCGAGGTCGATCACGGCCTCGAACTGACCACGCGCTATGCCCATCTTTCGACCATCAAGGTCAAGGTCGGCCAGCGCCTTTTGGCCGGCGACGTGATCGGCGTGATGGGCAGCTCCGGCCGCAGTTCGGGTGCGCATCTGCACTACGAAGTGCTGTTCCGCGGCCATCCGATGGATCCGGCGCGCTTCGTTGCCGCCGGCTCGCATCTTGGGGTACATTGAGACCATGTTCGGACGCAGCGAAAAGAAGAAGCCCGACCGCCCCGAGCTCCGCTCGGCGCCGTCGCTGATTTCCAACGGCCTGCACATCGTCGGCAACCTGACCTCGGACGGCGAGGTCCAGATCGACGGCGTGGTCGAGGGCGACATCAATGCGCGTTCGCTGACGGTGGGCGAGACGGCGTCGGTCATCGGCGAGATCTCGGCCGACCTGCTGTCGGTCCGCGGCAAGGTCCAGGGCACCATCCACGCCCGCGAAGTTCGCATCTTCCGCACCGCAGTGGTCCATGGCGACGTGCTGCACGAGACCATCGCCATCGAATCCGGCGCCTTCTTCGAGGGCCATTGCCGGCGCGCCGAGCGGCCCAACGAGAAGACCGAACCCAAGCTGACGGTGATCGGCAAGGAACCGCCGGTGGCGCTTGCGCCGCCGGTCAAGCCCGCGATCGCGGGCTAAGTCCCCATTCTCCGCTGGTCGATCCTGGCCGCGCTGTCCACGGCGCGGGCGGTCATGGGATTCCAGTTCCAGGCCGCGGCCTCGGCGGGCGAAATCTTGGCGGCGCGATTTGCGGTCGATTATGCCGTTCCGGGACCCAGAACCAACCAAGGCTGCCACGCGCTTCCGGCGCGGCGATGTCGGCGATATCCCGGAGCTTGTCTCCGCCAGTACCACCTGGACGAAGGCCGGCGCCGTCCCGGAGGCCTTAGACGCTTCGCGGCGCCACGAATACAGCAAACTGCGGCTCATCCCATGCCGATGCGCGATCCCCGAGCCCATCGCCCCGGGCTGTCGCGTCTCCGCGACGATCCGGGCTCGTTCCTCCCCGTTCCAACGTCAGCGGCGTTCCGGCCCAGTCAAAATCTCGGCGCGCATCTCGTGGACATCCTTCAGCACGTGCTTAAGGACGTCCTATCCCGCCCAACCCGTCTGATCGACGAGGGTTCCAAGACGACGCTTATGGAGTTTCGACTGGGCCGCGAGGAAAGCGCAATCCGCACCTCCGCAAATCTCAATTTCTTAATCGTCTCGGGCTCCTTCGTCCGAATCGTTAAAACCCTGTGAGCGGTTGGGCGCCGTTAAAAGTACTCACATAGCCGCTGAAGTGGCCGCTTGAGGCGGGCGACGGAAGCTGATCGCGATGCGATTGAGCGAGTTCATCAGACCGATCCCGATTGTCAGGTCCACGATTTCCTTCTCGCCGAACACAGCGGAGACCGCTTGAAATTCGTCGTCGGGAATTGACGTCTCCGCGACGCGGGTGACAGTCTCGGCCCAACGCAATGCAGCACGCTCGCGATCGTCAAACATGCGACCGGCCTCAGGCCAGACCTGGACTAGCGCCAGCTTTTCCGGCGCGACACCCTTATTGATAAGGTTGCGGGTGTGAAAATCGAGACAATAGGCACAGCCGTTGATTTGCGAAACCCGCAGATAGACCAACTCCACCAGCACGCCATCGAGACCAGACTGCGCGACGTAAAGGTAGACGCCGCCCAATGCCTTGTAACCGGAGGGAGCGACCTTCTCATAGTCGATACGTATGGTCACAAAAAAACTCCTTACTTGTCGGCGGCGGTTGATTCTTTGTCGTCACTTTCAGAGACGAAGACGGCTAGCAGCTTGGCGGGTTCAGTTGCGTTGGATTTTTCGACGGCCAAACAAAGAGCAATGGGCCATCGACAGCAGAATAGGAGGAGGCGACGGTCGCCACAACTGGCCTGCCTAATTTTTTGTACCAAGCGAAATGGGAGTTTACTGCATAGCGGGCTGTTGATCGAGTGATGCCGGGGTTGGGCTATAGGCCGCCGGCGCCATGGTCCTGACGGCCCTGGCCTATCAGGCCTTCACTGCGGTTCAGAGGAAGTGGTCGAGCGCGGCGTAGAGCGCCACCGCCAGCGCCAGGCCGAAGCAGGCGATGGCCGCGACCTTGAAACGCGCCGGCCAGGGCTCGGGCAGACGCAGCGCCAGCGGCACGACGTAAAGGATCAGGACCAGGCTGGTCAGCGCCGATAGAACGGTGTCGAGCGGCAGGCCCTGGCTCACGGCTCGGCGATGAACTTGCGATAGTCCTCGACCAGCTCGGCCACCGCCCGGTCGAACACGCGCTTGCCGGCGGCGGGGCTGGCCAGGCTCGGATCGGAGCCGATGCGGCCGTCGGGGAAGCGGCGGCGATAGTCGGCGGCGTCGTGAAAGCCGCCCTTGGGCGCGACCGTCATCGGCCCGACCGGCTTGATGGTCTCGGGATGCAGGAACTGCGTCACCGAGACTTCGCTCGGCGTGGCGTGGCTGCCTTCCTTGTCGCCGAACAATTCCTTCGACAGCTTCGGAATCCCATCGCCCTGCCACCAATTGGCCAGCTTGCAGCGCACGTCCGGCCGGTTGGCGCCGGGTTCGGCCAGCGACAGCCGGGCATAGATCTCGTTGAAGGCGGCGCCGACGGTGGCGATGTTGCCGCCGTGGCCGTTGACGAAATAGAAGCGGCGGAAGCCATGCCGCGCCAGCGAAGTCACGTAATCGTCGATCACCGCGATCAGGGTCGAGGGCCGCAGCGTCATCGAGCCGGTGAAGGCCATGTGATGCTGGGCCATGCCGACGCCGATGGTCGGGCCGACCATCGCCCCCACCGCCTCGCCGACGGCGCGGCCGATGGCCTCGGCGGTGATGGCGTCGGTGCCGATCAGGCCGTTGGGGCCGTGCTGTTCGGTCGAGCCGATCGGCATGACGATGCCGCTGGCGCCGCCGAGATAGCGTTCGACTTCGCCCCAGGTCTGGTGATGCAGCAACATCGGATCGGCCTCGCGGGTTGAGGGTTCAGGCGGCGGCGAAGCCTACCCCGCCGCGGCCGTCGAACTCCAGCCGCTTGTCGTGGAAGGCGCGCAGGCTGGCGCGATGGCCGATGCTGACCAGCGTCGTCCCGGGCAGGCGCCGGCGCAGCATGGCGAACAGCTTTTCTTCGTTGGCCGGGTCCAAGGCCGAGGTCGCCTCGTCGAGGAACAGCCAGTCCGGCTTGCGGATCAGCGCCCGGATCAGCGCCAGGCGCTGCTGCTCGCCGGTCGACAGCACCTGCTGCCAGTTCTCGCCCTCGTCCAATTTTTCGGCCAGGTGTTCGAGACCGACGTCGGCCAGCAGCCGCCTGAGCTCGGCATCGCCCGGCGAACCGTCTTCCGTGCCGCCGGGATAAAGCATCGCCTGGCGCAGCGTGCCGAGCGGCAGGTAGGGCCGTTGCGGCACGAACATGATCCGCCCCCGCGGCCGGGCGACGCGGCCCTGGCCGAAGGGCCACAGCCCGGCGATGGTGCGGAACAGGGCGCTCTTGCCGCAGCCCGAAGGCCCGTTGACCAGCGTGCGCGTGCCCGGCGCCAGATCCAGATCGATGTCGCCGACCAGGGTCTTGCCGTCGGGCAGCACGATCGAGACGTCGTCCAGCCGCAAATGCCCGTCGGCGCTGTCGGCATGGACCACGCGCCGTTCCTGGTGCTGGCGGCGCAGCTCGGCCAGCTTGGCCGAGAAACCGATCAGCCGCTCGACCACGCTGCGCCACAGCGCGATCTCGGGATAGGCCGAGATCAGGAAGGACAGCGCCGACTGCACCTGGTTGAAGGCCGAGGCGGTCTGGATCAGGCCGCCCAACTGGATCTCCTTGGCGAAATAGCGCGGCGCCGCCACCAGCACCGGGAAGATCACCGCCAGCTGGCCATAGCCGGCGGTGAAGAAAGTCAGGCGCTTCTGGCGCTCCATGATGGCGCGGAAATTGGTCACCACCTGATGGAAGCGGCGGGCGAAGCCGCGCGCCTCGGCCGCCTCGCCGCCGTAAAGCGCGACCTGCTCGGTGTTCTCGCGCAGGCGCACCAGGCTGAAGCGGAAATCGGCCTCGTAGCGCTGCTGCAGGAAGTTGAGCCCGATCAGCGGTCGGCCGACGCGGTTGGCGATCCAGGTCCCGGCGACGGCGTAGGCCAGCGCCGCCCACACCATGTAGCCCGGCACGCTCACGCCCAGCACCTCGATCGAGCCCGACAGCCCCCACAGGATGACGACGAAGGAAAGCAGCGTCACCACCGCGTTCATCAGCCCGAGGCCCAGCGTCAGGGTCTTGGCGACGAACAGCTCGAGGTCCTCGGCGATGCGCTGGTCGGGGTTGTCGGTGGTCGCGGCCAACAGCCCCATGCGGTAATAGCCGCGATCCGCCAGCCAGGATTCGAGATAGCGCTCGGTCAGCCAGCGCCGCCAGCGGATCTGCAGCATCTGATTGAGATAGAGCTGATAGACCGCGATCACGATGTAGATCGCCGCCAGCACGCCGAAGCGCGCCAGCTGCTCGAAAAAGCCGTCGGCATCGAAATTCTGCAGCGTGTTGTAGAAATCGTTGCTCCACTGGTTGATCAAGACGTTGACGTAGACCAGTCCGATGTTCAGGCTCACCACCACCGCCAGTAGAATCCATGCCATGCGCCTCTCTTCCGATCGCCAATAGGGCGTGGCCAAGGCCCAAGCCTCGCGGAAAAAGCGGCGGTCGAAGGCCGGTCCGGTCTCGTTCATGTGCGGATTTCCTTGCGTCGCGATTCGTCCATGGTTAGCATGCGTCAACTTCGGATTCGACCCGCCATCGCCACGAGCCCTCCCGTTTGACCCACCTCAGAGCCCAACCGGAAACTTCTTGAATCTAGGGAATCGGATGTGATTCGTTACGAGGCACCCGAATCGGAGAGGGAGGGTGCCCGATGTGGAAACCGGAACATCGCCG
>Ga0194120_10003260_pt1 | contig 26705 bp, 20 predicted proteins | sample TA2MahCa65mmetaG_FD_148642 | JGI IMG/M metagenome (GOLD analysis project Ga0194120, IMG submission 148642) | Freshwater microbial communities from Lake Tanganyika, Tanzania - TA2015019 Mahale Deep Cast 65m | ecosystem: Environmental > Aquatic > Freshwater > Lake | place: Tanzania: Lake... | reverse complement strand
ACGCCACGGCGAAGCGTGGAGCAGCGCGGCCTACACGGCCGCGGGCGCTGGCGTGAATCTCGAGCTCGCTCCGCATCCGACGGCCACGTGGCGCTTCGGCTACCGCGCGGACGCGCGACGCTTTCCCGCGCTGGGCGCCCTCAGCCAGCTCGAGCACCGCGGCTTTGCGAGCGTCATTGCCAACTTTGCCACGCGCACCACGCTGATTCTCGAGGGTGGACTCGGCGCAAAGTCGTACAATGGTGTGGTGGCCGACGGGGGCTATGACACCGTGACGGTGATGACCGCCGCGGGATCGCGCGGCCGAGGATTTGGCGCGGGCTCGACGATGGGCGGCGCGTCGACGGCCACGGTGATCATTCCCTCGACGAGCAGCCAGCGTGGAGCGGCGGGACTCGCCACCGGGATGATCAGGATCGCCCAGTCGCTCAGCGACCGCACCGGCGTTCACGTGGAAGCGTCGGTGCGGCGCGCCTTCGGCGCGGTGCCCCCTCTTCTGGTCTTCACCCCCGCGGGATTCCTGGAGGACGGGATCTACGACGATCCCTTCGCGAGCGAGGCGTCGTTCCTAGCGACCGGCGTGAAACACGTGTTCGCCAGCTCCGCCACGCTCGCCCTCGACGGCTGGTGGGCGAGCAAGGCCTTCACGAGCTCCGTCGCGCTGGACGGCGCCGGCGAGGCGCTTGACGGGGCTCCCTTGCGTCGCGACCGGATCGGCATCGGTCGCATCACGTGGACGCAGCCGCTCCTGCCCTCGCGCACCGGCGCGGCTGCCCTGTCCCTCGAGACGTCGCTGCGGCTCCTCCGCCACCACTCCAACGACGTGATCTACGACTATTCCGCGCGCGTCTTCACGATTGGACTCACCGTCCGCTACTGACCCCGAGCATCGTATGTCATCCGCCAAGCCGTTCCGCTGGAAGGCCTTCTTCAGTCTCTACATCGCACTGTCCTTCGTCGTTCTCGCGCTCTCAGGCCTCGTGCTGTACGTGGCCCCGCCCGGCCGGGTCGCCAACTGGTCCATTTGGCGCTTGGGCCTGCTGAGCAAGGCGCAGTGGCAGGCGGTGCACACCATCTTCGCGTTCCTCTTCATCGTGGCTGGCTCGTTCCACCTCTATTACAACTGGAAGGTGCTCACGGCGTACCTGCGCACGAAAATCGACGAGGGGCGTCGCATGAAGCGTGAACTCCTCTCGGCGGTCGCGATGGGCGCCGTCGTGCTCAGCCTCACCATCGGGGGCGTGCCGCCGTTCAGCAGCGTGATGGACGCCGGCGACGAGTTGAAGAACGCGTGGGCAACGCCGACGAAAGAGCCTCCGATTCCCCACGCGGAGGAGCTGACCGTGGACAAGCTCGCCGAGACCGCCAAGGTCCCCGTCGTGCAGGCCCGCGAGAACCTCCAGAAGCGCGGTGTGGTTGTCGAACGCGCCGACATGACCGTGAAGGAGATCGCGGCTGCGAACTCACTGACCCCAGAGCAGGTCTATCAGCGGATGTACGCGGAGGGACAGAAGCCCGCGACGCCGACAGGGCTCGGCGGTGGATGGGGTCGCCGGACCGTGAGCGACATCTGCACGCAGTTTGGCGTGCCGGTTGCAACGGGACTCGAGCGCTTGAAACGCGCCGGGTACACGGCGGAGGCCGGAACGCCGCTCAAAGACCTCGCCACCGGCACGGGACGGACGCCGGCCGAGATTGCCCAGGTGATCGTCGGCCCAGACGCGACCATTACCACTCCCCAAACGCACCAGCCCGCTAACCCGCCAACCTGGTAGCGCACCGGCTAGCGGCCGCGCCCCCTGCCCTGGGTCGCGCGGCCGCGCCGCGTCACGGTAGACCCGGCCACCGGCCGGAACTCCAGCGGCTCGTCCGCGAACGTCCGGTAATCGGCCAGCAGCTCTTCACCCTTCCGGATGCGCCGCAGGGCCCGGAAGCGTCCGTCGTCGTCGGCCCAGACGTTCGGCGTCTCCGAGTGATTGATGTACCACCCCACGGAGAGCCGGTTCAGGCTCGTGGGAACGCCAATCCGTTCGCCCCACACCATCCCGAAGTCCTCGTACAGCGCGCGGATCGCCTTTGGGAGCTTGCGCACGTAGGCGCGGGAGACCCACCGCACCCGTTCATCCTCGCCGGTGAAAACGAGCGTCCCCTTTGGGATGTCGCGGATCGCGCGCACGCCGACGCCGTGGAGGTCGGAGAGCCCGATGCGGGCGTAGACGCCGTGGTGAGGGAGAGGTTGGGGCACGAGGGTCAGGAAGAGGCGGAGAAATCTGGCGAGGCGAGAGGCCCTGGGCCACCCGGGGTGCCGACCGTTCCTTCCTGCCCAATTCTCAAATAACAGTCAGATAACGCCCCGGAATTACTGTCCTCGCTTCGCTGATTACCTGCCGGATTTTTCCTGACGGATCTGCAGGGCTTTTTCTGGCTGATATCGGCGCGCCTTCCTCGCGTTCGTCGCGCGGAAAGATCGAGTGGCAATCGCTGTTTCGCTCGCACGATATGAAGCTGTCCCCTCCTCATCGGGTTCGCCCACACACCCAGGAGTCTGCTACATGATGCGTCGCTTTTCACTGCTGCTTGTCCCCGTCCTGCTCGCCGCGTGCGCGGATGCCAGACGCACACCGACGCAGGTTGAGGAGGCAGCCGTCGCCGCGAGTCGCGTGGCGAGCTTCACCACGCAGTCGTATGTAAGCGGCGTTACCCCTGTCACGGCGTACGATCCGATCTACCCGGCCTCGGTTGATCCGAACTGGCCCACGACGGTTTGCACAAACACGCCCGCCGTTGGGCTGAACGCCAACTGGCAGAACCCGCATCCGGCGGTCACGGGACTCACGCATCCCTGGATCAACGACTACTTCACCGGCGCCGGCTGGATCAACGCGTGGGGAACTCCGGGGCAGACGCCGCCGTCGCAGGGCGCGGGCGGGCACAGCTGGACCAAGTACACCACGCAGGTGCAAGGGAACGGCTCGTTCATCGTCCAGCTGCTGGCGGACAACTGCTCGTGGATCTACCTCGACAACACGCTGGTCGGGGTTCAGGGCACGGACCTGTCGAAGAACTCCTACGGCCTGACGCTCAGCGGGACGCACGAACTGACGTTCATCATCTTTGACGGCGGCGGCGCCGCCGGCGGCAAGTTCAAGCTCGAGACCACCCTGCTCCCGCCGCCGCCGCTCAATCCTGACCTGGACGGCGACGGACTGACCAATGATGCCGAGGTCGCGTTGGGCACCAGCCCGACGAACCCGGACACCGACGGCGACGGCGTGCGCGACAACGTCGACGTCGAGCCCACGCGCTCGAACACCTATCACTGGGTTGACTGGCGGTCCGCGAACGTCGCGGCTGGCACGGCGTCGGGTGTCATCACGCTGCCCGGCGGCGACGTCATCACGGTCAATCTGCGGGTCTCCGATCCGGCGGGCGCTGCTCCGATCTTTGGCTATTCGAACAATGGGGCGAACTTCGGCGGTATCTCGGGCTTCTGGGCACCCGACTGGTGGTCCAGCACGCCGGCGACGTACACGAGCGCCTATGTGTTGAATTACCCGGGGTTCCAGAATGACATCATCGGACTCGCCGGCGGTGCAGAGTCAGGACATCCGCTGTCGTCCTACGTCATCACCTTCTCCCAGCCCGTGAGCGACCCCGCCATGGCGATCATGTCGCTGGGCGCCGGTGGCAACCAGTCCGTGTATGACTTCGATCGCTCCTTCCAGATCGCCTCGCAGGGATCGGGGCGGTTCGGTGGCGGCGGATTCACCACGGGTCCTGGCGAGCAGTTGATCGGGCGCGAGGCGAACGGGACGATTCGCTTCCTCGGGTCCTACTCGACCTTCTCGTGGACGGTGCCGGACGGTGAGATCTGGCACGGCTTCACGATCGGCGTGCGCGGCTTGGCGGATGCCAATGCGGACACCGACCGCGACGGCGTGCCCGACGCGTCGGACAACTGCCCGGCGACCGCCAACGAAGATCAGGTCGATTCCGACGGTGATGGCATCGGCAACGCGTGCGATTCCGCCAACGACGGCAATGCGGACACCGATGGCGATGGGCTGACCAATGCAGAGGAAGTCAGCGGTGGCACGAGCCCGACGAATCCGGACACCGACGGCGATGGCGTGAACGACCGTCTGGACGGGTTCCCGCTCGATCCGACGCGCACGTCGCGGGACAACACCGCGCCGACGATCACCGCCGCCATCAGCGCCGGCACCCTCGGCGACAACGGCTGGTACACGGGTCCCGTGACCGTGCACTTCACCTGCGCCGACGAGCCCGGCGGTTCAGGCGTGACCAGCTGCCCCGCGGATCAGGTTCTCAGCGCGCAGGGGACGAACACGTCCACGGCGGGCACGGCAACTGATGCCGCCGGGAACGTGAGCGGCCCGAGCAACACCATCACGGTCAAGATCGACGGCGTGAAGCCGACGATCACCGCCGCCATCAGCGCCGGCACCCTCGGCGACAACGGCTGGTACACGGGTCCCGTGACCGTGCACTTCACCTGCGCCGACGGCGGTTCGGGTGTGGCCAGCTGCCCCGCCGATCAGGTCCTCAGCGCACAGGGAATGAACACGTCCACGGCCGGCACCGCGACCGACGCCGCCGGGAACGTGAGCGACCCGAGCAACACGATCACGGTCAAGATCGACGGCGTGAAGCCGACGATTTCCGCCGCGATCAGCGCGGGCACCCTCGGCAACAACGGCTGGTACACGAGCCCGGTGACGGTGCACTTCACGTGCAACGACGCCGGTGGGTCGGGTGTGGCGAACTGCCCGCCGGATCAGGTCCTCAGCGCGCAGGGGACGAACACGTCCACGGCCGGCACCGCGACTGATGCCGCCGGGAACGAGAGCAACCCGAGCAACACGATCACGGTCAAGATCGATGCGGTGAAGCCGGTGATCACGTTCAGCGGCAATGCGGGCGCGTACACGGTGGATCAGCGAGTGAGCATCACCTGCGCCGCCACGGATGCGATGTCCGGCATTGCCACGAGCACGTGCCCCGGCGCGTCCGGCGACGCGTACACGTTTGCCAACGGCGCGAACACGCTGAATGCGTCGGCGACGGACAACGCGGGCAACCTGCACACCGCGTCGACGACCTTCACGGTGTCGGTCACGAATGAAAGCCTGTGCGCCCTGGTCAAGCGGTTCGTGACCAATGCGGGGGTGGCGAACTCGTTCTGCGTGAAGCTGCCGCCGAAGGCGTATGACGCGTTCCGCAACGAGCTGCGCGCTCAGGGCGGCAAGAAGTTCCTGAGCGAGGCCCACGCGGCGATCCTGCTGCGCCTGGTGAACCTGCTCGGGTAGCGGAGCGGACGGAGAAGACGAGGCAGGGCCCCTGGCGACAGGGGCCCTGCTTCGTTTCATCCAGATGGCCGCCACGCGGCGACGGCCGCGGCGACGCGCCAGCGGTGCCGTGGCGCCCCGCTAGCGCTTCTCCCCCGTCAACCCGCGGTTCTTGAGCAGCGGCCCGATCTCCGGATCGCGCCCGCGGAACTGCCGGTAGATCACCGCCATGTCGCCGGTGCCGCCGCGCGAGAGAATCATGTCGCGGAAACGCTGGCCGTTGGCGCGCGTCAGGCCGCCGTTCTCCTCGAACCAGGCATACGCGTCGGAGTCAATCACCTCCGACCAGATGTACGCATAGTAGCCCGCTGAATACCCACCGCCCCAGATGTGCGAGAAGAAGTTGGTCTTGTAGCGCGGCGGCACCAGCGGAAGGTCCACGCCGTACTTCTTGAGCGCCTGCGCCTCGAACGCGTCGGCGTCCGTGGGGCGATCGGTGACCGTCAACGTGTGCCAGGCCATGTCGAGCAAGGCCGCCCCAAGGTACTCGGTGGTGGCAAAGCCCTGATCAAACGTCGTCGTGCGCCGGATCTTGTCGACGAGCGTCGCGGGCATCGGGGCGCCGGTCTGGTAGTGTCGCGCGTAGTTGGCAAAGACCTCGGGGTGCAACGCCCAGTGCTCGTTGAACTGCGACGGCACCTCGGTGAAGTCGCGCGGCATGTTGCCGGCGAGCCGCGGATACGGCGCGGCGTTCAGGAAGCTGCTCAGGGCATGGCCGAACTCGTGGAACATCGTCGTGACATTGTCCCACGTGATCAACGCCGGCTGGCCGTCCGCTGGCTTGGTGTAGTTGCAGTTGTTGATCACCACCGGGCGCGTGCCGAGCAGCGCCGAGCGGCTGACGAATCCACTCGACCACGCGCCGCCGTTCTTGTTGTCGCGCTTGAAGTAGTCGGCGTAAAAGAGGCCGAGTGACGTGTCGGCGTCGAACACCTCGAAGACCCGCACGTCGGGATGGTAGACGGGAATGTCCTGCCGCGGCTTAAAGCTGAGCCCATAGAGCTTCTGCGCCGCAAAGAACACGCCGTCGCGCAATACACGGTCCATCTCGAAGTACGGCTTGATCTGCTCCTCATCGAGCGCGTATTGGGCCACGCGCACCTGCTCGGCGTAGTACTGCCAGTCCCACGGTTGCAGCGTGAAGCCCCCGCCCTGCTTGTCCACGAGCGCCTGCATCGCGGCCGCCTCGCCGCGCGCCTTCGCCGCGGCCGGTGCGGCGAGCTGCGTCAGCAGCTTGAACACGTTCTCCGGCGTCTTGGCCATCTGTTCTTCGAGGTTGTACGCCGCGAACGAGGAATAGCCGAGGACCTGGGCGCGCTCGGGGCGCAGCTGGGCGAGGCGCAAGATGGCCGCGCGGGTGTCGTTGCTGTCTCCGCGCGCCGCGCGCAGCGTGGACGCCTCGAACAGGCGCTGGCGCAGGGCGCGGTTCTTGAGCGCCGACTGCGCCGGCTGCTGCGTGGTGTTCTGCAGCGGGAGGAGCCACTTGCCCGCGAGGCCGCGCGCTGCGGCGGCGCCGCCGGCCGCGGCCACCTCGCCTGCCGAGAGGCCGTCGAGTTGGGCGGCGTCATCCACCACCACGCCGCCGGCGCGCGTGGCGGCCATCAGCTTGCGGCCGAACTCGTTGGTCAGCATCGCCTGTTCGCGATTCAGCGCGCGCAGGCGATCCTTCTCCGCGGGCGAGAGGAGCGCGCCGGCGCGCACGAAGTCGCGGTAGTAGCGCTCGACCACGAGCCGCTGCAGCGAGTCGAGGCCGAGGCTCGATCGCCCATCGTAGAGCGCGCGAATGCGCAGGAAGAGCGAATCGTTGAGGTTGATCGCGTCGCGGTGCGCGGCGAGCTTGGGGGCGAGCGCGCGCTGGATGGCCTGCAGCGAGTCGTTCGTGTTCGACGACGTGAGCGCGCCGAAGACGCGCTGGACGCGGCCGAGCAGCTGGCCGGAGCGTTCCATCGGCAGGATGGTGTTCTCGAACGTCGGCGCGGCGGGGTTGCGGATGACCGCGGCCACTTCCGCGAGCTGTTGGCGCATCCCCTCTTCGATGGCCGGCTGGAAGTCGGCAATGCGGATGCGCGTGAAGTCCGGCGCCTGGTACTGCAGCGGACTTGGCGAGGCGAAGGGATTGGTGCTGGGCAGCTGCGCCGATCCGGCGCCGCCGCAGGTGAGCATGGCGAGCCCGAGCGGGATCGCGATCTGACGGAAGCTGAGCATGGGGAGACCCGGTGACCAGGAAGGGACCGGGGGGCCGTCACATTGAAGTCTACAGTCTTCGGCGTCACTGCAACAAGCGAGTGCGCATCCTTCCGTGCGCGTCGTGTGTTAGATTGCGTTCGTAATGCTCCGCCCCCTGCGCCGACATCGCCTCTTGCTCGGCCCGCTCTACGCGGGCGCGATGCTCGCGTTCCTCCTGCGCCTCGGGTGGTCGCACGACCGGGACTGCCCGCACCATGCCACGGCGCACGCCACGACACACGCGCCGGCGGCACACGGCGCGGCGTCTGCGGCGCAGGTCGTGCCCGCCGAGCATGCCGGCCACGCCGGCCACGCCGGCCACGCCGACACGAAACCGGGATCCAGCGAGCGCCCCACCGAGGGCGACTGCCAGTGCCTCGACCGCAGTTGCGCGACGGGCGGCTTGATTGTGGCGCTCAGCGCCGCGGCCGCGTCAGAGGACGCCACCGCCGACACAGTCGCCGATGAAACAGCGCGCGCCAGACGGGCCGACCCCGAGCGCGCAGGGGTCTACTCCAGTCACCTGCTGCCCTACCCGCACGCACCACCCGGCATCGACGTCTTGACGTGACCACGCGTGCCGTCCCGGTACGCTCGACAAGAACTCTCGATTGCTGGAGCCTCTCCCGATGCAAGCTGTCCTCGCGGGAGCACCCGTCGTGCGCCTTGGCGCGCTCGCGCTGTGCCTCCCTTTCGCCGCCGGTGCCCAGCGCGCGCCCGTCCGGGCCGTCGTGACCGACGCGCATACCCATTCCCCGCTAGCGGGCGTCGCCGTGATCGGCACGACGCGCACCGCTTTCTCCGACGCGCAGGGGCGCGTCTCCTTTGATGTCGACGCCGACACCGTCGTCATCACCCTGACGCGCTCCGGCTATCGCGCGCGCACGCTGCGCGCCGGCGCCATCGGCGCGGCCATCGCCCTGGAGGCTGAGCCGACGCTGCTCTCCACCGTCACCGTCAGCGCCGCCGCGCACAACACCCTCGCCGTCGGCACTGCGCTGCCCGTCGGCACGGTGTCGCGCACGCAACTTGAAACCAGCGCGGCGCCGGCGCTCGCCGATGCGCTGAAGGGCATCGAGGGTATCGCGGTGCAGCGCCCCGGCGCGTGGGGCGGCAAGGCCGTCGTGCGCGGACTGGGCGGCGAACGCGTGGCCGTGCTGATCGACGGCCAGCGCGTCAATCGCGCGTGCACCTTCGGGATGGATCAGGGACTCGCCACCGTCGACCCCGCCACCGTAGAGCGTGTCGAAGTGCTCAGCGGACCGGGCTCCACGCTTTACGGCTCCGGCAACGTGGGTGGCGTGATCAATGTCGTCACGCGCCGTTCGCCAACTGACCGGACGAGTGGCACGGAAGTCCGCGCCGCGACCTCCACCGCCGTCCCCGGCGCGACGCTCGGCGCGTCGTACTTCGCCCGCTCGCGTATCGCGGACTGGTCGCTCTCCGCCGATGGCGCGTCCTTCGGCGACTATGAGTCGCCGACAGGCACCGTGCGCGAGTCCGGCCTGCGCACGCTGTCCCTTGAGGGACGCCTGGGCTGGCAGCCCGCCGCCACGCAGCGCGTGTCGCTGCAGGGCACCGTGTACGAGGGGCGCGACATCGGCTATCCCGGCTCGTCCGGGGCCACCATTCCGCGCGAGAGTCGGCACGCCGGCGCGCTGGAGTGGGGCGCGCAGCTTTCGCGGGGCGTGCTCGACGCCGTTTCGGCGCGCCTGTTCGCCCAGCGCCTCGAGCATGACATGTCGGTGCGCATGCAGATGAAGATCAACAACATGCCCGTCACGCAGGTCACCGATGCACGGTCGCACTCGCTGACGTCCGGCGCGCGCGCCCAAGTGCGTGTGCTTCCGTCCGCCGCCGCGCATGTGGACCTTGGCGTCGAGGCGGTGGAATGGCGCGCCGAGGCGACCCGCGTCACGCAGCGCGTGGATGTGCCGAACGCGATGAGAACGGTGCTGCACACGTGGCCCGACGCACGCATTGTCGACGCCGGCGCCTTTGGCCAAGGCGAATGGCGCACGAGCCCCTGGCTGACGGTGACGGCGGGGGCGCGCGCCGATCGCATCACCAAGGACGCCGATGGGTGGGCGAGCGACGCGCTGTGGATCGGCACTGGGAACGTCGGAGTCGTCACGCGTCTCGGTGCCGGCGTGCAGGGACGGGCGAGCTACGGCGTGGGATACCGGGTCCCCGACCCCACGGAGTCCTTTGGCGTCGCGCTTCGTCCCGACGGGTATGTCTACCGCGGCACCCCTGACCTCCGCACGGAGACGGCCCGCAACCTCGAGGTCGGCGTGCTGTGGGATCGGTCGCTTGGCGCACGGGCGCTGTCGCTGTCGGCGACCGCGTATCAGAACAGCCTCTCCGACCTGATCGCGCCGGTACTCGCGCCGGGCGAGCTGATCAGCGGACGTCCGGTCCGCGTCTACGCCAATGTCTCGCGTGCGCGATTGCAGGGTGTGAGCGGCACGATGAGCCTCAGCACGCGCTCGCGCCAGCGACTCACGCTGACCGCGCAGCGCGTGATCGGCACCAACCGCGTGGATGATTCACCGCTCGCGATGGTGCCTCCCACGGAAGCGATGCTCACGGCGCATGCGGAACGCGCATGGCGCGGACGCCGCCCGTGGCTGGAGGGAGCGTGGCGGATGGTCGCCGGACAGGAGCGCATCGCGACGTCAGCCGGGGAGAAGATCACGCCCGGCTTCGGGACGCTCGATGTCCGCGGCGGCGTGTCGGTCGCGGGGTTCAAGGCCACCCTCGGGGTGGAAAACGTCTTCGACCGCGCCTTCCGGGAGCACGTCGATCCCGGCGTGATCCTCCGGCCTGGACGCAACGCGTTCGTGCGACTCGTGCGCACCTTTTAGTCCGGGACCACCGCAGCCCTCGGGCAACGGCGCGTCGGGGATGAAGATGCTGTACACGCCGCACAGGTCACCGACCTTGAAGTCGAAGGCGCGGTCCGCAGCGTAGCACCGTGCCACGAAGGCCGGACGCGTCGCGTGCAGCCCGTGGCAGAGCAGGGTCGCCTCGCGTACCACGATGCGACGCAGGTATCGCGTGCCGCGCGCGCCATCAACAACGGTGTGCCGCGGCACCGCCTGCCGCACCGGGTCGCGCGCGATCTAATCGAGAACGCGCGCCGCCGAGACGAAGGCGACCCCGCGTCCGCAACGCCCGCTGCGCCAGTTGTCACCCGACATCGTGTTGCGACATCGGCCGACCAGCGTGTCGGAATCTCTACTGAAAATCGTTGAAAAGTTTGCGTTCCCGCTCGGCGCGTCTTAGAGATGGGCCCACGGGGGGATCTCCCCATGACATCGACTGGGCACAACTCGCCTGGCGACGTCGCCACCACAGTCTGTCCGTTCTGCGGCACTGGCTGTGGCTTGTTGCTTGACGACGGCGCTGCCTTTCCGTTAGTCAACCACTCCATCGCGCGCGCGGCGCTCTGCCTGCGCGGTTGGAGCAGTGGGGAGGTATTGCACTCCCCCGCGCGCCTGCGCTACGCGCGGGCCCGTGATCGCGGGGGCACGCTGGTGCCCGTCGCCGCCCCTGACGTGCTGCGCGATGCGGCTGATGCGCTGCGGCAGATCATCGACCGCCACGGTGGGGCGAGCATCGGCATTCTCGGTTCGGCGCGCATCACCTGCGAGGAGCAGGCGCTGCTCCGTCGGCTCGCGGCCACGATCGGCACGCCGCACCTCGACTCGCTGCAGCGCCACGGCTGCCACTCGGCCGACGTGGCGGGACTGGCCACGCTCGACGTGGCCTCGCGCGTCCTCGTCACCGGCGTGGACGTGATGGAGCGGCATCCACAGGTCGGGCGGCGGGTGCGCGAGGCGGCGCTGCGCGGCGCTCGGGTGCGTTTCGTCGCGAGCCGCCATGTGCGGGCCGAGGGACTCACTGTCACCACCTGCCTGCCCGGTCAGGAGGTCGCCAGCGCGACGCTGGTGGCCGACCACGACCTCGTACTCTGGGCGGCTGATCTCGCCCTGCAGGGGCTCGGGGGACCGGCCATTCGGCAGTTGGCGCCGTTCCGCGCGGAGTACCTGCGCGATTACGTCAATCAACTGGGACTGCTTGGCGCCGGCGTACACCCGCAGGGCGGCGGCGCGTCAGCCTTTGAGATGCTGCACCTCGCGGCGCGTGGAGAACTGAAGGCGCTGATCATCTTTGCGGATGACCCCTTCGAGTTCTTCCCCGCCCTCGCGGCGCGCGCGTTCGCCGCCGCGGAGCTGGTGCTGGTCGTTGACGCGCTGGAGACGCGCAGCGTCCTCGAGGCGGGACTCGTGCTGCCCGGCGCCCTGCTCGCCGAGAAGACGGGCACGATCGAGAGCGGCGGACCGCAGGGCTCGCAACGTCTCGAGCCGGTGCAGCCGCCTGTGGGCGGACTCACCGAGGGCGAGGTAGCCGAGCGGCTCATCCAACTGCTCGGCCGCGAGGAGGATCGCGCGCCAGCACACTTCACGCGCGGGGCCGACGCCGCGGCGGCCGACGCACCGTCGTCGAACTACCCACACATCGCCACGCTCGATGTCGGCACCTTGTGGGAGAATCACGCGCTGGCGAAGGCGACCGTCACGGCGCGCCGCGAGTTGCTCGCCGGCGTGACCGACTACCCCGACGGCTATGTGGCGATGGCGCCCGCCGACGCGCGCGCGCTGGGCCTTCGGGCGTGGGCGCCGGCTCGCATCGAGAGCGAGGCCGGCGCGGTGACGCTCACCGCGCGTTTGGATCCCCGCGTGCTCGAGGGGACGGTGGCCCTGCCGATGCGCCTATGGGAAAGCGCCGGCAGCGCCCTCGACGCGCTCGCGCTCGATCCGTGCCTGCGCATTCCCATCTTCCGGCCGCGCGCCGTGCGGCTCAGCCCCGGCTAGGAGCGCCCATGGCCATCACCCGGTGGTGGATTGTCCATCCGGACTTCGAGCGCATTCTCAATGACCTCGCGCGCGATGCGATGCTGGTGGCGCCGGTGCGCACGCACGGCGAGGTGGTGTTCCAGCACGTGACCGACACCGCGCGCATCTGCCGCGACTACGTCAACGCGCTGGTGCCGCCCAAGCGCTGGCTGCTTCCCTCGGTCGAGCGCCTCATGCGCTTCCGCGTGCGGGACGGCGCGCGCGAAGCTGATGCCGGTCATGCCCGAAGCCGCGCGAACGGCCCAGACCAAGATCGTCGACGTGATGGACGGCATGGCGTTCGTCGAAGTGACCATGCCGAACGTCTACTTCGTCCTGCAGCTCGCCTCGCTCGACGGCGAATGGAAGGTGCTGAACATCCTGACGAAGCGGATCATGCCGGGGCGGTGAGCGCCCTCGCTCAACTGGCGGCGGATGCCGCCAGTTGAGCCGGAAGTCTGGCACAGCTGCTAGTCCCGCACCCCCGCCTCCAGCAGCGTAAGCGTCCTCGCCCCGGCGTCCATCCGGGCCACGACGCCGTACGGCAACGTCACCTGATCGCGCACGTGCCCCACTGCGAGGTTGCGCAAGACGGGCACCTTGAGCGGCAGCAGGTGATCGGCGAAGACGTCGCGCATTGACAGGCTGCGGCTGGCCGGGGTGTTGCGCCTCTCAGTGCCCGTGAAGATCCCCAGCGCCACGCCCGCGGCGTCGGTCAGCTTCCCCGCGGCGGTCATCTGCGCGAGCAGGCGATCCACCTTGAACGGCTCTTCGTCCACGTCTTCAATGAAGACGATCCGCCCGCGCGTCTCGACTTCATACGGTGTGCCCAAGCTCGACGTCAGCAGACTGAGCGTACCACCGGTCAACCGTCCCTGCGCAACGCCACGCCGCAGCGTCAACGGGCGGCGGCCCGGTGAAGACGGGACGCGCCCCACCGGCACCGCCGACATCAACGTCCGCTCAAGGGAACGGGCGGAGAACGCGCTCAGCCCAAGCGACGAACACGGCATCGGCCCCCAGAACGACACGAGGCCCACGCGCTGCAGGGCGAGATGCAGGACCGTGATGTCGGAGAAGCCGACGAGGGGCTTCGGGTGGCGCCGAGCGAGCTCGGGATCAAACGCCGGCAACAGCCGCGCCACACCATAGCCGCCGCGCGCGCAGAAGATCGCCTTGATGTCCGGGTCGCGAAACGCCGACTCGAGGTCTTGCAGACGCTCCCGATCGGTCCCCGCCAGGTAGCCGTGCTCCGCCAGCGCGTGCCGCCCTGGCCTCACCCTCAGCCCAAGCTGTTCCAGCCGCGCGCGGCCCTGCGCGAGCACGCGCGCGCTCTTCACCGGTGACGCCGGGGCGATCAGCGCCACCTGGTCCCCGATGGAGAGGTGGCGCGGAACGAGATGCTTACCCATGATGCCTCAGAACAGGAGGCGGACGATCACGAAGGCGGCGACGATTCCCGACAGGTCGGTGATCAGGCTGCCGGCGAGTGTGTACCGCGTCTTGCGAACCGAAATGGCGCCAAAGTACACCGCCATGATGTAGAAGGTCGTCTCCGTACTCCCCTGAATCACGCTGACCAGCCGGCCGATGAAGGAGTCCGGGCCGTGGAGCTTGAAGATCTCCGAACTCATCGCAAAGGCCGCCGATCCCGAGAGCGAGCGCATCAGCGACGATGGCAGCGCCTCGGGCGGGAAGCCCGCCCACGACACGACGGGGCGCAGCGCCCAGACCAAGCCGTCCATCGCGCCGCTCGCACGGAACATGCCGATGGCGACCAGAATGGCGACGAGGTACGGCATGATGCGAATGCCGATGGTGAACCCTTCCTTGGCGCCTTCGATGAAGCTCTCGTACACGCGCACCCGCTTCACGGCGTACGCGTAGAGCGGGACGACGAGGATCAGCAGCGGCACGATCCAGTTGGACGCGCTGTTCGCCAGTTCCCTCATGCGGCACCTCCGCGCGCGCGCAGCGCGTACCACCGGGCGAACGTCCGCGAGACCACGATGGCGACGACCATCGCCACGACCGTGGCGAATATCGTCGCGACGATCGTCTCGGACGGGTTCTTCGACCCCGCCGCCGCTCGAAGACTGATGACCATCACCGGGATGAGCTGCAGCGAGCTGGAGTGCAGCGTGACGAACATGCACATCGCGTCCGTCGCGGTGTCCTTGTCCGGGTTCAGCTTCTGCAGCTCCTCCATCGCCTTGATCCCGAACGGCGTCGCCGCGTCGCCGAGGCCGAGGAAGTTGGCGCCGAAGTTCATGGCCATCGCGCCGAGCGCCGGGTGATCACGCGGCACGTCGGGGAAGAGGAAGCGGAAGATCGGGCGCAGGGCGCGGGCGAAGACGGTCACCAGGCCGGCGTCGTCCGCGACCCGCATCAGGCCGAGGAAGAGCGTCATGCCGCCGACCAGGCCGATGGCGAGCTCGATGGCCGTGGCGGCCGAGCTGAACATCGCGTTGGAGACGTCGGCCATGCGCCCCGTGACCGCGCCGCCGATGACCGCCGCACCAATGAGCAGGAGCCAGACAATATTCATATCGAGGAGTCCTCCGGGACGCGTAGAACGTAACCTCGGAGGGCGCGGTGGCAATCGCGCGGACGGCTCAAAGGCGAAACCCCGCACCGGCACCAAGCCGTTGCGGGGTCTGCGTTTCCATCGAAATGGGCCATCGAGGAGTTGAACCTCGGACCTCACGCTTATCAGGCGTGCGCTCTAACCACCTGAGCTAATGGCCCAGAACCTTTAAATATCGATACTTCCGGACGCAGGGTCAACCGGGGCCTAACTCCAATGTGGGAAAGCAGTTCCCCACCCCCTGCACCCCACCCTGCCCGTTCCCCTGCACCCCACTGTGCCCGTTCCCGTGCCCCAGTGGACTACCCGTCGAATCCTTTCCCCCGCGGCTCCTCCTCCTCGTCGAGATTGTCATACTCGTCGTCGAGGTCGATGAGATCGTCGTCCAGCTCCTCGATCTCGTCGTCGTCCAGCAGCCCGTCGTCGTCGAGGTCGAGGTCGTCGTCCAACCCCTCGTCATCCTCGTCGAACTCGCCGTCCTCGTCGGTCTCCTCGTCCTCGTCCTCGAACTCGTCGTCCTCGTCGAGGTCCTCGTCAAAGCGCTCTGCGTCGTCCTCGGCCTTCGCCTGCAGGTCGAGGAGGGTCTTGAGATCCGCGTCGAGTGCCGTGCTCATTGCAGACGACGCCAACTTGCCCGACATGATGCTGCGCTCCCTGTGCCGCTGAGGGTGGGTTAGGACGAGGCGCGCTCGCGTTTCGCCTCGCGTGAGGTCCGCTTGCGGTCGGAGGCGAGGAGCATCCGCTTCCGCAGACGAATCGACGTCGGGGTCACCTCGATCAACTCGTCGTCTTCGATATACTCCAGCGCACCTTCCAGCGTCAACACCCGCGGCGGCTCCAGGTTGATGGCGTCGTCCGCCGACTTGGACCGCATGTTCGTCAGCTTCTTCTCCTTGGTCGGGTTGACGTCCATGTCCCCGGGGCGGGAGTTCTCCCCCACCACCATCCCCTCGTAGACGTCGTCGCCCGGCGCGACGAACAGCGTCGACCGGTCCTGCAGGTTCCCCAGCGCGAACGCCACGATGGTCCCGTGCTCCATCGAGATGAGCACGCCGCGGCTCCGCCCGGAGAGCGCCCCCACCCACGGCCCGTACTCGAGGAAGCGGTGGTGCATGATCCCCGTGCCGCGCGTGTCGGTAAGGAACTCGCTGCGGAAGCCGAACAGTCCGCGCGCCGGGATCTTGTACAGCAGGCGCACCAGCCCCTGCCCGGGGTTCTTCATCTCCAGCATCTCGGCCTTGCGCGGCCCGAGCTTCTCGATGACGGTCCCCATGAACTCGTCGGGGACGTCAATGGCCAGCTCCTCGTACGGCTCGAGGCGCTCGCCGTTGGGGCCAAAGTGCGTGATCACGCGCGGCCGCGACACCTGGAACTCGTACCCCTCGCGCCGCATCGTCTCCATCAGGATGGAAAGGTGCAGCTCGCCGCGCCCGCTCACCGTCCACGTATCGGTGCTCTCGGTCTCCTCCACGCGCAGCGCGACGTTGCGCTCAAGCTCCTTCTCCAGCCGCTCCTTGATCTGCCGCGACGTGACGTACTTGCCGTCGCGCCCGGCGAACGGGGAATTGTTGACGAGGAAGTCCACCGAGATCGTGGGCTCCTCGACGGCGATCCCCTCCAGCCGATCGGGATGCTCAGGGTCGGTGATGGTCAGGCCGATCTCCACCCCCTCCAGCCCGGCCAGCGCGACGATCTCGCCGGCCGACGCCTGCTCCATCTCCACCCGCTCGAGCCCCTCAAAGCCATAGAGCTTGGTGACTCGCCCCGGGATGGGCTTCCGCTCGTGGTCCACGGCCAGCAGGTGCACCGTATCGCCCACGTGCACCGTGCCGCGCTCGATGCGCCCGATGGCCATGCGGCCGAGGTAGTTCGAGTAGTCGATCGTGGAAATGAGCATCTGGAACGCGCCGGCCGCATCGTGCGGAGGCGCGGGCACGTGCTTCACGATCGTCTCGAAGAGCGGCACGAAGTTCTTCGCCGGCTCGGCCATGTCCATCGTGGACGTCCCTTCGCGCGCCGACGCGTAGATGAACGGCGCGTCCAGCTGGTCGTCGCTCGCCTCGAGTTCGATGAGGAGGTCGAGGACCTCCTCGTGCACGCGCATCGGGTCGGCCCCGGGGCGGTCGATCTTGTTGATGCAGACGATCACCTTGCGGCCGAGGGCCAGCGCCTTGCGCAGCACGAAGCGCGTCTGGGGCATCGGGCCGTCAAAGGCGTCCACGACGAGCAGGACGCCGTCCACCATGCGCAGGATGCGCTCGACCTCGCCGCCGAAGTCCGCGTGCCCCGGCGTGTCAACGATGTTGACCTTGGTGTCCTTCCAGTGGATGGACGTGTTCTTGGCGAGGATCGTGATGCCCCGCTCGCGCTCGAGCGGGTTGGAGTCCATCACCCGCTCGGCGACGACCTGATTCTCGCGGAACGCCCCGGACTGCCGGAGCATCTTGTCCACGAGCGTCGTCTTGCCGTGGTCGACGTGGGCGATGATGGCGATGTTGCGGATTTCCATAGCCTTGAAAGATAGCGACTTGGAGGCCGGAAATCACAGGTCGCCCCCGTGGTTCGGCTACCGCTTTGCACCCCCCATTCCCGGCCGCGCCGCGCCCCCGGCGCCGCCCGGCCCGGCGCCCGGCGCGCCGCCGGCCGCCGTCTTATCCTCGCTCTCAGCGAACGACGTGTCGTGCCCCTTCGCCTTGAGCGACGCGACAAACGACGCCTTCTCCACCGACTTCATCCACGCCTCCTTGGGCTCGACGAGCTTCTGCTCGACGAGATCCAGCAGCGTGTCGTTCATCGTCTGCATGCCGAGCCGCTTGGACGTCTGCATGATGGACGGGATCTGGAACGTCTTGCCTTCGCGGATGAGGTTGGAGATTGCGTTGTTGACGAGCAGGATCTCGCGCGCGGCCACGCGCCCGCCGCCGATCTTCTTGCAGAGCACCTGCGAGACGACGCCCTTCAGCGACTCGGAGAGCATCGTGCGCACCTGCTCCTGGCGGTCGGCCGGGAACTGGTCGATGAGGCGGTCGATCGTGCTGGCCGCCGTGGTCGTGTGCAGCGTGCCGAAGACGAGGTGCCCCGTCTCGGCGGTCTCGATGGCAATGGCGACGGTCTCGAGGTCGCGCAGCTCGCCCACCAGGATGATGTCCGGATCCTCGCGCAACGCGGCGCGCAGCGCGCTCTTGAACGAGTCGGTGTGCACGCCCACCTGCCGCTGGGTCACGATGCAGCTCTTGTTCTCGTGCACGAACTCGATGGGGTCCTCGATCGTGATGACGTGGTCCGACCGCGACCGGTTCACGAGGTCGACGAGCGCGCACAGCGTCGTGGACTTGCCCGAGCCCGTGGGGCCGGTGACGAGGACGAGCCCCTTGGTGAGATAGCAGAGCTTCTGCACCTCGGGGGTCACGCCGAGCTGGTCGGCGGTGACGATGTTGCTGGGAATGACGCGGAAGACGGCGGCGATCCCCTTGCGGTCCTTCAGGACGTTGGCGCGGAAGCGCGCGACGCCCTCGATCTCGTACGCGAAGTCGGTATCGTTGTGCTCAGCGAACTCCTTCAGGTTGCGATCGGGCATGATGGACTGGAGCAGCGCGGTGAGCGCCGCGTCGGTCATCTTCTCGCCCTCGAGGCGCTCCATCTCGCCGCTCTTGCGGATGATGGGGGGCTCGGTGACGCGCAGGTGCAGGTCGGAGCCCGCGCGGTCCACGAGAATCCGCAGGAGGCGCTCCATCTCCATCCTGGCCTTGGCCGGGTCGCTGATGGCGGCGCTCGCCGGGACCGGCGCAGGGGCCGGGCCGCTCGACACGACGCCGGTCTCGAGATCCACGGCGCGGAACATCCCGGTGCGCCGTTCGAACTCGCCCTTGTCGTCCACGGTGAGCTGGCAGTGCCACTTGTTGGACTGCAGCATCGCGCGGACGAGGAAGACGCCCTCGGCGTTCGTGTACTGGAACTTGACCGGGGCCTTCTGGTCCAGGTTGGCTGCGGCTTGCGGCGGCGCGATTTCCTTCAGCAGCCCCACCACCTGCGGTCCGTTGAGCGCCTTGGTGACCGGCGTGTCGTTCCCCTCGAGCTTGAGGGTCGAGGGCTGGTCTTCGTCCAGGTAGAGCGCCTCGGCGCTCTTCTGGATCATCACGGAGAGCAGCTTGTCGAGTTGGGCCATGGTGAGAACCGATTAGGAAGAGGAGTTCGGATCTGGATAAGGAGTCGCGATGCGGATTATCGATTAGGGATGCAGTCTGCCAATTCCTGCCCTTCAATCTGCACCGTCACGTGGTGGATGCCGAACCGGGCCATCGCCGCGCGCACCTGTTCGAGGGCGGCGGGGTGGTCGGCGGGGGCGGGGACCACGACGTGGGCGCTCATCGCCACCATGCCGCTCGTCACCGTCCAGACGTGCAGGTCGTGCACCGAGCAGACGCCGGGGACGCCGGCGATGGCCGCGCGCACGGCGTCGAGCGAGATGTGCGGCGGCACGGCTTCGAGGAGGACGTCCACCGACTCGCGCACCAGCGCCCACGCGCCGCGCACGATGAGCAGGGTCATGACCATCGAGGCGATGGGGTCGGCGATCGTCCACCCCTGATATCGGACGGCGAGGGCCGCGATGATTGCGGCGACCGAACCGAGCAGGTCGCTGAGCACGTGGAGGTAGGCGCCGCGCACATTGAGCGACCCGGACGCGCCCTCGTGCAGCAGCCGCGCGGCGATGATGTTCACCACGAGCCCGCCCGACGCGACCACGAGCATGAGCCCGCTCTGGATCGGTTCCGGGTGCCGCAGCCGCCCGATGGCCTCCCACACGATCCCGGCGCTGACGACGAGCAGGATCGCGCCATTCAGGAAGGCGGCGAGGATCTCCCACCGCAGGTAGCCGAACGTCTTGCTCGGTGTCCCGGGCTGGCGCGAGAACCAGGCGACGAAGAGTGAGAGCGCCAGCGCGCCGACGTCGGTGAGCATGTGCCCGGCGTCGGCCAGCAGGGCGAGCGAGTTGGCGAGCCACCCGCCGATGACTTCGGCGAAGAAGAACGCCAAGGTCAGGGCGAGCGCCCACTTCAGCCCCGTCGTTCCTGACGCGTGCGCGTGCGTGCTGCCGTCGGCATGGGTATGGACGCGCCCGCCGCCGCCCGCCGGGCCGTTGGCCAGGGGGGCGCAGTCAGGGCTGGGGCGCGCCCTCACGGGCGGCCCCGATGCTGGCGATGGGCGCCACGCGTCCGGTACGTTTCACGCATGCTTGGGCACTTCGGTCTGATCGTCCTGCTCCTGGTCGTCAACGGGTTCTTCGTGGCCGCCGAGTTCTCGATGGTGCGCTCGCGGCGCACGCGCCTCCAGGCCATGGTGCGGGCCGGTGACACGATTGCGCGGTTCGCCGTGCACGCCACCGACAATCTGGCGCGCGTGCTGTCGGCGAGCCAGTTGGGGGTGACGAGCACGTCGCTTGGGCTCGGGTGGGCGGCAGAAGAGACCATCGGCACCGCGTTCGAGGGGTGGTTCGCCTCGCTGCCCCTGGCGCTCGAGGCCGGGCTGCGGGTGAGCCTGGCGGCGGCGGTCTCGCTGATCGCGGTCACCTACCTCCACGTGGTGTTCGGGGAGCTGACGCCGCGGGCGATGGCGCTGCAGCGCCCGGAGACGTGGGCCAAGTGGCTGGCGCCGCCGCTGCTGGCGTGGGCATGGGTGATGCGCCCGTTCACCGCCCTGCTGAACGCCTCGGCGGCGGCGGTGGTGCGGCCCTTCGGGATCCGGCTCGAGGTCACTCGCGACAGCGTGCACTCGCCGGAGGAACTGAAGGTCATCGTCGAGCAGAGCAAGCGCGAGGGGGAGATCGAGCAGCAGGACGCGGACCTGATTGACGCGGTCTTCGAGTTCTCCGAGAAGAACGCGCTCGAGGTGATGACGCCGCGCACGGCGATCGTGGCCATTGACGCCGAGTCGTCGCTCGACGAGGCGCTGGCGACGGTGGACGAGGCGCGGTTCACGCGATACCCCGTATACGACGGGTCGCTGGACAACATCATCGGGATGGTGCACGCCAAGGACCTGCTGGGGGTGCTGCGGCATCGCCCGGCCACCTTCTCCGTGGCGAGCATCATGCGCGAGGTGCACGCCGTGCCGGGGACGCGCGAGGTGGAGGAAGTGCTCGCCGACTTCAAGCGGCTCAAGGAGCACCTCGCCATCGTGCTCGACGAGTACGGCGGCACGGCGGGGCTCGTCACGATGGAAGACCTGCTCGAAGAGCTCGTCGGTGAGATCCTCGACGAGCACGATGAGGGGCTTGCGACGCCGCAGCGCGCGGCGAGCGGCGAGCTGCTCATTCCCGGGCAGGCGGAGATCGGCGACGTCAACGAGCAGCACGGGCTGGCCGTCCCGGACGAGGATTACACGACGGTCGGCGGCTACGTCTTCGGGCTGATCGGCCGTCTGCCGGCCGTGGGCGACGTGGTGCACGGCGGCGGCGCCGCCTGGACCGTGCGCGAGATGGACGGGCGGCGGATTGCGGTGCTCGAAATGAAGAAGGAGTGAGGGGGACGAGAACTACAACTGCTTCACCACGGAGATCACGGAGAACACGGAGAACTGCAACTGCTTGAAGGAACAGCGAGCGCCACGCAGATGTCCGCGTGGCGCATGGTCGTTACCCCCAGTATTTGCCGTTCTCCGTGTTCTCCGTGGTGAAGGCCGTTGTAGTCCTCCGTGCCCTCCGTGATCTCCGTGGTGAAGGCCGTTGCAGTTCCCGTCCCCCTCACCCCCGCGCGAGCCGCGCCGCCAGCAGGATGGCCTCGATCATCGAGGACGGATCAGCCTTCCCCTGCCCGGCGATGTCGAGCGCGGTGCCGTGGTCGGGTGAGGTGCGCGGGAACGGCAGGCCCAGTGTCACGTTCACGGCGGCGCCGAACGATGCGACCTTGATCGCCGTCATCCCGACGTCATGGTACGGCGCGATGACCGCATCGAACTCCCCGCGCATCGCGCGCACGAAGACGGTGTCCGCCGGGTAGGGGCCGAGCAGGGCGCTGGCGCGCGCGGCGGGGGCGAGCAGCTCGTCATCCTCGCGCCCGAAGCGCCCGCCGTCGCCGGCGTGCGGGTTGAGCGCGCAGAGCGCGATGCGCGGCTCAGCGATGCCGAAGGCTGAGCGCAGCCCATCGCGCGTGAGGCGCGCGGCCCGCGCGACCACGTCCGACGTCAGGAGGGCGGGCACGTCGCGCAGCGGCACGTGCGTCGTGGCCAGCACCACGCGCAGGCGGTCGCTCGCCAGCATCATCGCCACGTCACGCCCGGTGAGCGCGGCCAGCATCTCCGTGTGGCCCGGATAGTCGTAGCCGCCGGCAAGCAGGGCGTGCTTGTCGATAGGCGCCGTGACCATCCCCTGGGTCTCACCCGCCTGGCACATCGCCACCGCGCGCGCGATCGCCTTGCCGGCGAGACGTCCGGCGTTGGCGTCGCTCTGCCGAGGGTGCCATTCGCCGATTGATTCGTCCGCCGGGCATTCGAGCCCCGTCGGCCCAATCACCACCCAAGAACAGGCGCCCGCCACCCGAGGGTCGGCGAGCGCCTTGCGCACGATCTCTGCGCCAATGCCGCGGGGGTCACCCAGCGTGATCGCGAGTTTCGGCGTCGTCACATGCGGACGGAGACGTACATCTCCTTGCGCAGCGCGTCGAGGATGCGGCGCGCCGACTTCTCCTGCACGAGCTGGGAACGGATGCGCTCGCGGACGTCGGACAGTCGCAGTTCGCCCTCGGACTCCGACGACGTGAGTTGCACCACCACGGCCTTGCTCAGGCCGTTCTGCGGATTCGGGATCAGGAACGGGCCGGCAAACGCGCCCGCGTCCGCCCCCTTCAGAGCCTCCCGGTACTCTGGCGGCAGGGAGTCCCGCGGCACCGGGTCGGCCATGAGCCGGAGCTCCGCCTCGTCGTGGTGCTTGGTGACGAGCGAATCGTACGAGGCGCCCTTCCGCCAGGCCGCCAGCACCGAGTCCGCCTCAAGGCGAGCCCGGGTGACGTCACTGGAATCCATGCTCCAGCGCAGGAGGATGTGACGCGCCTTCACCTCTGCCGGACGAATGCGATCGACGCGGATGATGTGCGCACCAAAGACCGTCTCCACCGTCGGGCTGACGATGTTGGGGGCGAGGGCGAACATCATCTGGTCGAACGCGGGAACCATCATCCCTCGGCGCGCCCAGCCAAGGTCGCCGCCGAGTTCGCGGGAGCCGGGGTCCTGCGACTCGCGCTTGGCCACCACCTCAAAGTCGGTGCCGCCTTCGATCTCCTTGCGCAGCGAATCCAGCTTGGCCAGCGTCGCCTTCTTGCTCGCCTCGGTCGGCCGTGGGCTCACGATGATCTGGCGAAACGTGACCGTGGCCGGACGCTTGGGAAGCCGTCCCTTGGCCTGCGCAAACGCCTCGGTGATCTCGGCCTCCGACACCGCAACCGACGGCCACCGGCCTTTCGCCTTCAGCGAGTCGACCGCCCGCTGCTGGAACAGGTCGCGCTTGGCGCGCTCCACGCGCGTGCGGCGCAGCTCGTCCACGGTGCCGAAGCCCTCCTGCTTCAAGACGTCGCGATACTCCTGCTCCGTCTTGAACTGGTCGCGGATCTTCTTCATGTCACCCTCGACCTGCGCCAGCACCTCGGCGTCGGTCACTTCGATCTTGTACTGCTTCGCCGTCGCGATCAGCACTTCCTGATCCACCAGGTCGCTGATGATGCCGCGCGCGAAGGTGACGAAGCCCGCGGAATCCTGCGGGATCTGCGCCCCCTGCTGCCGCTGGAAGTTCATGAGCTCCTGCACCTCGCTCCACATGATGGGCTTGGCGCCGACGACCGCGACGATCCGGTCGACGGGGAGTTCACGTGGCGGCGCGCCGCCCCCCTGACCCGCGAGGGGGACGGCGGTGGCGACGCAAAGCCACGCGGTGCGGAGCAGTGTGCGCATGGTCACCTACGGCTTCTTCTCCGGCGCCGGCGGCGCCTTGGCAGGCTCGCCACCGGGCATCGGCACCGCCGACGCGGGCTGCTGCGCGGCGCGGGTGGAGTCAGCCACCTGACGGATCTTCGCGGCGCGCTCAAGCGCGCGCTCGATCCCGGCGGCGACCACGCGCGACTCGTACTTGGCGCGGAGGGCCGCAGTGACCGGCTCGGGCACGTTCACGAACTGCGCCTGCTCGGCGAGCAGGAGGTCGAAGTAGGCGTCGATGCGCGACGCGGCGAGCCGCTCCCGTTCGGCCGTGGTCTTGGCCGAGTCCTTCAGGAAGAACGGCGAGACGCGCAACTCGGACATCGCGCCGGCCACCTGCCCGTAGAACTGGTTGCGGATGTTGGCCAGCGCGGCCGTGTCGGGCCCGATCTTGGCGCTGTCCGCCGCGCGCAGCACGAGCTCGTTCCGCGCGATCTGCTTGAGGAAGTAGGGAATGGCCGTGTCGGGCGCCTGGGCGATCTGCTCGCGAATGCGGGCCTGCGGCGGCATCGCCGCCATCCACTGCACGAGGCGGGCGGCGGAGAGGCTGCCTCCCTTCCACGTGACCAGTGTCGCCTTGTCGTCGCGATGCGCGTCCACGTCCTGCGCGACGTCCTTCACGAGCTTGGCCGCGCCGGACTTGACCGACACGTCCGCCGCCTTCTCCATGCCGGTCATGTAGAGGCTCTCAGCCCGCTGCACGGCGATCTGCGCGTACGCTTGCGCGAACTCCCTGGCCACCTCGTCATAGCTCTGGCGCTTGATGAGGTGGAAGCCGAACTGCGTCTCGACGATGCCCGAGACCTCGCCGGGCTTGAGCGCCTTGATTGCGTTCTCGAACTCCGGCACCATCGCCCCCGGCGGGAAGACGCCGAGCGCGCCGCCATTGGCCTTGGAGCCATCCTGCGACTTCGCCTTGGCGACGTCGGCGAAGTTCGCCGCCGTGACCGTGCGGCGGATCTTCTCGAGTTCCGCGCGCACCGAGTCACGCGATGCCTGGGACATCCCCTCGCGCGGCGACATCAGCAGGATGTGCCGGGCCGCGAACATGTCGCCGGCGGCGTAGCGCGCCGGGAGCGCGGCGGAGTCCACCCGGTTCCAGTCCTTCGACACCTTCTCGTAGAAGGCCCGCGACTTCTCCTGCGCGATCATGGACCACATCGCCGCGTCCGCCGCCTTCTCGTCGCGCAGCGAGTCGTCGCGCGCCGCCGCATAGCCGAGCAGCTGGTAGGAGATCCAGATGTCGGCGACGGCGTTGGCGACGTCCTTGCGCAGGGGCACCTTGGCGTTGCCCAGCAGGTCGGCGAGCCGCGTGACCGAGAGCTCCTGCGTGCCGGCGCGGGCGACCACGTCCACGTGGGCCGTGAGCGCCTCCTTGAACCCGTCGCAGGCGGCGATGCCGAGCGTGGCAGCCAGGGAGGTGGCGAGAATTACGTTGCGCTTCATCGAGAGAGGGGAAGGCGGGCGTCGCCGGGCCGCGCGGCATGAGGCCGGCGGTCGGCGGTCCCGATGGTGAGGTGTTACTTCGAGTCAGGCGTAATTGTTCGCAGCGCGCGCACCAGCCCTTCCAGCATCGGGGCGGCCCCCAGGCGCGTCAGCTTCAGCGACAAGGGCTGCACCCGCCGGACATCCACCTGGAACTGGACGTCCCGGAAGGCGGCGGCCAGGGGCTTCATGCGCGGCAGCGCATCGGGACGGAAGTTAACACGGGCCTCCCCGCCGCGCACCAGCACACCCTCAATTCCGAGCACCCCGCCGACCAGGCGCAGGCTCACCGAGGCCACGTACGCCTCGGCCGGCGGCGGGAGCGCCCCGAACCGATCGCGGATCTCGGCCCGGATGGCCTCGATGGCCTCGACGCTCGGCGCCGCCGAGAGCCGCCGATACAGGTCGAGCTTCGCGTCGGCAGAGGCGATGAAGTCATCGGGGAGGAAGCACGGCAGGTCCATTGCGACGTCGGCCGGCGCCGGGGGCGGCGCGTCCGCGCCGCGCTGGACGCGCTGGACCGTCTCCTCGAGCATCCGCAGATACAGGTCGAACCCCACCGCGTGCACGAATCCGGACTGCTCCGGGCCGAGCAGGTTCCCCGCTCCGCGCAGTTCCAGGTCTTTGAGCGCCACGTGGTACCCGGCCCCGAGCTCGGTGTGATGCTCAAGCACCTTGAGCCGGCGCTCCGCGTCGAGGTCCACCTGCGTGTCGGGGACCAGCAGGTAGCAGTAGGCCCGGCGGTGCGAGCGTCCCACGCGCCCGCGCAGCTGGTAGAGCTGGGCGAGGCCGAGCCGGTCGGCCCGGCTCACGAACATCGTGTTCGCATTCGGCACGTCGAGCCCGCTCTCCACGATCAGCGTGCTCACCAGCACGTCCACCTCGCCCCGGACGAAGCGGGCCATCACCTGCTCGAGGTCGCGCTCGCGCATCTGGCCATGCCCCACAGCGATGCGGGCGCGCGGCACGATGCGCCGCAGGTGGTCGGCCACCGCCTCGATGGTCTCGATGCGGTTGTGCACGACGAACACCTGGCCGCCGCGATCCAGCTCGCGGGCGATCCCCTCCTCGAGGAGGCCGTCGTCCCAGGGTTCGAGGAAGGTGAGCACCGGCGAGCGGTCGCGCGGCGGCGTCTGCATCAGCGTCAGGTCGCGCAGGCCGGCGAGCGCCTGATGC
>Ga0194120_10003258_pt1 | contig 26711 bp, 26 predicted proteins | sample TA2MahCa65mmetaG_FD_148642 | JGI IMG/M metagenome (GOLD analysis project Ga0194120, IMG submission 148642) | Freshwater microbial communities from Lake Tanganyika, Tanzania - TA2015019 Mahale Deep Cast 65m | ecosystem: Environmental > Aquatic > Freshwater > Lake | place: Tanzania: Lake... | reverse complement strand
GCTCACGCAGCGCCGCCCCGAGCAATGCCGATAGCTCGCAGCGGCACGCCTTCAAGGCATTGCCGCCCGTCATGGCCTACAGCTAGGATCGGCTCAGGAAGCGCATCCTGGAATGCCGATCGAGCTCCGATGAGGGAGTCGGCGACCACGGGCGTCGACGAGGTGGCGCGCAGCGACATGATGGCCGCCAGCGCCGTGGATTGCGGGCTGATCGACGCGTCGACCACGGAGATCGACTGCCAGCCGAGCGCGGGGCCGATGTACTTGACCAGCGTTCGCATGCGCACGGCGTCGTTTCCGGCGGCATTGGAGCGCAACCCCTTGATCGCTTCGAGGTAGTACGCGCGGCTTTCCGGGGAAAGGCCCGAGATCTTGAGGACAAACGTGCGGGCCGGCGTCGAGAGAGTCGTCGCGACGGTCACGTTTGTCGTCGGGTCGATGAGCGACACGGTCGCGGCCGTGCCTATCTCGGTCGTCGTGGCCTGCGCCTGGCGCTCCCCCGGGAAGGCGACAGTGCCCGAGATCGCCGGCAGGACGGGAAGCCTCCCGTCAGCAGGCGCGACCTGCGCGGCACAGCCCGCCAGCAGCACGAGCGCCGGCGCGCGGAACCGCCAACGATTGTAAATAGTGGGCAATCCCCCTCCCCTTGCTGGGCACCAAGCTGAAAGTACCCGGAAGGCACGCTCCGCTACTCTAGAATCTTATAAGATTTATAAGTGATTTATCAGTCATAGCGTGCCGCCGCCTGGCGGAGCTGCCCGGCCACGTCGGTCCGCAGCCCCGGGGGCGCCAGGACTTCGGCATGGGGCCCCCACGAGATCACCCAGCGCCCGAACTCCTGGAGCGAGCATGGGTGGAGGCGGGCCGAGAAGACCAGATCGTCTCCGGCCTTGCGGGTGTGCTGCGTCGGGTGCCGGTTGATGCTCTCGCGGATGAACTGCGCGGCGAACGGGCCGAAACGGACCGACACCGGCACCAGGTCGGGAGAGTCCTTGGTCGTGCCGCGCGGCGGTATCATCACGCCCCAGGCGAGATCCAGGAGAGCGCGGGCCTCTCGCACGGCGGCAAGCTGCTCGGCGGCGCCGCGCGCCGGTGCACCCGTCGCCTCGATCGCCTTGGCCAGCCGGTCGAGCCGGAACACCTTGAACTGGCCGTCGGCGGCGTCCTCCGCCAGCAGATACCAGGCCACGTCGTGAAACAGGAGCTGGACCGGCACGACCCGGTGGGTCGCGGATTTGTGGGGCGCCGCGTCCCACGGGTGAAAGACCTTCGTGATGCGGATTTCCTGGCCGATGCGGATGGGCTCCTCGAGACTCTCGACCAGCGCGACGTACTCGGCGTCGGTGGTATCCAGGACCGCCCGGTTGCCGACGGCCTCCGCGGGATACGAGAGCAGGTCGAGCCGGCGGCTGCGGGCGAGGCGCCGCGAGATGCGCCGGAAGCGATCGGTGCATAGCGGGCTCCCGAGATTCTCCGCGAGCGTCCGCATGGCACCCAGCAGCACGCGCGCCTCATGCGTGGAGAAGGCGGGGCCGGGCGGATAGTAGCCGTCGCGCTGCGTCCCCTCGGCCAGCAAACCGGCCGCGCGGAGGCGCTTGAGATCCGCGAAGAGGGTCGCCAGCCCCCAGTCCTTGCCCGTCAGGCCCGCGAGGCTCTCCCGCAGCTCCTCGACCTTCATGCCCGGGAACTCCGCCACGAGAGCGGCGATCGCCAGCAGGCGGTCGGAGGCGTCGAGGCGTTTCGCGTTTGGCATGATCCACTCCAACTGACAGGCGACTTCAAACCCTCTCATTATCAGGCTTTTCTCCGAATCCGCACATGGAGTCGGCGATTGGCCGCGGAGGCGCGCGGCGTGCCAAGGTGGAAGCGTAGGGCGGGCGCCCGTGCCGGCCCGGGACTGGGAGGAAAACCATGAGCGACGTGTTGCTGGATACCCTGGTGGGCAAGGCGCGCCGCGGCGACGAGCGTGCCTGGCGCGACCTGTACCGGCGCCTGATCCCGCGGATGCGCGAGGCCGCGGCAGGATTCCCCGGCCTGGACCTCGACAACCTGGTGCACGAGGTCTTCCTGACCTGCTACGTCAAGGCGTTTCCGGGTTACCGGGGAGGGTCCCTCGTGGCCTACGTGACCCGCGCCGTGCGCAACCGGTGCATCGACGAGACGCGCCGCCGCTACCACGCCGACCTCCCGCTCGACGCCGTCGCGGATCCGGTCGAAAGGACGGTCCCGGGCCCCGAGGAGCGCGTGGTCAACCGCGATCTCATCGCCTGGGCGCTGCGGCATGCCCGGGTCTCCGCGGCCGACCAGGCCCTGCTGTGGCTAGAGAGCGCTGGCTGGTCGCACGCCGAGATCGCCCGGCGGGAGGCCATGACCGCCGGTCAGGTGGCCGTGCGCCTCCATCGCGCTCGCAAGCGCCTTCGCGCCGCGCATCACCGAATCCGCGCCGGAACGGGTATGCTGGCATCAGCATGCCGGCCTTCACCAAGCTCTTCGCACAAGACGTCGCTGGCCTCGCTGAGGCAGCCGCCCTCGCCCTCGCCGAAGATCCGGGAATCCGCCGAGGCGCCATGTGCCCTACGCCAGAGCTCGAGACCGCATTGCGGGCGGCGCTCGGCCGCCAGGGCGTCGACATCCTGGACGCCCGCAGCCTCGATCTATACGAGCGGCGCGACATCGGCGGAGTGATCGGCCACCTGCGCATCGTGTCCAACTCGCGCTTCGACGGGTTGCTGGACCGGGCGCAATCCCTGTTTCCCCTGCTCGACCACAACCTCCTGCGCGACCTGCGCGCCAAGGTGGATGACGCGGTCGTGGTCTACGACTCGTTCATGGAGCGGAGCGGCTACCTGCAGGCGGCCGAAGCTGCCGGCCAGGCGGCCCTGGTGGACGGCCTCAAGCGCCTCGGGCAGTACATTCGCGACTTCCGCAAGCGGTCGGAGGAAAAGAGCCTCTCGGCCTTCATGAACGACTGGGAGTCCTTCCGCCTCACGGACGGCGGTGCCGGAGAGGGCGTCAAGTTGCACACGCCGGCTTCCTTGAAGGGCCTCAACATGGAGGCCATCGCCGTGCTGCTGCCGGACGGCCAGAGCGCCGAATGGCGCGGCTGGACCCAGGCGGCCAACGACCACGCGAGCGATCGCGTCTACCTCGCGACACTGGGCGCGCCGGTCGGCGAAGCCGAAATCGCCTGATAGCACCGCTCAAACGACCTTGCGCGGCCGGCAGGGACGCCGGCCCCACCCGGAAAGGAGCAGAATCGGGTGGCGCCGGCCTCCGTGCCGGCGTCGGGCGAGTGCGGAGTCATCGGAGCGGCGTTATGAGCGGCTCCTCCCGTCGGAGGTGGCGCAAGCCCCGGGAGCGCGGGCGTCTCGCCCGCTGTCACTTGCGGTCGCCCGTGGAGCGTGGAGGTCGGCAGCGCTCAGCGCAGCAGGGCGAGTCGCTCGAGTTCCGGCGTGACGCCGTCGTTCTTGGCGATGTCGCGGAAGAACGCGACCGCCGCGGTCGGTCGCCGCGGCAAGCCGGCGTCCGAGTAATCGACCGAGTACAGTCCGAATCGGGGCGTGAAGCTGCCCCACTCGTAGTTGTCGAGCAGGGACCAGTAGCAGTAGCCGAAGATCGGGATGCCGGTGCGGCGAGCCCGGACCACTTCCCGGGCATGCGCCACCAGGTGGGCCTCCCGGGTCCAGCCGTCCGCGCGCTCGGCGCCATCGCGCGTGGCCATGCCGTTCTCGGCAACCAGCACCGGCCGGCGGAAGAACTTGTGGTAGGCAGCGGCCGCCTCGCGGATGCCCCCGGGATAGACGGGCCAGTCCCAGTGCGGGTAGTCGCGCCAGTGCAGCAGGGCGGTCGGGAAGTAGTAATCGAAGGCCGCGAAGTCCACCTCTTCGCGAATGCGCGGCCGCAGCAGCCAGAACAGCGTCAGATCGGGCTGGAAGACGGGCGCCTCGAGCAAGCTCCCCGCGGCCAGGTCGGGCGCCGTCGGGCGCGCCGGAGTGAATGCGAGATGGACGTTGGCCGCCATGTTGTTGAAGCTCACCCGCGAGCCGCTGACCGCCCGGTGGAGCGCGGCATAGGCCAGTCCGTGGCCCTCCAGCAATTTCCCCACGACGCGCAGGGTGGCAAAGGGATCGCGCTTCCCGGGCGGGAACTGTCCGAGGAAGTAGGCGTGGATCGCAAAGACCAGCGGCTCGTTGATGGTCAGCCAGAGCGGCCGCGAGTCCGCGAGGGCGGGCGCGGCGGCCGCGACATAACGGGCAAAGCGCTCCGGAGCGTCGTCACGCTCCCAGCCGCGGTTTCCAGCCGGGTCGGGGGCGTCCAGCCACGCGGGATAGGCGAAGTGGAAGAGGGTCACGATGGGCGTCATGCCGCGGGCGCGCGCCTCGGCCGCGACGCGGGCGTAGTGAGCGATGGCCACCGGATCGAACCGCCCGTCTTCGGGTTCGACGCGGCACCATTCCATGCTGAAGCGGTAGGCCGTCAAGCCCATGTCGGCGGCCAGCGCGATGTCCTCGCGAAACCGCGCGAGCGAGTCGGTGGCGCGGGGATTGCGTTCGGGCGTGCGGCCCTGCTCCTCCCATGCATGCCACTGGCTGCTCGTGTCCCCGCCCTCGACCTGATGCCCCGCCGTGCTGACGCCCCACAGGAAGGTCCGGCGCGCCTCGGCCGGACTCGTGCCGGCAGCGGCCAGGGCCAGGCATACGAGGGCGGCAAGCATAATGCGACGCGGGGACATCTGGAGGCTCGTATACCCGTTACGTTAACCGCGCCCGCTTGCCGGGTATGTGTGAGTGTAGCATAAATATTCGCGTAATCTTTACGGAGGGCGATCTCGCCCAAGGAGGGCGCGTGGGCCACTCGAAACTCTTTTCCTTTCGCCGGCAGCCGGGCGATCGCGGCGACCCGGAGCCCCATCGGCCGTTTCCCATTTCCCGCCTGCAATTCGACGATCCCGCCCTGCAGGTCCTGATTCGCGCGCTGGAGATGCGCGATCCTTTCACGCTCGGGCATGCCGAACGCGTCGCCGACATGTCCGTCGCGGTCGCGCAACGGCTCCGCTGGGACGACGAGCAAATCACCGGCCTGCGGCTGGGAGCCCTCCTCCACGATCTGGGCAACCTGGGCGTCGAAGATCGCATTCTCAACAAGGTCGGGCGCCTGACCCCGGAGGAGATCGCCAAGATGCAGGCGCACACCCGGCTCGGCGGTATGCTCATCGAGGGAATTCCCGCTCTCGAGCCCGCGCTGCCGATCATCCTGTTCCATCACGAACGCTGGGACGGCGCCGGATATCCCAAGCGCCTGCTCGGGACCGACATCCCGATCGAGGCGCGAATCGTCGCGATCACCGACGCGTACGACGCGATGATCAGCACGCGCTCCTACCGGAAGTCGATGACGCCCGAGGAAGCCGTGCGCGAGCTGAAACGGGCCTCCGGCTACCAGTTCGACCCGACCCTGCTGGCCGCTTTCCTCGAAGTGTTGAATCATCATTAAGTCTCTGTTGGTCCCGCAACTCCGGGTGCGCCGAGGGCGATCAATTCAAGCGTAGGAGGAGGGACCCAGTGGATTTCAGTTTCCGCCTGCTCGCCGACTCGCAAGCCGCCGAACCCGGGTTCGGCCCCCCGACGCTCTCTGGCCTCTTCGTGCCGGTCACCGGCTGCTCCAGGTTCATTTCCGGCCGCAAGCCGACCCGCAAGGCCGATCCGGCGCCCGTGGCCGACAGGCTCCGCGTGGCGGCGCGCCGCGCATGGATCAACTACCGTCACGATCCGCTATGCGGCTACGAGATGAGCCAGGCGATCCTCCGTGATTGCGGCGCTCGCCGCGAGTTCACGCACCCGCGCTGGGTGTCCCAGCAGATGCGCCGCGGGCAAGCGCTGGAGCGCCTGGTGGCCGACGGCTACGTGCAGCCTGGAATGGTCCTGTGGTTCAGCAATGCCCCGGGCACCGACGCCAATCGCCTGGATCCGCGGGCCAACCACACCTTCTATACGTGCGTGGGCCGCGACGACCGCGGTTTGCCCGAGTTTGCGGGCGTGGAAGGCGATCGCGTCCCCTTCGCGACCGTGGCCGCCAAGCTGCGCCTGTCGGGCTGCGCCCTGGACACGGCCTATCCGCTGACGTCGCTGTAAGGCCGGACGGGCCGGGCGGCGGCCCGGGGAGTATCTTTCGTCTCGGGCTCCCTAGCTTGCGGGGTCTCCCTGTTCGTACGATCCGCCCATGCAGATCGTGCGCGAGAGCACCCTCGTCCTGCCGTTCCGCTTCCTCCGCCAGCCGGGCCCGCCTCTGCCCGATATCCTGCTGCGCCCCGAGCATGTCCCGGAACCGCCGCCGGAGCTGCGGTGGCTCCGGCTGGGCGCGCCATCCACCGACGATCCGGCGCTGGACGATTACCTCGTGGCGGCGCCGGCAGAGGGTGCGGCGCTCACCGTCGATCACGTCGCCCTGGCCATAGCCTTCGAGGTGGACGCGCCTCCCGACCTGACCGGCCCGGACCACCTGGCCCTGCACCTCGAGGAGGCGGCCCGCCGGCTCACCCGCGACGTGCTGGGGCGCTTCCTCTTCCACCTCAAGTTCCGGACCCGGACCATCTGGCTCGCGCATGCCGGCTCGCCGATCGGCGGGCGCGTGACATGGCGGCTGGACGGCCGGGCCGCGCAAGCCGGCCGGCCGGAGCGCACGCCGATCGCCCCCGGCCGCGGCCTGACCGCCGAGATCTGGTCCCGCCTCGCCAGCGACCTGCAGGCCGGTTCGGAGCCGGCCCCGCACGAACTGGCGCTCTTCCAGGCGCGCGAACTGCTCGCCGTGGGCATGCGGGCCATGGCGGTCCTCTCGGCGGCCGTGGCGTGCGAGACGAAGGCCAGAAGCGCGGTGGCCATCCTGCAGGCCGCCAGACCCGGCGGCCTGGATGATCCCGAGTACCTGCGCCTCACCAGCCGCCACGCCAAGGTCCCGGCCTGCCAGGTGCTCTCGAGCGTCCTGGACAAGGTTTGCGGGCGCAACCTGGCGCGGGAGAATCGCGCCCTGTTCGAGAGCGTGGAACGCCTCTTCAACGCCCGCAACACCGTCGCGCATACCGGCCGTTGCGCGCTCAGGGAGGGGTCGCTGGAGCGCGCGGTGGATCTCGTGGAGGTGGCGGCGTTTCTCGCCGCGGTGGAGGAAGTCGGCGCCTGGCTCGACGGATTAAGTCTATTAAATTCCTGTTTAGATCCGCACGATCGACTTAATAGTGCCTGATAACTCCGATCGGGTATCGAGAGTGGGGCCCCTGGAGGCACCGACGCAAAGCTAGGTGCCGAGGGCGACCCGCCTAATAGCTGTGGGGGTCAGGGACAGATGCAGCAGGGGGTTCAAAGCGGGCGCACGTCGGCCATCGGGCTAAACAACCTGGTGGGGCCCGAGCGCGCGGTGCCGGCTCGTCCCGGCAGCCGGATCGGCGGGACGCGCGTCACGGCGCGCCGCGACGATGCCGATAGCGATCACGCCCGCATGCTGCGGGTCATGATGCAGTCGGTCGAGAAGATGATGAATCGGCTCGGAATCCTCGCGCCAGGGTCGCAGCCAGCCCTGTAGCCACCGCCAGCACGCACCATCCCTGTATCGTCACGAACGGCCCGGGATGCGTGTTGCTCGCGAGCGCGCCCGCAAGAGCGAAGCCCAGTGAAGGCGCCGCGAACACGACCGCGGTCAGCAGGCCCATGAACCGTCCGAGTCGCTGTGGCGGCACCGTGCGCTGGAAGTAGGCCAGGACCGTGACGTTGAGCGCGCCCAGCGCGAAGCCGATCGCCGCCAGGCCGCCCAGGAAGACCAGATACGACGAGACGCGCCCGAGGCCGACCATCAGGGCGCCGATCGCCGCCAGGCAGGCCGGGGCCAGGACGCGCGGCCCGGGCGGGTCGCGGCTCGCGAGCAGCGCGAACGACGCCAGCAGGGTCCCCGCCGCGAGCGCCGCCTCCAGGAATCCCAGTCCCGCGGCGCCCACCCCGAAGAGGTCGGCGTAGCGGGGCAGGTACAGCAGCAACGGCGCCGAGAAGAAGTTGCTTAACCCGAACGCCGCAAGGAGCGCGCCGATGGCCGGCCACTCGCGCGCCACCGCCAGGCCGTCCCGCAGATCGGCCCGCCAGGAACGCGGGCCGGCGGCCCCGGCGGGAGCAGGCACGCGTCCCAGGAAGGCGAGCGCGACGGCCGAGAGCGCGAAGGAGGCCGCGTTGAGGCCAAACGCGGGCCCGGTGCCGGCTGCCGCGACCAGCACGCCGCCCAGGGCGGGCCCGGCGATCGTCGCGATCTGGAGCGTGACCTCCTGCAACGACCCGGCTTTCACCAGGTGCTCGGCATCCACCACGTCGGGCACCATGGCCATGGACGCCGGGATGAAGATGGCGGTGAGCGCGCCCAGCAACGCGGTCGTCACCAGCACCACGGGCAGGGTCAGTCCACCCCCGGCGGCAAGCGCCGCGAGCCCGGCCGCGATGGCGGCGCGGCCCAGGTCGCAACCCAGCATCACCGCGCGCCTGGGGTACCGGTCGGCGATGGCGCCGCCCAGGGGCGCGAGCAGCACCAGCGGCACGGTCTGCGCGACGAGGATCCAGCCGGCGTCGGCCAGTTGCCCTGCGAGATGCAGCGCCCACCACAGCACCGCGATCTGGTGGACGCGATCGCCTACCTGCGAGGCGGCCCCGCCAAACCACAGGAGCCAGAAGCGCCGGTTGCGCAGGAGGCCCCGCGGCGCCCCGCCCCGGGCGAGGGGCCCGGTCAGGCGGAGCGGCCCGGTGCCGGACACCTACAGCAGTTGCCCGGTGCGGCGGCGCCGGTCGACCACGTGCACGATCTTCCCGGTGCGTCCCAGGCGATCCAGCCCGCCGGGCGGCAGCACGCGGATCTCGAGCGCCTCCAGCTGGCCGGTCTCGAGGGCCTTGCGAAGTTCCGGAATCTCGGCCCCCAGGAGGCTCCGCAGCTCGCCTTCCAGGCCGTCGGCGGGCGCCAGGTTGCCGGTGCCCGCGCTGCCGTCGAGTTCCACCTTCACGACCAGGACGTCCCGATGCTCCGGCTGCCGGAGTTCGAGCTGGGGCGCCGTGAGCAGCCCCGGGATGCGCTCGACGACGTGGAGGAAGGCCGCGTACGGGAGGTTGTAGCCGCCGACGACCGCGACGTCGTCGGCCCGGCCCAGCAGTTCGAAACGCGGCGCGCTGCGGCCGCAGGCGCACGCGCCGGGGACCAGGCGGCCGAGATCGCCGATGCGGTACCGCACCAGCGGCATCAGGCGATCGTGGAGGTTGGTCACCAGCAACTCGCCGACCTCGCCCGGCGGGATCGGCGCGAGCGACTCCCGGGCCACGACCTCGACGAACTGGTGCCCGACCAGCACGTGGTGCACCGAGCCCTCCGCCGCGGCGCACTGGAATGCGATCGGGCCCGCATCGACGGTGCCGTAACCTATCGAGGCGATGCGCTCGAGGCCCAGGACCTCCGACCAGTACGCGCGCTCCTTGGCATAGAAGTGCTCGCCGGCGAAGAACGCCTTGCAGAGGTGAAACTTGCCGCCGGCCTCGCGCATGGCCGCGAAGACGAGCTGCAAGTGGCTGGGCAAGCCTATCACGGTGTCGATGCGGAAGGTCGCGAGCGCTTCGAGGATGTCCGCCATGGGCGCGGCGCTGGTCAGCGGGAAGTTCCGGCAGCCCACGATCTCGACGATGCGATTCGTGGAGAGGAACGAGCCGTAGAGGTTGCCGGCGTAGAACAGGTTGGCCACCCGATCGCCCGGCCGCATCCCCGCCGCGTACGCCCCGATCGCCGCCGCCCGCATGTCGGCCTCGAAGTCCTCGCGGCTGATCAGGGCGACCATCGGCACCCCCGAGGAGCCGCCGCTCCGCAAGGTCAGCGCATCGCCATCGTCGCCGCAGAGCATCTCCCGCCCCTCGGGCGGAACCTGCCCGCGGTACTCGGCCTTGGAGAGCGCGGGCAGCGCCGCCCAGGCGGCCGGATCGGCCGGATCTGCCGCCGGCAGGCGCCTGGCGTAGAAGGGCGAGAGCGCGCGCACGCGCCGGAAGACGGCGCGCAGGCGCCGCCACTGGAGAGCGTCCACCTGCCGGTCATCGAGGAAGTCGGCCGGATCGAACCGCTCGCCGGCAGGCGGCACGCCCCCGAGGCTGATCCACTTCACCAGGCGCTGCAGCGCGAACGCGCCGTCGTGCGGCTCGCCCGGATAGCCGCCGCTCATCTCGCCCAGGGCCGTGAGGCGCAGCGCGCCGCAGCCGGCCAGGGCATCGGCCAGGGCGAGGAGGCGCTCCGGCGGCGCGGCCAGACCGATGGTCTGGAGGTAGCTCGCGTAGGGCGCAAGCAGGTCGCGGCAATCCTCGAGCGATCCCACGGGCTTGACGTACACCGTCCGGAACAACGGGGACAGCTTGAACGCGGGGTCGGTCTCCACGATCACGGTCCACTGCTGCCGCGCCGCGGGAGTGTCCCCGGCCGGCACGTGCAACTCGGCGGTGCCCAGGGCCACGTCGAGCAGCGCCAGTTCGCGGGTCTTGGTGATCTCCGCGCGCTCCTGCAGCGAGAGGTCGCCCATCGGCAGCCGGTCGGCAAACGCGGAGAGCTCGCTCTCGAGCGCCGACACGAAATCAGGCACGCGCTCGGGGTCCTCGACGTAGATCACCTGGGCGCTGGAGCAGGCGTTCTGATCCCACATGGACACGTCCCGCGCGGCCGCCCGGGCCGCCGCCCCGAGGTCCGCCTCTTTGGCGACCAGGGCCGCCGAGACCTTGGGGCCCCACTCGACCAGGGTGGCCTGCAGGCCGAGTCCGTCGCGGTACTCCCTGACAGCCTCCTCGCCGCCCCACACCACGATGCCGTCGGCATGCTCCTGGAAGAGCTTGTGATGCTTGGCGCGGCGGCCCGACCAGTTGAGGATGGCCACCGCGCCGGCGATATCACCCGCGTGGTCCGTGTCGCGGAGCGACTCGGCGAACAGTTCGGGAAAGAGAGGCGCGGCGCTCGCCGCCTTCAGGACCCCGACGTTCTTGGCCAGCAGGCCCTCCACCAGCGACAGCACGCCCACCGAGCCGACGTTGCCGGCCGCCACGTGCAGCACGACGCCCCGCGGTACGGCCCGCAGGAAGGGCCCGGCCCCGGGCAGGGACCGGCGCTCGAAGCCGTCCAGGCAGGCCAGGCTGCCCAGTTCGGAGCGGATCTTGCGCTCGGCATACGGCCGCGACAGCGCCATCACGAAACCCGCCAGGTCCTGCTCGACCATCTGCGGCGAGAAGCCCAGTTGCGCGGGGAGGCCGGCAAGCGCCGCCTGGCGGAAGCGATCGCCCGGGTCGGCCCAACGGCGCGACAGGCGATCCAGCAGGTCGAGGATGTCGGCGAGCGGCAGGTCGCGCAGCACCGCGGCTCGCGCCCGCGCCTGGTGCAGGATGCCGACGATGTCCTGGCGCTCGAGGGCGCCGTCGCGCCAGGTGCCGAACACGAACTGGCGCATCAGGCCGGCAGCGCCTCCAGCGCGGTGATGGCGCAGCCCTTGTTCTTCTTCACGCCCGCCCGGCCCCGCAACTCGATCCAGGCGGTCTGCCGCCCGCACGGGCAGCCGCGGCGGACGATCGCCAGATCGCTGGTGAGCAGCGAATGGGCCGGCATCGAGCGGATGTAGGGCGTCAGGAGGTGCAGGAAGCCCGTCTCGCCTTCCGGCAGCACCTCCAGGCTCACCACGTCGCGGGAATACGCCCGGGCGAACACCGGGACATGGAAGCGGTGCTCCTCGCACTCGATGTACGGCACCGAGTGCTCGACCAGGCCGTAGCCGTCGCGGATGTTGCGGTCGGGCACGCCGAAGGCCGCCCCAACCTTGGCGCGAAACTCGGCCTTGTCGATGGCTTCGTGCTCGGACGCCTTCCAGCCTCCGCCCGTGTGCACGAAGCTGCGCGGCCCCAGGTCGAAGTCGGGAGCGGACATGGCGCAGTGGTGATCGACCATGCGGTTGAGGAAGGCGGGGAAGCCGAGGATCCGCGTGGGGTAGCCGTCGGCGGCGTACTCGCGCAACTTCCGGTAGGCGCCCTCGAGATCGAACTCGAACTTGCCGGTGCGGGCGCTCCAGCGCAGGGCGTGGAAGACCGCCCGGCGGCCCGTGAACGTGGTCAGGTTCTCGTCGGTGTACGCCGTGCCCACGTTCTTGGCCTCCTCGGGATCGTAGGCGAACAGGAGGTAGTTGACCTCCTCGCTCCGGTCCACCATCCCCTGCGCCGCGAAGACGCGTTCGACCATCCCCAGGGCGCGATCGAGCGACACCCGATCGAAGAAGATCTGGCTCTTCTGGCCCGAAGTGCCGCTGCTGGTCAGGTTGAGGGCGACCTCCTCGCGGGGTACCGACAGGAGTTCGTGAGCCTTGAAGGCGTTGACGAACACGTGCGGGATGAACGCGAGATCGTCCCAGGCGCCGGGATCGAAGCCGCGCAGCGCGCACAGGTTGCGGTAGGCCTCGTTGCGCTCGCAATGCCAGGCCACCACGTCCCGCATGGCCTCCAGGAACAGGCCCTCGGCCGCCGGCGAGGCGTCGTAGACGTCTTCCAGGGCAAGCAGCCGATCGATGGCGCTCATGAAAGCCTCTTCATGCCCGGTCCTCGGTCTTGCGCAGCTTGCCGGTCAGGGGCGAGCGCGGGAGCTCTCCGGGCGCCACCCACTCGATGGCCAGATCGGCGATGTGCCCCGTGCTGACCAACTTGGCGATGTCCGGCTTCACGGCGAAGAGCCGCTCGCGAATCTCGCCTGACGGCCTCGCCTCGCCCCGGGGCTCGATGCGCAGCAGCAGGCGATCGCGGCCGTCCCGGCGCTCCTTGACGATCTGCATGGCTCCGCACTCGCCGACCGCCGAGAGGACCTCGTCGTACGCGACGTTGGCGATGCCGATGCGCAGGACGTCGTCGCCGCGGCGGAGCAACTCGAAGCGCCGCTCGGGCAGGCCGCACGGGCAGGCCCCGTCCAGCCAGCGGCCCATGTCGCCGATCGAGTAGCGCAGGACCGGCATGAGGAGCCGATCCAGCACGGTGCACAGGATCAGGCCCGGCTCGCCGACCGGCACGGGAGCCAGCGTCTCGGGATCGACTATTTCGAGGATGGCGTGCGTGTCCAGGAGGTGGTGCTCCGCGCCCTGGCACCGCGGGCACTGGAAGCCCATCAGGCCGGTGTCCACCGCGCCGTAGCCCGCGGAGGCGATGTGCCGCACACCGTACTTCTCGCGCAGCACGCGCCGATCGTCGGCGTAGAGGTGCTCGCCGGCGTAGAAGAGCTTCTCGACCTTGCCCGGGCCAATTGCCGGCACCGCCTGCAGCAGGTGCGTCGGGAAGCCCAGCACGGTGTTGAGCCCGAAGAGATCCCATTGCGCGGCCAGCAACTCGGGCGGCGCCGACATCATGTAGGGCAGGTTGAGGACCCCGAGTTCCTCCAGGCAGCGATTGACGAACACGAACGACGCGTAGAGGCTGCCGCCCGCGAAGAGGTTCGCCACGCGGTCGCTATCCTCCAGGCCGGCGGCGCGGTAGGTGCGGATGAAGGGCTGCACCAGCGCGCGGAACTCGCCGTTGGCGAAGACGGCGAACTTGGGCTTGCCCGTGGTGCCGCCGCTGCGAAACACGAAGGCCTCCCGCAACGGGCCGCTCAGCATGTCGGTCCGGAGCGGCGGGCCGTGCTCGGTCAGCTCCTCCTTGGTCAGGATCTCCACGCGGGCCAGCACCGCCGGCGCCTCGGCGGCCGGCAGGCCCGGCTCCCAGCCGGCGGCTTCCAGGCGCGGCCGCCAGAAACCGGTGCGGGCCGCATGGTCCAGGACCAGGCCGACGCGACCATTCTGCGCCAGGTCAGCGGTCGTCATCTTCCCAGGTGCCAACCCCGCCGGACATCTGCACGACCAGGTTGCGGAACTCGGTGTTGCGCAGGTAGACGTCCAGGAACTGCCGATCCCGCGGGGTCATCTGGACGTTGGAGAAGTTGAGGGGCGCGCGCGAGCGCGCGAAGACCAGGTAGTCCCGCCGCTCGCCGCTGGGCAGGACCTCGAAGGCCGGGAAGTACGCGCACGGCAGGTACCCGGCCGAGAGCGCGGCGCGCTGGTGCTTGGGCGCGTACGCGTCCACCAGCAGTTCCAGGTACTCGATCCCCAGCTCGCAGGCCGTCTCGAAGACCACGTCGAGCACGTGCTCGAGGTGCGCGACGCTCTCCCGGTCGATCTTGAGGCCCACGACGACGCCATGGCCGTCCTTTCCCTCGCGATTGATGAACGCCCGGACGGCGCCATTCTCGGTGGAGAGCAGGATGTTGGGCGTGTGGAAGGGGAAGAAGTGGAGCAGCAGATCCCCCGAGGCGCGCTCGGCCGCGAACGTCTCGGCCGCCTGCGCCCCCTTGAGCACGTAGAGCTTCAGGCGATCGGCCACGGGGACTATCTCGGCCGGCTCCAGTCCGAAGCCGCGGCGGATGATCTCGTAGAAGCCGCTGACCTCCGGAATGAGCTTGGGTAGCCTCTCCCGGGCCGCGAACGCCTGGTCGTGGAAGATGGCCATCAGCCCGTGCGTCTCGTACTCCACCAGGCGGTGGACGTTCGGGAAGATCCCGAGGCTGATGAAACCTAGCTTGCGCAGCAGGCCCGACGGCCCGTGATCCTTGGTGCGCGTGGTGGCGTAGATGACGTCGACCACGCGATCCCTGAGCAGCAGCACGTCCACGCCATGTCTGATGGTCTTGTACATCACGTCGCCGCGCCGGAAATCGGGGTGCGTGACGGCTGCGTACACCTTCCCGCAGCGGATGGCGGGATCGACCGAGAAGATGACCGATCCGACGATGTTGCCCCCTTCGTCCACGTCCACCAGCCACCAGGTGTCGGGATCCTCGAGCGCGCGCCGCCGCTCCTCCCGGAGATTGATGATGGGCAGGGTGTAGGTGCCCTCGTAGACGGCCTGGTACAGGCGGAAGATGCCCTCGGCGTCGTCGGGGACCGCCCGCCGCATCGCAACCGTGCGGCCGTCGGGCAGGGCTATGTCCAGGAACATGGGCGGATCGTCTGCCTCCGCGCTGCGCCTGTCAAGCAACTGCGGCAGGCATGCTACCGTGGGGCATGCAGGTCACGTTCCTGGGCACGGGAGAGGCCTTCGATCGCGAGAGGCTCAACACATCCATCCTGGTCGAGGACGAGGTCCGCATCGCCATCGATTGCGGCTACTCCTCGGTACTGGGCCTCCTGCGGGCATGCCGCCGACCCGATCTGGTCTTCCTGACGCACTTCCACCCCGATCATTGCGCCGGCATCCCCCGCCTCATCATGCAAGGCCGGTACGAGAAGTGGAAGGAACCCCTGCGCATCATCGGCGGCCACGGCACGGTCGAGAAGGTGACGCGCCTGTTCGAGGTCCTCTACCACAAGACCTTCCTGGACGAATTGCCCTACACGCTGATCGTAACCGAGGTCGAACCCGGGGACGTGCTGCCCTTCGGCGGGCTATCCCTGCGCGTCGTGCGTGGCCGCCACATGCAGGAGTCCCTGGCGGTGCGCATCTCCGGGCGCCGGGGCAGCGTCACGTACTCGGGCGACACCCTGCCTTCCGATGACGTGGCGTCCCTGGCCGAGGGCTGCGACCTGCTCGTGCACGATTCCTACTACGGCGTGATGCCGCCCGGCATGGGGTCGCGCAACCATTCGAGCTGGGCCGAGGCGGTCGAGGTGGCGGCCAAGGCCGGTGCCAGGCGCCTGGCGATGCTGCACGTGAAGGCCGCCGAACGCGAGGACATCGTCAAGGCGCTTCCCATCCTGGGGGAGAGCTACCGGGGGGAGATCCTGGTGCCCGACGACGGCGACATCGTGGCCCTTTAATAGGCTATAATGTCTCCTTAAGGTCTTCTTTAAGGAGGAGGTTAGCGATGCGGCGCAGTTTGGGAATCGGTCTCGCGATGGCGGCAATCGGCGGTCTGGCCGGGTGCGGCAAGCCCGTGACAGCCAGCTCGGCAGGGTCGGCCGCCATGCCGGCCCAAAACGGGGCCACCGTCTCGGCCAAGGCCAAGGTGGAGTCCGGTTCGGCCAGCGGGTGGGTCGGCCGCAAGAATCTCTACATGAGCCTTTTCGCCTCGGCCTTCGGCAACGGCCGCTACGGCGATGCCGACGTGCGGCTCGACATGATCTTCGGCGATCGCGTGCGCGGCACGGTGGGCGACACCCACGTCGAGTTCAGCAACTGGAACGGCCAGCTCCACGGCAACGTGGGCAAGTACCCCGTGTGGGCCACTTACTACAACGGCCGCGTGCAGGCCTACAACGGCGCCACCGCGCTCAACCTCACGGAGTTCGGCAGCGGCATGAGCGGCTGGGTGGGCCACGACAGCGCCAACGTCTCGTGGCTCGGCAAGCTGGAGAGCATTGAAAAGATCGCCGTGATCGCGGTCATCTTGACAGAGCTCGCACCTCCGCAGAGATAGCCCTACCGAAACGGACCGCTCATGACCAGCCACACTCTCAGCGCGCCGCGCCACGAGCTCGTCGAGACCTTCCGCAACGACGGTCTCGACAAGGTCAAGGTGGGCGGCTTCGACATCGACGGCGTCTTCCGCGGCAAGTACATCAGCATCGACAAGCTCGGCAGCGCCATGGACGATGGCTTCGGGTTCTGCGACGTCATCTTCGGCTGGGACTCGGGCGATCAGCTCTACGACAACGTGCAGGTCACCGGCTGGCATTCGGGCTACCCGGACCTCATCGCGCAGATAGACGCGTCCACATTCCGCAAGGTGCCCTGGGAGGACGACTGCCCCCTCTTCATCGTGGACTTCCACAAGCCGGGCGGGGAGCCCTTCGAGGTGGCGCCCCGCAACGTCCTCAAGCGCACCGTGGCCAGGGCGCACCAGCTTGGCTACGAGCCGCTCATGAGCGCCGAGTTCGAGTTCTGGTTCTTCCGGGAGGATCCCGAGAGCGTGCGCCGCAAGCGCTACCGCGACCTCCAGAATCTGTCGCCCGGGATGTTCGGCTACTCGGTGCTGCGGGCATCGGCCCAGAGCCAGCTGGTCGCCGACATCATGCGCCAGATGAAGGCGTACGACGTGGAGCTGGAGGGCTTCCACACCGAGACCGGCCCCGGCGTCTTCGAGGCCGCCATCAAGTACGACACCGCGGTGCGCGCGGCCGACAAGGCGGCGCTCTTCAAGACCGGCCTCAAGGAGATAGCCTGCCGCCACGGCCTGATGGTGACCTTCATGGCGAAGTGGAGCGAGAGCCTGCCGGGCAGCTCGGGCCACATCCACCAGTCGCTCGTGGACCTCAAGACCGAGTCCAACGCCTTTCACGACGCGTCGCATCCGCTGCGCATGTCCGAGTTGTTCCAGCACTACACGGCCGGCCAGCTGGCGGCCATCGGGGACCTGATGCCGCTGGTGGCGCCCACGATAAACTCGTACAAGCGCACCGTGCCGGGCACCTGGGCGCCCACGACCGCCACGTGGTCCGTGGACAACCGCACGGCGGCCCTGCGCGCCATTCCGGGTTCGCCCAAGAGCACGCGCCTGGAGTTCCGGCTGGCGGGCGCCGACATCAATCCGTACCTCGCCTTCGCGGCCTGCCTGGCCGGCGGGCTGTACGGCATCGAGCAGGAGCTGGCGCTCGGCCCGCCGCTCACCGGCAACGCCTACGAAAACACCGACCATCCGCTGCCTCGCACGCTGGAGGAGGCGACCGACCGTTTCCGCCGGTCCGACGTGGCGCGAGCGGCCTTCGGCGACGTGTTCGTGGACCACTTCGCCGCCACGCGCGACTGGGAGGTGCGGGCCTACCAGAAGGCCGTCACCGATTTCGAGCTGGCCCGCTACTTCGAGATAATCTGACCGCGACCATGATCCACCTGTTCAGCTTCCCCACCCGCATCGTCTTCGGCAACGGCGCCCACGAGTACGCGATCAAGGAGGCGCCGCCCGGCGCCCGCAAGGCTCTGCTTGTGACCGACCCGGGGCTGGTGTACCTCGACATCTTCAACCTGCTGCGGGCTCGGCTGGAAGCCGCCAAGCTGGATTATGAGGTCTTCTCGGGCATCTCCCCCAACCCCACCACCGCCGACGTGGCGGCCGGGGTCGCGGCGTACCGGGCCGCCGGCTGCGACTGGATCGTCGCGATGGGCGGCGGCTCGGCCATCGACGGCGCCAAGGGCATCCGCCTGATGGCGACGCACCCCGGCCAGATCCTCGACTACGACGACCTGAAAAACGGCTCCGACCGCATCACCGCCGACATGCCGGTCATGATCGCCATCCCCACCACGGCGGGGACGGGCTCGGAGGTCGGACGCAGCACGGTCGTGACCGACCCGGAAACCAACCGCAAGGTGGTGATCTTCTCTCCGCATCTGCTCCCCACGGCCGCCATCGTGGATCCCGACCTCATGGTCGGCCTCCCCGCGAGGCTCACCGCCGCGACCGGCATGGACGCCCTGGCGCATTGCGTCGAGGCCTACTGCGCCACGGGCTACCATCCCATCTGCGACAGCATCGCCCTGGGCGGCGCCAGACTGGTGGTGGGCGCCCTCGAGCGGGCCGTCTGGAACGGCCAGGATCTCGAGGCTCGCACCGACATGGCGATGGCCGCCACCATGGGCGCTGTAGCGTTCCAGAAGGGCCTCGGCCTGTGCCATTCGCTGGCGCATCCGCTCTCGACGGTCGCGGGCGTCCACCACGGGCTTGCCAACGGCATCATGCTCTGGCGGGTGCTGGAGTTCAATCGCGAGGCCCTGGCCGACCGCATGACCGACCTGTCCCGCGCTCTGGGCGTCCCCGACGCGGTCGCCGCCGTGCGCGACCTTGCCGGGCAAATCGGCATCCCGGAAGCCTTGGCCGAGGTCGGGGTGACCGCCGACATGCTGCCCGAACTCTGCGCCCAGGCCTGGGAAGATGCCTGCCACAAGCTCAACCCGCGGCGCGTGACGCCCGAAGACATCCGGGATCTCTACGAGCAAGCGCTTCTGAGCGCCTCACTGGCGTAGACAGCCGGCCGCGGTTTTTGCTAGCATTTGCGTTCGCGCCGAGATAGCTCAGCTGGTAGAGCAGCGGTTTCGTAAACCGCAGGTCGTGGGTTCGAGTCCCATTCTCGGCTCTAGTAAAGAAGCGGGTTTCAGCGATTCGAGGGTGCCAAGACAGATGCCCGGGCAAACGCCGGGCTAACACGACCGCTCAAAATACCGCAAACCTCGGAACCGCGGTAAACGCCCGGATCCCTCGCACATCACAAAACCCGCGGTTACGAAATCCGCGGCCTAGCGCTGAAACAGGCGCCACGACTCGATCTCTCGATCGGCATTTTTGAGTCTGGGCGTCCCGCAGCACGAACCGCCAATTCGGTCGGAAGGATGAACAGCACCTACGCCAAAGGCAATCCTCAAATGTGTTGAGCCCCTTCCCCGCCGCCGCGGCTCACCTGGTCAGGCTACGAACCACGTGGTCCGGGAAGGGGCCTTGAATATCTAGGACACCCACTTGGTTGCGTCGGCCAGAAAGGGGGCTTCCTGGCGAAGCTGCGCGGTCGAGTGAGCGCACGTCGCCGAGGGCAAGATCAGTTCAGGGCGGTCAACAACCTGGCAGACGCTATCACCTTTCCGCGCCGTCCGCTTCGCCATGTTTGACTTCCTTTCGCTATGTCGTAATCAAGTCTTCGCCCGTGCATGGGGATGTCGTTTCGACCGGAAGGGGGAACCGCCTAGCCGAAGGGGGTACCCCCGAATATTTTGAGCCCCGGGGGTACCCTCGCCCGCCTGCCCTACCCGGCCGCCGTCCCGATCGCCTCGATCTCTTCCTGCCTCGGCCGTGCCCGGAACGCGAAGTGCCCGGCCCCTGCCGCCCAGCTCGCAAGCTCGGCGTACCCTTCGATTCGGCTCGCCTCGATCCGGGCGCCCATGTAGTCGTCATCCCGGCCGCCCCGTGCCACCGTCATGGCCTCGACGGACGCCAGGCCTTCGGATGCGATGGCCTTGACCTCGGCGTGATCCCCGTCGGTCAGCATCAGCCCCGCGGTGTACGCGCCCTCTGCGTCGGCGTAGTCGTCGTTGAAGTACCCGAGCCGCCCCACGGCCAGGGCCGCGCTCACGGCGCCGTCGGGCGAGACGAGGCGGACGGCCGCCGCACCCTCGGGGCCTTGCGCGTCGAGGACGATGCGTTCCCGGCCGGCGCCGTCCACCAGGGCGATGCGCGTCGCGACGATCGGGGCAGGCACCGCCGGCAGGTCCAGGTGATCGGCCAGGCGGGCGATGAGGCGCTGGTAGGCGTCGCGAGAGAGTACCGCCGGCTGTGCCAGGTGATCGGCCAGGGCTTCGATCGCCTGGGCCAGGATCTCGAAGCCGGCCCGGGTGTCGCCGGGCGCGTCGGCCAGGCTGGTAAGCCCGGACAGGATGCGCTCGATGCGATGGCGGATGCCGAAGGCGTGATCGGGGCCGTTGCCGGCGGGCGGGGTTCCAGGGATTCTGGTGTCCATGGTCCGTTCCTTTCTTGTGAAGGTGCGGGTCACAGAGCGCCGTTCCGGGTCTCATCCGGGGCGGCGCTCGCCTTGGGTAGCTAGTCGGCGCATTCGCGCCATCCGGTGCCTGTCTGATGCTCAAACACGGCCTTTCGGATAACCAGTGCCTCTAGAAGCAGCAGTGCGGCCGAATACGCCACATCGCCGCCGTGGTGTTCCTTGGAAAGGGCCTCGACTCCAGCCGCCACGGACTGGGGAACAGGCGGAAGGGTCACAGTCCGATCATCAGGCACAGTCACGGCCGCCAGGCGGTGGTAGATGTGCGCCGGTAGCCCTTCCGTTGACCGGACGCGAAAGCCGTCAACTGCCTCGGCAATCAGCTCCGAGCGGGACAGGTTGCGGGCTTTGCCTTCCTCGACAAGCCACTCGTCCATGCTCGGCGGCAGCATGATGCCCACCTGCCGCTTACGCTCACCGCGCATCGGCTTCCGCCCGGCGCCAGGCCTGCGCCCACCTTGAGGGCTCACCGGCTGCCTTCCTTCCTGCGCCGCGTGATGCGCCTGCTGTTGACCGCCACCAGGGCAGCGCTCGGGCCTTCGGCCGCCACGCCGGCCAGGATGCGCGCCGCGGCCTCGGCGGGCTCGATACCGAGCCGGCGGGCGAGGGCGTCGAGGTCGGCCAGGGCGTCGGCCGATAGGGGCAGCAGAGTGCGCTCGGCGCCCGCGGGGCAGGGAACGGCGGCCAGGGCTTCGCCTGCGTCGAGTTGCGCCAGGGTCGCCACCAGGCGGGCCATCAGGGCCGGGGCGTCCGTCCCGGGCTCGGCCAGGGCCATCGTCCGCGCCGCCTGCTCGAAGGCCCCGGCCGTCTCGGCAGTGAGCGCCACCGCAAGCGGGGCCATCACCGGCCCGCCCGCCGCAGAATGTTCGCCACCTGGGCCGGCGCCCACGCACCGCCCCGCTTGGTCGCGATGCCTTCGGCGGCCAGGGTGTCCGCAATTCCGCGCAACGTCAGGCCGGCGCTCCGCAGGGCCACGATGCGATCGACCGTCACGGCCTCGGCGTCGGCGGCCACCAGGCGCCCGCCTTCAATGCGGTAGCCGAACGGGACCGAGCCGACGTGCTCACCCTGCGCCTGCTTGTGAGCCAGGGCCAGGGCCGTCCGCTCGGCGACGGCCTCGCGTTCCCACATCGACACAGTGACAAGCACCCGCAACACCAGGCGCCCGCCGGCAGACCTGGTGTCGATCTGGTCGCTCACGCTCATAAGGGCCTTGCCGGCCCGCTCGCCGAAGTGGCGATCGATGAGGGCTTCCCAGTCGGAGACGGACCGGGTGAGCCGATCCAGCTTGAGGATCACCAGGCCGTCGGCCTCGCCGGCTTCTAGGCGAGCCAGGGCGTCGGCCAGGCCGGGCCGGTCGAGAGACTTCGCGCTCACGCCGGCGTCGGTCACCACGTCCACCAGGTCGAGGCCGTACAGGTCGGCGTAGGCCCGAATCTTCGCTTCTTGCGCCGCCAGGCTGATCCCCTCGGCCGCCTGTTCCTGCGTGCTTACCCGGATGTAACCGATCGCCTTCATTGCCTCGCAGCCCCCTCTCTTGAATCTACTAAAGCACAATCGAGAGGTGAATTGCAAGGAGTAATTTCAACAAACCGTCCGGTTCTTTGAAGCCTCGATTGCGATGTGTCGGACTTGCATCAAAGAGTCGGGTACAATGTCCTCGCCGTCCCTGTGACACGGTAAATCTCCCGGCCGTAGAACTCGCGCAAGCGAGGATCGCGAGAGGGGAAATGGGAGTCCCTCGGGGACGGCTTAACCTGCCCATAGTTCCGTGGCGCCGATTATCGAGGTACGATTCGGTTCCGCCGCTAACACGGTGAATCCAGCGGCCGTACCGGCTCGAAAGGGCTTGGAGTTGAGGGGAAATGCAGGTCCCTCTAGCGGCGGGCCATCCATCGTGGCTAACGCGGTAAGTTCCCCGGCCGTAGCAGGCCGCCTCGCGGTCGAGTGCAAGAGGGATAGATGGGGGCCCTCCGGCAGCGGCGGATTCCTAGTCCCTGTATGTGTCCTCGCTGCGCCGCAATACGCGAAGCACGCTGAATACACTGGTCGACTCGTCGCGCTCGAAGCGCACGCGCCAGTCACCGACCCGAAGGCGCAGCTCGCCGCCCTTGGCGGTCAGCCTTGTCACATCGCCTTGCCCCGTTTCGGCCAGGCGATCCAGCGCAGCCCGGATGCGCTCGATCGTGGCACGGTCCAAGCGCTTCAGATCCCGCTTGGCCGACGGGGCGAGTTCGTAGCGCCAGGCCACGGACTAGCCCAGCAGATCCTTCCAAGCAACGTCGGCCGGTATCGCTTCCCCGCGGGCAAGCTCGGCCTTCGCCTCGGCGACGGCCTGGCGCTCTTCCTCGGTCTCGGGTTCGTCATCGATCGGCGCCGCGTCGAGGGCCGCACGCACGGGGTCAAGCTGCCATCGGATGAAGGCGATGAATCGTTCCACTACCGCAAGCTCGGCCTCGGGCAGCGCGTCTATCAAGCGGTACAGGCGTTCACGGTCGATCACGGCGCAATCCTCTCATCAGGTGCATTTTACCCGTCTGGTGAACCCGCGTTAGTTCTTCGCTACCCCGCGTGCATGGGGTACCGAAGAACAGGGCTGCTGGATCGGGTTACTCCAGCCCCGCAGAGTCGGGCTGAATTGGCAGGCGGCCGAAAGTCGCACGGTGAGACGGGTTCCAGGCTAATGGCTTTGACGGCCTGCTTGCGCCCTTGAATGAATGCAGGCAGGGCTTGAACGGGTATGAATCAGGCTTGAAGAGTACATTTGAGCGTACGTTTGCTATGCGTAACTCGCGCTACGTCTCACTATGGGGCTAGGGGATTCGGCGAGAGCCATACGAGGCCGCAGCATCGCCAGTGCGCGACCGGCATCCCCGTCCGCTCACCTTGTCTTTGATTCCACCGCGGGCGAATCCGTCTATCGCCTGTCCTGCTGCATCGCCCAGCGCCGTAGCCATCCCGCGGGGCTTCGGGCCACCGTCTCGGCGCCGGCCGGGGTCGTCACGATGCCCAGGTCCGCGATGGCCAGGGCAAGGCGGATAGCCATCGCCGCGGCATCGGCCCGGGATGCGAAGCCGAGGGCCTGCCACCGATCCAGGTCGGCAAGGTCCGCGGCGGCCAGGTACAACCGCAGTTCTTGGCGCCTGTCGCCCTCGGACAAGGGCTTGCGGCCGGCGCCAGGGCGTTTGCCGCCGCGGCCGGGGCGCCGGGGATCGGGATGTTGCGTCACGGGTTCACCTCTCGGCTGCTCGGCGGACGCCTGGCCCACGGGGCAGCGGTCCCGCTTCCGCCACGGGCAAGCGCAAGCGCCGATCGTTGAGTCGGCGGGCGAGGGCGTCGCGCTCGGCCTCGACGGCCGCCAGGTCGGCCCGCAGGGCTTCGATCAAGGTGCGGGCCTCGACCAGGTCGCGGACAAGGCTCATCAGCCCGGTACGGTGACTCTGGGATTTTCAGAGTCACCGGCCTGAAACGCAATTGCCATCTTGATTTGAGCCAGGTGCAGTGACTCTGATGACTCGATTTCCAATCCTATACACATGCGCGTTTTCGCCCCCCCGCGTAGGTATAGAACCAGAGTCACCAGAGTCACCAGAATCGGCAGAATCCTCGAACCGGGCCAAGTTTCGGCGGTGACTCTGGCTTATACCAGTCGTCATCTAGATCAGCTTCCACTCATCCGCATCATTAGCCGATTCCTGGCTAATCGCGAGACTCTCTACTACCCACAGCGTCCCGTGCTTGGACTTCGGCGCCCGCACCAGCCGCAGATCGCCGAACCTGCGGCCGGCGAAGTGTTTGAACGTATTGCCGGCGGATCTCGCGTCCCACTCGTCGCCGCCCTTCCTGGCCGGCGAAAGCTCTGCCAGGGCGTCGGCCAGGTCGCGCTCACGTCCGGCGCCGCAATTCTTCGTGTCGCGTGCCACCTCGGCTAGCGTCACGGCCCGACTGTCGTACAGGTCGCGCCAGGCTATCAGAACCGACAACATCGCCCGCAGTGCCGGATCGGCCGTCGCCTTCAACTCTGCCCTTCCGGCCGTCGCGTCAGGCATTCCCAGCCACAACAGAGCGTCGCGCACTATGCGAGTCCATCCGGTGAACCCGCCGAGCTCTCGTCCGTGCATGCGAGGGGCGCCGGCCGCAAGGTAGGCCCGGACGATCGTGAGCGCCGCCGACACCAGGGCCGGGCGGTTTCGGCGTACCCAGTCGTCGAGGTCGTCGTGTCGGAACCCGGTGCGCTCCTCGGGATTTTCGAGGTCGGTGAACATCTCGATCGGCACGACTCGGCCGATAGCGTCACCGCGAAGCTGAACGTTGTTTCCGGTGGCGTACCAGATCGCCCGCAAAGGGCCGTCATACATCCGGTTGAAGTTCAGAACTCGGTCCTTCCATCGCTCGGCAGTCAGGGCCGCGTCTAAGGCCGCGTTGCCCAGGGCGCCGGCCACGTTGTCAAGCAGGACCATCCGATCGCCGTTCAAGGCAATGGTGGTGATGAGCTTGCGCGTCTCGTCGGGATTCGGGCCTGGCGGCGCCATGACCGTAGCCGGACGCCCCCGGGCGATGAGCGATACGACCGACATCAACAGTCCCTTGCCGATGCGAGACGAGTTGGCCGTCACCAGGAACAGCGGGCAGGGGCCGGCGAACGTCGGCCGCACCAGCGGGCTCACGATTGCGGCCACTGCCGCCGCACGATGATGCTCGGCCGTGAACGGAAAGTCCGTCAGCGGGTCCAAGAGCAGGCGCAGAGCCTCGATCGCGGCGTCGCGATCGGACGCCACGGGCGGGAATGTCACGCCGGCCGGCGGTTCATACAGTATCCCCGTGCGCGAGTCCCAGCCCGGCGTATCGACTACCGTGCCGTCCGGCCGAAGAAAGGGCGTTTCCGAGATCAGTTCCAGCAGAGGGAACCGCCAGGCCGTCCGGGCGTAGAGCGTCTCGATCGCCGTCCGGGGCACATCGGCCGATTCCCAGCCGAATTTGCTCCTGGACGTGTTGAGCTTCTTCCACGCCGCGGCGCGGTCCATCCATTCCCGCAGCGTCGCCATTGCGATCGGGACGATCGCCGGTTCGTCAGGATGGCGCGTCAGGCCGTCACGCAACGCCTCGGCCGCGTCGCGCCGCACGGTGACGAGAACTCCGCCACGCTGGTAGATCGCACAGGTGGAATCGGCCATCAACGCGGCTTCGGCTTCGTCGGCCATCCGGGTCAAGGCGCCCGGCCCGGTTTGGATGGCGATGTTCGGCTTGCCCGAAAGCTTGTCCGTCTTGGGCAAGGTCCAATCCCGATCAGGCGGGGCGTCGGCCGCACCGTCGCGGGCCTTGGCCGCGGATTCGGCTTCAAGCTGGCGCAGAACCGCGTCCGGGTCCATTTCGACGACGCCCGGCGGCAAGGCCAGGCCGATGGATCCAGGCTTGTTCCGGCTGCTCATCTCGCGCCGCGCTTTCGGCCGAACGGGCATTCCTCGCCGTGCCGCCAAACCTGGCGCGGCCGGTGGCAAGGCCGGTAGCCCCCGGACTCGGCATCGACGATCCACGCGCCGCCTTCCATGCCCACGACAAGGAAGCCTCGCCGGCCATTCGCAATCTCGATCGGCCGGGCCATCGCCGGCATCCGAAGCGGCGTTCCCTGTCCGCAAATCAAGTAGACGGGGCCGCCTGCGCCTCGGCCGTCGTGGTCCCATCCCCAGCCGATCGCCTCGATCACCAGCACGGGCAGGTGACGGCCGCGGCACTTCGTATGGCCGAGCGTCTCGCGCTGCACGAACGATGCGAGGATATGCCCCGCAGCCTCGTGCGAGACATCGCGCCAGTAACGTCCCCGGCCGCCCGGGGTCGCGTCACAGTCGTTGCACGGCGGCGCAGCGCCGTTGTAGTATTGGCTCACGTCGAATCCCTCTCGAACCGCCGCGCCTCGCCGGGCCGGCGGTTCATCGTTGACAATCAGTTCGCTGCCGCCGTCATTGTGGGCATCGCGCTGATGAACGCGGCCACGTCGCTTTCCCGGTACAAAACGCTCCTGCCGCGCTTGACGTAGGGCAGTTTCTGGCGGCCGGTGCAGCGCCAAATCGAAAGCGTGGTCGCGCTCACGCGCAGCCGCTCGTAAGAACTCGCCCTGGCCCGTCGTGACAGCCGCTCGCCCGTCGATTAGCGTCGATTCCCAGAGGAGGTACTCATGGGGATCGGTCACCAGACCTACGGCGCC
>Ga0194120_10003257_pt1 | contig 26718 bp, 16 predicted proteins | sample TA2MahCa65mmetaG_FD_148642 | JGI IMG/M metagenome (GOLD analysis project Ga0194120, IMG submission 148642) | Freshwater microbial communities from Lake Tanganyika, Tanzania - TA2015019 Mahale Deep Cast 65m | ecosystem: Environmental > Aquatic > Freshwater > Lake | place: Tanzania: Lake... | reverse complement strand
ATGCCGCAACAAATCCTCAATCGGTTTCGCCTACTAGCTGCTTGTTTCGTGAAGGGGGCTCGCAGCCCCCTCGCGCGCCCATGCGCGCTCACCCCCGCGGCCGGCCGCAGCCGCGGCCGGAAGTACCTCAGCCCTGTTGCGCGCCGGAACCCGGCGCGAACTTCGGGCCTGAGGTACTAAGGGACTGGAAAATAATAAGTCGATCACTCTCACATCAGGACGGAGCCGCGAGTCGGACCTTTGGTCCGCGAGCTGGCGACCCACGGAGCAAGCAAACGGGCCCGAGAAATGATTGAGTAAATCATTTCCTGGCCCTAAGAGTCGGGCATCAGGCTCTTGGGAAACGAGACGGGGCTGCGCAGGATCCACGTCGCGCGCCGCTGCACGTGCGGCGACTTCGGGGTCCAGCGGCGTGGCGACGGCAGCAACCCGATGAGCGCTGCGCTTTGGGCGGAACTCAGGTCCTTGGCTGACTTGCCGTACCAATGCCGCGCGGCGGCTTCGGCGCCGAACACCATCGGCCCCATCTCGGCGACGTTGAGGTACACCTCGAGGATGCGGCGCTTGGACACGGTCGCCTCCAGCCACACGGTGTACCAGGCTTCCAGCCCCTTGCGCAGCCACGACCGGTGCTGCACGAGGAACACGTTGCGCGCGACTTGCTGCGAAATCGTGCTGCCGCCGACCAATCGGCTGCCGGGTCGGTTGCGGTACCGGCCCCAGGCGCGGCGGATGGATACCCAGTCGAATCCGTCGTGGTGCAGAAACGAGCGGTCCTCGCTCGACATCGCAGAGGTCGGCAGGCTGCGCGGCAGGTCCTCGAGGTCGGTCCAGCGATAAGCGGGCAGCGACCAGCCTGCGCCAGCCCAGCCGTTCTGCAGCGAGCGCTGGAGCATTGTGCCGGTCCACGGCGGGTCCACCCAGTTGAGCAGAAGGCACTGCGCGGGCGGCAGGGCCAGCGCCGCAATCGCCAGCGCGGCAGCCCACCTGGTCAGCCTGCGCCGCCATGGCTTGACCTGGTGCCCTGGCGCGCGCGGCTGCGGCGCGACCGGCCCGGCCGTCACCGAACCACACCTTGGGCGTGGGGGCGCAGGGTCGCGCGCAGCACCTGGCGCAACCGCGGCTGCGCGCTCCACTCGTCCCGGCTGGACGGGTCACCGATGCCGCGCCCCATCGCCACAGCCGCCAAGCGGTGCGCGCCGGCGAGGTCGCCCGTGGCCAGCAGGAACTCCGCGAGGCGGGCCAAAGACAGACTCGGTGGCGTCCGCAACTGCACCGACGGCGCGACGGTGGCAGCCAAGGCGCGCCGTTGGGTGTCCAGGGCGCCGCGCACGTCGCCCGCCGCGAACCGCACCGCCGCCAGGGTGTCGAGCGCCGCCGCCGCGGCGAAATCACCCGCCGACCCGCGCTCGGCCCACAGTGCGTGCTGCAGCGCCTCAGCGATCGGGCGGCCCGACAAGTAGAGGGCGTATGCGAGGTTGTTGTGGTGGCCGTGACCATTCGGGTTGTTGCGCAGCGCGGCGCGGGTCACGACCACACCGAGGTCTGCAAGGTCGAATGCACCCAGATCTTCGAGCGACGTCAGGACCAGGCCGTCGCTGCGCGCGGGTCCAAGGCCCGCAATCGCGGCCCGCAACCACGCGGAAAACCGCTGTCGCTCGGTGGGCGCCATGGCGGCCCGGCGGCTGCCCGCGGCACCGACGAAGGTGACCTGCGCGGCGGTCGTCGACTGGGCGAACACCTCAAGCAACGCGTCGTGTTCGCTGCTCGTGGCTGACCGCGCAAGCCACAGGGCCACGTCGGCCTGGTCGTCCGGCCCCATGGCATCCAGGGTCCGACCCCTCGTGCACGCCGCGATGGACGGGTCCGGGCGCACCGCTGCGCGCAGACACGCCAAGCCGAGGGTGGGTGCGTGCGGCGACCGCAGCGACCGCGCCAACGCCTCGGCCGCCAGGGCCACCTCGCCGAAGTCCAGCGCGGTGCGCGCGAGACCGGCCCAGGCGCGCCACGGCTCGGCACCGCGGGCTACCGCAGTTTCGGCCAACAGGACAGCCTGGGTGGGCGAAGCGGCGACGGCCAGCGGCAAGGCCGCTTCCACGACTTCGACGGAGACCTGAGAGCGCGACGCCAGCAGGTCGTCTACGGCCGAGGAGCGCCAGGCGTCGATGCGGGCGCGCAGCGGCGACGTGCCCGACGCCGCGAGCAGGCCGCGGGGCACCGCCACACCGGGCTCGGTGCGGCGCAACGTGTCGGCCAGTTGCTGCGCAGCATCCAGCCGACCGGCGCTGACGAGCAGGGCGAAGACGTCGTCGCTGGGACTCTGGACGGCGTCTCCTTGCTGGCGCGTGGCCAACTGGCTGCGGTTGCCGCGCAGGTAGGTCGTCGCCGCGTCGACCACCTCACCTCCAGAAGCAAACCCGGCCAACGCCAGCATGCGCCGTTGAAGCAGGTCGGAGTTCGTGCCGCCAAAGCGCATCGGCACTTTGGCCAGGGCCGCGCGCGCCAGGTCGGGGTGACCCTGCCGCACCAACTCGGCGCCGAGCAGCACCCCCGCATCGACGTTCGGGTGCGCGGTCAGCCATTGATGCAACCACCGGTCAGCGGCCGCAGGGTTCGCGCTCGCCGACCCGGCTTGCTTTGGACCGTGAAGGGCCGCGAGCGTGACCGCCATGGCGCGCACCGCGACCGGGGCGTTGCCCTCCTGCACCGCGAGCGGATGGCTCCCCAGGAGCGCGGCAGCCTGCTCCGCTTGACCGGCGGCGGCGAGTTGGGTGGCCCACTCAGCGCGAAGCAAAGGCGATGCCTCGGCGAGTTGCCGCACCGCGGCTGCGACCTCGGGGTGTGGTGGACGGACACCAGGCAGGGTCGCCAGGGCCTTGCCCAGCCACCAAGGCGGCGTACGGATCCGAGCGAGCGCTGGTTCCAGCGGTTCGGACGCCGCAACCGCGAGACCCGATGCTTCGCGCAACGACGCCTCGCCGACATCGCGCGCCAGGCGATCGATGGCACCCTCGAGTGCGCTCGACCATTCGCGCAGCCCTCCGTACGCGGCACGCAGGGCAGTTGCCGCCCGATCGGTCAGGCCGTTGCGGACGGCATGCTGCAGGGTCTGGTAGGCCAGCCAGGGGCTGTCCGGCGCAGCCTGCCGCAACGCGCCGAGCAGGTCATCGAGTTGGCTCGCCGCCGCCGCGGCCTCCATGTCGTTGGTCATCCACAGCAGGGCGTCGATCGGCGCCTTCTGGCGGCTGCGCACCACGGGGTCGAGTGCGCGAAGCAAATCGCGCAGTTGTGTATCGACCAGCAAGGCGCCCTGCACCTGCTGCCACACCTCGTGCGCTTCTGCGCGGTTGCCGCTCTTGTAGGCGAGGCTCGCGCGCAGGGTCAGGTAGGTCAGGTCGGTGCCGACCGCGAACCGCCGCGCCAGGGCCAGACCCTCGGCCGGCATGTGGTGGCGGCCAAGTTCCTGCGCGGCAAGCGCTGTGGTCAGTTCGGGGTGGGTGGCGCGCGCGATGGCCAGGCGGGCAAGTCCCACGGCCTCTTCGGCCGATCCGGGGTCGCGCTGTACAGAGAGAGCCGCACCCAGCATGCGTTCGCCGTCCCCCTGGCCGCCCACGGGTTCGGTCGAGGCCAGTGCGTCTTCGGCCAGTTCGCGCGCCTGGCTCCATTGGCCGACGCGCTGAAGCCACGCGACGCCGTCCGCTCCGACCGCGCCCCCCTTTGCGCGCAACCGCCGCACCGCCGCTGTCACGCCAGGGCGATCGCCGAGCTCGGCAGCAAGTTCAGCGCGAAATCGTTCCAGTTCGCGGTCCGCGTCCGCAATCGACATCACGGCGTCGTACAGCGTCTTGGTCGCGTGGGTGCGGCGCGACAACTCCAGGACGATTTCGTAGTCGCTTTCCGATCCGCCCTGCCGTGCGAGCGTGGTCAGCGCTTCTGCGGCATCGGCCCTGCGATCCAGGCGCAGCAGCGTCACGATGACCCGAACCTGCAACCGAGTGCTGTCCGGGTCGGCAGCCGCTGCGCCTCGATAGAACGCCAGCGCCGCCTCAAGTTGACCATAATCGTCGAGCAGTTCGGCGGCCCTGAGCCAGATGCGCGCGGCGCGCGGGTTGAGCCCTGCGACCGATTGCAGTAGTTCCGACGCCTCGATCGTCTGGCCGAGCGCCAGGTGGGCGCGCGCCCAAGCGAGTCCGACGTCTTCGCCGACCGGGCGAACCTGCTGCAGTTGTCGTGCCACGTCGATGGCCATGCGCTCAAAGCCGGCCATGGCCAGTTGGGTCACCAGGACCTCAAGGCGCGCCGGATCGATGCGCGCGCCAAAGCCGGCCTTGACGATCGCCAGCGCCGCCGCCTCGTCTTGCATGCGACGGGCGCAATCAAGGCCTCGCGTCACTGCGGTGCGGTAGAGGTAGAGATCCGGGTCGGCCGCGAGCCGCGGCGCCATGCGGAGGACCGGACCGCACATGCCGTGGCTCGCCACGACCTCGAACAGCGCCTTTTGGGCTCGGGCGTTTTGCGGGACGAGTTCGGCGAGCGCTACCGCATCGCGCTCCGCTTGCGCGGGCTGGCCTAGTTCCAACCGGGCGCGCACCAACAGCGGTCCTTCGGCCATGGCTTGACCCGCCGACGCAAAGGCGCGCGCGGCCAATCGGTCCACCACAAGGTCGGCGGCGCCCCACCCCAGCGCCTCTTCGAAATCGCGGGGCCCGAGGTCGTCCGACGGGAACGCGACCAACGCCGCTTGGGCCACGAACTGGCCAAGCGCGGCAAACTGACCTCGAAAGAGCTTGTCGGCGACCACCCATGGCTCGCGCCGGTTGTCCCAGTCGCGCGGCTGCGCGTCGGCCCACCAGCGAGCCAACAACTGCGCGCCCTGGCCACCCAGTTGCGCGAGGAGTTCGGGGCGGCCGCCGGGCTCGACCAACCCTTGGTCGCCGGCGGCCCGCGCCAGCGCATCGGAGGCCAAGGCGCGATCGCCTTGACCGGCCGCGGCTTGACGGGTCGCCAGGCGGCGCAGGTCGCCCGGTGCGGCAACTCCCGCTTCGGCCCACCGCGCGACTGCAGTTGCCACGAGGGCGCGTTCCTGGTTGCCGCTGTCCAGGCGTGCCAACTTTTCGCGCGCATCGGCAGGGTCGAGCGGCGGGTCGTCTCCAAATGGCCCGGGCTGCAGGGCCGCGGACTCGGCCAGCAGGTCGAGGTACACCTTGGCCGCGTCCATCGTCGCCGCGCGGCGACCCGCACCGAATTGGGGCATCGCGCGCAGCCAGGCCGCGACCAGTTGGCCCCGACCGGGGGTCGCAGCGGCCACGGCAAGCAGGCGGTCGGCCGCGACCGGGTCCGCCCGCCTCAGAAACTGGCCCAGGACCAAGGCGCCCAGGCTGATGTCGCCGCGCACCCGACCACCCAGCAAGCGGTCGCGGTGATCACCCGCGGGCGCCCCCTTGATCCGCGCAATCTCCGCCGCGATGGCCACGGCGACCGCGTCCTCCGGTTCGCCCGCCAGCGCCAACCAGCTTTCGGCCTGACCCGTCGCCCGCACCTGAAGCAGGGCGCGGGCCAGGGCCAGTCTTTCTTCCGCGCTCGCGAATCGGGCGGCGTCGGCTTGGGCCAGGGCCGTCAAGGTGACCCGGTCGTCGGTGCGGGCCAGCGCCCAGGCAAGCCAGGACCACGTGGCCGGCGGGGCTGCCGGCCGGGCCGCCGCGGCCTGCAAGAGCCGCACCGACAGCCCGCGATCAGCAGCCACCTCGGGCGCCGTGGCAAGCTCGACCAGCAGCGCAGGGGATGTTTCTGGCGCCGTCACGGCGTCGCCCCAGCGCGTACGGCCCGCCGCTCCGCCCAGCCAGCGGCTCGCCAGGCCGTGCAGCGCCAGCCAGGCCGGACGTGGCGCGATGGTGGTGCGCGCCTCGTCGTGCAACAGCGTCCACAGCAGTTCGCCTGTCGCAGTGGACCCTGCAGCGGCGAGCGCCGTGTACCAGGACCACCGCGCCGGACCGCGATCCACAGGGGGCGCCGCCGCGCGTACCGCACCCGCCCAATCGGGCAGCGCGGTCAGCTTGGACAGAATTGGCACGGCGAGCGTGCACGTCGCGGTGGACGCGCACCCCTTGGACACCAGCGGACGGAGCAACCGCCACGCCGCCGCCGCATCTTGATAGCCGCGCCAGTGGAGGCGGACCAGCGCGAGCACGGCGGCCTCGTTGGCCTGGGGCCTGGCCAGCAGCGCATCCTCGGCGGCGAGGGCCGGTGCGCGGCGCCCGAGCGCCCACAGGGCCCGCGCTCGATACACCGCCGCAGACTCCGCGCCGTCGCCCGGGACAGCCGCATCGACCTGATCCAGGACCCTCTGCCACTGGCCCCGCGCCGCCAGGTGCCGCAGCACCGCTATGGGCAGGCGTTCGACCTGCTGGACCTCAGCGATCGGACGATCGGCAGCGACCGGGCCGCCTGAACACGCCAGCAGCGCAGCACCGACCAGCGTCGCCGCGACCCTTTGCACCAGGCGCGCGCAGCCCAACTCAGGCCCCGCCGCTGCTGCGGTTGTCGTAGGAGAACGGTTCGCCGGCAAAACCGCGCACCACAAGGGCGTCGCCTGCGACCCGCTCGACGTAGTCCGGCCAGAGCGGCACCTTGCCGCCGCCCTCGAGATCGATGCAGTACTTCGGGACCGCCATGCCACTGCAATGCCCCACCAACTGGCGCACGATCGCCAGCGCCCGATCGACGCTCGTGCGCAGGTGTTCGGTGCCGCGCACCGGGTCGCAATGGAAAAGATAGTACGGCCGCACGCGCGCCGACAGCATCGCGTAGAACGTGTCGCGCAACACGGCCGGGTCGTCGTTGACGCCGCGCAGCAGGACCGTCTGGCCACCGAGAGGCACGCCACCGTCCGCGAGCCGTCCCAGGGCATTTCCGGTCGCCGCGCCCAACTCGCGGTGGTGGTTGATGTGGACGTTGACGAACACCGGGATCCGCCTAGGCCGCAGCGCGTGCACCAACGCTGCGTCGACGCGCATGGGCAGGAACACCGGCACCCGCGTGCCGATGCGCACAAAGTGCAGGTGGTCGATGTCGGCCAAACGGTCGACCAGACGCCCCAGCCGAGCCGTGGACCACAGCAGCGGATCGCCGCCCGAAATCAAGACATCGACGATGCGCCGGTCGCCCTCAATGTACTGAAGGGCCGCATCTATTTCGGTCGAGTCGAGCGACGCCTGGCCGCTCGCCACCCAGCGCGCCCGCGTGCAGTAGCGACAGTAGGCGGCGCAAGTGTCGGTGACCAACAACAGTACGCGGTCTGGGTACTTGTGCACAATGCCTGGCACGGTGCGGTGGCGATCCTCGCCCAAGGGGTCCGCCCGCTCGAACGGTGCGATGCGCGCCTCCGCCGAATCGGGCAGGACCTGGCGCAGCAGCGGGCAATGGGCCGGCTCACCGGCGAGCAGGGCGGTCTGGTCGAACAGGCTGGCGAAATACGGCGTGATCCCGACCTGGAACGCGCCGCCCGACGCCATCCACGCCTTGGTCGCATCGCCTAGGGGCAGCAGACGCGCGAGTTGCTCGGTCGTGGTCAGCCGATTGCGCAATTGCCAGCGCCAGTCGTCCCAGTCCGCAGAAGCGACGTCGCGCCACGGACCAAACGGCGCACCCGGGGCGCGAACCGCGACCGGACCCATTGAGGGAACGAAGCGATGCACAGTTACCAATACCCGGAATCAGTGTGCGCGCGTCGGCGCGATCCGGCTGAGGACCCGCCGCGGATTCGGCGACCCGCGCGACTGACACGCGCCCGCAGGTCCGGCGCGAGATGCGGGACTTGGGCGATGGCGGCAAGCATGACGTTCGAGGTGCCCCGTAGGAGAATTGAACTCCTGTCCCAGCCTTGAGAGGGCCGTGTCCTGACCGCTAGACTAACGGGGCAATGCGGCGCTGCCGGCCAAATGGGCCGCACGCACCTGAACCCGGGCCGGCGCCGCGGCCGTGCCGATGCGCGCAAACCGGGCGTGCGCGGAAAGGCGCCGCGACGGTGATGACAACCTGCAGGACAACGCCAGCGCCAGCGGCCGGTCGGCGACGGATTGGCGGCGCCGGGCCCACCGCGTGCGCGCGGCTGGGGGACTAGGATTCGAACCTAGATAGGCAGATTCAGAGTCTGCCGTCCTGCCTTTAGACGATCCCCCAGGAGCGGGAGCACACGGAAGTTCGTGGGGCGCGTTGGCGCGTCCCGGGCCGGCGCCCCTGTGCGGGACGCAAGCCGCTCCTTGATCCGTGGCTGGCGCGCCGCCTGCCGGCACCCCGAGCGCGTGCTCGGCGTGCGACAGGCGGAAACTGGTTGCGTTTTCGCGGGCTTGCAGTCCGGACGGCACACGCCCGGCCCGCGGCGGAGCGGCACTTTACAGGCGGTGGCCACTGACGTCAAGCGCGGTCGCGGCGGTCTGCTCGCCAGCGCGCTCGAAGAACAAGCCCAAGGCGTCGCGGGCGATGGCTGGCGCCTTGACCTTCCATCTCAATCCGTTGACCGCCAGCGCGGCGATGGCAACCCGCGGACGTTCAGCGGGAGCGAACCCTACGAACCACGACACGTGGCGAAACAGGTCGCCTTCGGGCGCCGACAGCGACCCGGTCTTGCCGCCGACGGCGATGCCGCGCAATACCTTGGCGCGCCGAGAGAACGCTGCGCGCCCGGTGCCGAACTCGGTCGTCGCCACCATCATGTGACGCAGCGTCGCCGCCACCTCGGGCGCGATCGTTGGTGCGTCGCCGTGGTCCTCGACCCGGTCGATTCCGGCCAGCGGCACGTCCCAGGCCGAGATGCGGCGCAGCTTGCCGTCGCTGGCCACCAGGGCCGCGATCCACGCGGCGTGCAGTGGACTGAGCGTCGACCCGGAGAAGCCGGCCGCGGCCCGCGCGCGCTCCAGATCGCTGCCTGTGCCATCGAAGCGGCTGGGCTCAAGGGCGATGTCGCTGGGCACCACACGGTTGAATCCGAAGGCCGAGGCCATCTTGGCAAGTGCGCCAGGCGCAAGGTCGCGCAAGGCGAAGCGGGCGATGGCGGCGTTGGAGGATCTCGCAAGGGCCTCGGTCAGCGTTTCACATCGTCGGTCGCCCGGCCGTTCGCGCAGGTGCGACGCATCCAGCCCGTGCAGGCCGCCGTGGAAACAGGCCTGCTGCTCCGCGCCAACGCCTGCGTCGAGAAGCGCCGAGGCGGTGACGACCTTGATCACGCTGGCTGCCGGCACGGTGGGCTTGGTCAGGTGACCGACTGCGCCCACTGGATCTGCGCCGTCGCGGGTTTCGGCCATCGTCAGGACCTGGCCGCTGCGCGGATCGATCAGGACCACGGCTCCGTAGGGCAATCCATAGCTCGCAAGCAACTGTGCGACGTCGCGCTGCAAGGCGCTGGGCAGGCTGGTTGGCCTTGCGTCGGCATCGCGCTCGACGACCAGGTGGCCGCTCGGCCCCGGCGCAGCGCTGCGCAGTTCGTCGGCGCTGATCGGCGCTGGAGGCCGCGGTTGTGCGGGCGTCGGCGCGGGCGGTGGGGCGGCAGGGCGGGGTGCGGGCGTGGCGACTTCCGCACCGCGCGACCGGGCGCCGTGGCGCAGCGCGTAGAGGCCGAGGGCGAAAAGGGCCAGGGCGCCGATGACGGTCAGCGGCAACCACTCTTTGCGGTCGATGGCGAGCTTGCGTTTGGCCAAGGGGACCTCGCGGCGCGACGCGCGCCCGCACGTGCGGGTGATGCGGCCTCGCGATCGGGTAGCGTAAGGGCAGGTGGCGGTTGTGCAAGAAAGTTGTATACCGGCGCGATGCGGCCCGTTCGCCGCGAACGGATGACCTTGACCTTGGCCACCCACGACGATGCCCGCCTCGACATGCTGCGCGCCTTGGTTGCAGACGACCCGGAGAATGAACTGGCCCTGTTTTCGCTGGGTCAGGCGCTTTTCGAACGCAGGGCCTTCGCCGAGGCCGAGCCGCTTTTTGCCCGCGCGGCGCGGCTGCAGCCGGATCTGATGATGGCGCACCTGCGCCAGGGCGAGTGCCTGCTCGCGCTCGGACAGCCGGCGACTGCGCGGCAACCAGTTGAAACTGCACGGCAGCTCGCCATCGCCCAGAACCACGTCGGCCCGCGCGGCGACGCCGAGGACCTGCTCGACGAGATCGCCGACGCGCTGGACTGATCGGGCCGCGATCACGCAGTCCCTTGGCCGACGGATGCTGGAATTACACAGGTTCGACCGCCAACGCCGATTCGGCGCCGGCCGCCGCACCACCGCCACCACAGGTATTTTCACCGACCCGTTGACGCCCCCGCCCCGGCTGGGTTACAACGCCCAACTGCGGGGTGGAGCAGCCCGGTAGCTCGTCGGGCTCATAACCCGAAGGTCGCAGGTTCAAATCCTGCCCCCGCGACCCTCAAGGCTCAGTGCGCAAGCACTGGGCCTTGGTCGCTTTTTGGGGCAGGATTTGAACCAAAACCCGGCACGGAAATCCTGCCCCCGCGACCCTCAAGGCTCAGTGCGCAAGCACTGGGCCTTGGTCGCTTTTTGGGGCAGGATTTGAACCAAAACCCGGCACGGAAATCCTGCCCCCGCGACCCTCAAGGATCAGTGCGCAAGCACTGGGCCTTGGTCGCTTTTGGGGGCAGGATTTGAACCAAAACCCGGCACGGAAATCCTGCCCCCGCGACTGCAAGAAAAGCGCGCACTTAGCTGAAATGCTGGGTGCGCGTTTTTCGCTTTTGTGGCCATTTTGTGGCCAAGCGGGCTCCCCCTTCGCGGCCATGCAGGAACTTCGCGTTTCGTGCATGGGTGTGCGCCGCCCGACCCTGATAGGGGTTGGGAATGAGCAAGCCAGTAAAATGCAGGGACAAGTGGCGGATTAGGTGGGTTGACCATGCCGGCGTGCGCCGATCCGCGGTGTTCGACAACTACGCCGAAGCCAAAGTCGAGTTGGCGCGGCGCATCGCAGAAGTCGAGGAAGTCAGGGCTGGCCGGGCCAATGCCCCGCCCAAGCCTAAGAGGGTGTATTCGAAAGAACGCCGACTGCGGCTCAGGATGCATCCCGGCATGCATTGTTGCTCCTTGCTCCCTCCCTGCGGCGTGCCCGGAGCACGCCTCAGTCGGTCGCCGCGTCGCGCCTCGCCTTCCGGGCGCCTCCTGACCCTCGTATCCGGCAAATTTTGAATACACCCTCTAGGACCTTCGGCGATTTGGCCGACTACTGGCTGTTGCACCGGGCGCCGCTCAAGCGCAGCGGCAAGGATGACGAAAGCGTCATCCGTAGGCACTTGCGGCCTTCGTTCGGAAACCTCCAGCTTGCGGTCATTGGCACTGAGCAGGTCGATCGATTCGTGTCGGAGCGCCGCGAGTTGCACGCCAAGACGGTGCTCAATGTGTTGACGCTGCTGTCCACGATGTTGAACCTCGCCGTGGACCTGAACTGGCTGGCTCGGGCACCCAAGATCCACAAGCCCAAAGTGCGAATCTTGGACCAGGAATTCCGCTATTTGCAGACGCGCCGGGCGAGCATTCAACGACGACACCAAACAGGCGACGCCGCCCCCAATGTTGCCGCACGCCCACGCCCAAGCGTACCCTGTCTCCGCGGCCGACGCCGCGTTCGGATCCCGCATGTCGCCCGACCAACCGGCCAACCCACCGCAGCGCGACTGCATGGCGCCCGATACGGAACCAACGGACGAAGAGTTGTCCGCGGTTACCGAAGCCGTGGCCGTGGTCCTGCGCGAGCGCGCCGAACGGGAAGCCAAGATCAACGCTGAGCTGATGGCGGCGGCTTTGCGCGCAGTCGGCTTGCCGGTCGGACAGCCGTGACGCCGCGACCTCGCTTGCTTGTCGTTGCGGGTCCGAACGGGTCGGGCAAGACGACCGTTACAGAGCGCGGTCTGGCCCACACGTGGTTTTCGGGATGCGAGTACGTCAATCCGGACTTGATCGCGCACAAGGAACTGGGCGACTGGAATAGCCCAACAGCGGTTGCGGAGGCAGCGCGCATTGCGACGGCGAGACGTCAGCGGTGCATCGACGAAGGCAAGAGCCTGGCGTTTGAAACTGTGTTCTCGGCGCCCGACAAGGTCGAGTTCGTTCGCGAGGCGCAACGACGCGGCTACTTCTGCCGGCTTTTCTTCGTCGGCACGGCCAGCCCAACCATCAACGCAGCGCGGGTAGCCCGCCGCGTGTTGGCCGGCGGCCACGACGTGCCCATTCCCAAGATTATCGGCCGGTATCATCGCTCGATTGCCAACTGTGCCGCCATCGCAGTCGAAGTTGACCGCCTCTACCTCTACGACAACTCGATCGACGACCTTGCGCCGCGGCTTTTCATCAGGGCGGCTGACGGCGTTATTTCCAGACACTATGGCGACGTGCCGGCCTAGGCGTCCGGAATTATCGGCCAGTTGCGTGCGCCGTGAGGGCACGGCGCCTGGTGCACCCGAAAATCGCCACCGCGGGCAGGTCGCTCGCGCTGCCGCTGGCCAAAGAAAATCCACGCCTCTTGCCCACTTGCCTGCGCATCTTGTGGCCAAATCCGTGGCCATCGGCTACGCTTTGGCTGCAATTCCGGCAATGCCGGCAAGCTGCAACGCTCCGCAAGTAGCGGATTCGCAAGGACGGACAACATCAGCAAGGGTTGTGCGGCGCGCTCATGACCCGAAGGTTGCAGGTTCAAATCCTGCCCGCGCGACCGAGAAGAAACGGCCGGATTCCAAAGCCTTGGCGGCAAGCGGAGTCCGGCCGTTTCTGCGTTTTTCGCCCCGCGGTCCCATAGTGGCCCATGGCATGTGCGGCCCCAAGGGTCGCGGACCAGCCGGCCCAGCCCGCTGTCGCCTATGGACGCTTGCACAGCCGCAAGGGTGCTGTGCGCGGACGAGGCATAGCCGCTGGCCCGCAGTTCGACCGCGACCACCAGGGATTCGCGGCCATCGTTCGTGGCCCGCGCATTGCAACCGCGCCCAAGTTGCGCGCCGCCGCGACGCTTTGGCATTCTGCGCCCGGAGGCTCCGCAATGGCATACAAGTCGAGGCAAACGTGGGCGGCAGCGGCGGCGGTCCTCCTGCTCCTCGCGTGCAGCGACCCGGCGAGCGCACCTGTCGGCGGAGCCGGGGCCAGCGGGAACACGGTTGCCTTTGATTCCGGTGGCTTGACTGGGGGCGACGGCACCGCGCAGAGCGGGGCGGATGCCAAAGCCGCAGCGAACGATGGCGGCCCCGGCGACGCACCGCGCGTGCCCGACCTCGCGACCGGGGACAGCACGGCGTCGGCCGTTGACACTGAACCCTTGGACTCCAGCGACTCGGGCCCAGCGGCCTTGCCTGACGCGACCATGACCGGCAACGTCGGCGCCCCCTGCACGGCCCCCAGCGACTGCGACGGCGGCCAGTGCGTCGAAAGCGCCGACGGCAAGGTGTGCGCCAAGCTCTGCGAGGGCGCCTGTGACACCGGCTACACGTGCGCGGGCCTCAAGACCGGCGGCGGCGACCTTGTCTATGTGTGCGTGCCTACGTTCGCGCGCCTGTGCAACCCGTGCGCCAACCACGCCGACTGCAACCCGCCAGGCGTGAGCGGCGGCCTGTGCCTGCCAAAGGGCAAGGACGGCAACGACGGCAGCTTCTGCGCCATCAAGTGCGCGGCCGGCAAAGGCGGCGCATGCCCCAGTGGGTTCGCGTGCATGGCGGCGCTCGGCGGGTTCGCGTGCTTGCCGCAGGCTGGCGTTTGCACCTGCAGCCCGGCCGCCGCCGCGCAGGCGTTGTCCACGGCTTGCGCCAAGCAGAACGACGTTGGCTTGTGCCTGGGCACCCGCGCGTGCGGCCCCAACGGATTGACCGCGTGCAGCGCCGCCAGCGCCGCGGCGGAGTCGTGCAATGGCCTGGACGACGACTGCAACGGCAAGACCGACGACATCGCGGCCGCGGCTTGCGAGGCCAAGAACGAATTCGGAACGTGCGCAGGCAAGGTGGGCGGCTGTAACGGCGGAGCGCCTGTATGCAGCGCCCCGCAGCCCAAGCCCGAGACCTGCAATCAACTCGACGACGACTGCGACGGCCAGACCGACGAGGACCTCTGTGACGACGGCAACGCGTGTACCCAGGGTACCTGCAACCCAGACGGGTCCTGCAAGCAGTCGCCCAAAGGCGGCCCGTGCGATGACGCTAATGTGTGCACCGGCGACGACAGCTGCGCCAACGGTGCGTGCCAGGGCAGCAAGGCCAAGGTGTGCGACGACGGCAACGCCTGCACCGTGGACCTGTGCGACCCCAAGACCGGCTGCGCGGTCAAGTCGGCCGACCCCGGGGTGGCCTGCGACGACGACGCCAACCCGTGCACGGTAGATCAGTGCCAGAACGGCAAGTGCGCCCACACGCCGGCCCCCGGCACGGTTGCGTGTGCCGACGACGGCAACGTGTGCACGCTGGACCAGTGCAGCAACGGAACCTGCGCGCACCCGGCGGCGCCCGGCACGGTGGCGTGCGCCGACGACGGCAACGCGTGCACACTCGATCAGTGCGCCAATGGCCAGTGCGACCACCCGACCGTGCCCGCCGGCACCGCGTGCCCCGACGACGGCAACGCGTGTACCGACGACGTGTGCCAGGGCTCGGGTTGCGCGCACCCCGCCGCCAAGGTCGGCACCGGGTGCCCCGACGACGGCGACCTGTGCACCACCGACACCTGCAACGGATCGGGCGTGTGCACTCACGCGGTCGCGACCAGCAGTTGCAAGATTGGCGGCAAATGCGTCGCGGTCAACACGGTCAACCCGGCCAATGCTTGCGAGATCTGCGACCCCAAGGTCACGCAGGCCGCGTGGGTGCCCAAGGACGGGCTGGCCTGCAGCGACGGGAACCCGTGCACCACCGGCGATACCTGCAAGGCGGGCAAGTGCGGCGGCACCGCCAAGTCGTGCGCGGCGCTCGATGCCACCTGCGCCACGGGCACCTGCAACCCGACGACCGGAGCGTGCGCGGCCATGCCCAAGGCCGCCAACACCAGTTGCAGCGACGGCAACCCATGCACGACCGCCGATGTCTGCAACGGCACCGGCACCTGCGCTGGCAAGGCCGTGGATTGTGGCGCGCTGACCGACGGGTGCAACACCGGCGTGTGCAGCGCCGGGTCGTGCTTGAAACAGCAGAAGCCCACCAACACTGCGTGCAACGACAACGACGCCTGCACCACCGCCGACGTCTGCACGGCCGGCACCTGCAAGGGCAAGGCCCTGGACTGCGCGAGCAAGACCGACGCCTGCAACACCGGACAGTGCAGCAGCGGCGCGTGCGTCGCGATGCCCAAGGCCGACAACACGGTGTGCAGCGACGGCAGCCCGTGCACCGTCAACGACGCCTGCAAGGTCGGCAAGTGCACCGGCACCAGCACCGCCGACACCGCCGAGCCCAACAACAGTTCGCCGGGCAAGACGCTTGTCGACAAGAGCGACTGCGACAACTTGAGCCAGATGACGGCCACGATTTCGCCCGTCGGCGACGTCGACTGGTACGTTTTCAACAGCAAGGACGACGCCTTCTGCACCGTCAAACCGCAGGCCAAGATCGAGAACCTCGCGGCAGACTACGACCTGTGCGTGTATTTCGAGTGCGCCAACGGCAAGACCGGCAGCGGCACCGTGGATTGCGCCAACGGCAGCAAGGTCAGCAGCGGCGGGCCCAACAACAGCGCCGGCTGCTGCAGCACCAACACCGGCACCACCAACGAGTTCGCCAAGGTCAGCCCGCAGTGCAGTACGCTCGGCACCGGCAACGACGGCGGCAAGACCTGGGTCAAGGTCACCGCAAAGGCCGGGGCGACGTGTGGTGGCTACACGCTCTATTGGGGCGCCAAGAATTGAGCGACGGCGGCCCGTTGGATCCGCGCGTGGCCGTCGTCGAGCGCGCCGGGCAGCGGGTGCTGGTGGCGCGCGCGCCGTTGGAGGCCGGGTCGGTCCTGTGTGCGTTTGCCGCTGCGGCGGACGCATCCGGGCCGGGCCAGCACACCCTGCAAGTGGCTGCGGGTCGGCATGTTTGGCTGACGCCGAGGTGGTTGGCCTACGTGCAACATGGCTGCGCACCCAACGTTGCGTTCGACGTGGACGAACAGCCCTGGCAGGTGCGTGTGCTTCGGCCGGTCGCAGGGGGTGACGCGCTGGCGGCGTTCTATCCGGCGACGGAGGTGCGTTGCTCTGAACCCTTCGACTGCGGCTGCGGTGCGCTCGACTGCCTCGGACGCATCCGAGGTGCTCTCGCGGTGAGCAGCGACCGCTGGGGCGACCGGCCCATGAGCGCGCACGTGCGGCTGGCGCGATCTTGGCGAGCGGCAGCGGTCGACGGACCGGCACGCGGGCGGGCGCCGGCAGGGCCTACAACGTCTTGAACCACTCGATGAACTGGGTGTGCTCGACCTGCGGCAGTTGATCGGGCCGCTGGCGCGGCTGCGCAGCCTCTCCGCCGTGGACGCGCATCGCCGTCTGCAATCCCTGGGTGCGGCCGTCGTGCAAATGCAGGTCGCGCCAGCGCAACCCCCATCCCCGGGGACGGCGCGCTGCGGTTGGCGCTCGCTGCCGTTCTGGCCGCAGACCTCTGCGGACGATCCCAAGGCGGCGGCTCCGTGGTGCCAAGCGTTGCTGCGCGCCATGCCGGTGTATGACGATGCGCTCGACACTGTGATGGGCCCGGTTGCCGCCGACCCGCGGGTACGCGGGTGGGCGAAGCGCAGCGGAGATGGCGACCGAACGCTGGGTGCTTGCGCGTGGGGACTCGCGCGACGGCCTGCACCGACGCGGCCGCATTGACCCCGTCCCATGGCGACCTAGCTTGCGGTCCCCCACCGCGGCTGGCGCTGGCGCGACGCCCCATGGCAGGCCGTTCACCGCCGCGCACCTGCACGTCCAGGAGACCCGATGTCCCTTTCGCTCACCTACTTCGACTTTGACGGATCGCGCGGCTTGGAGTGCCGCCTGGCGCTGACCCTGGCGGGCGTGCCCTTCGACGACGTCCGCGTCACCCGCGACCAGTGGGCGGCGCTCAGGGCCCATGTACCGTTCGGCGCCCTGCCCGTGCTGGCCGACGGCGACCGCACCATCGCCCAAAGCGTGGCCATCTTGGGCTACGTCGGTCGGGCTCACGGCTTGCACCCGGCCGACCCGTGGACGGCAGCCGAGCACGACGCTCTCATGCTGTCCGTCGAGGACGCGCGCAGCAAGATGCCTGAAGGCAAAGGCATGGCCGAGGCCGACAAGAAGGCCGCCCGCGAGGCGTTCGCGGCGGGCTGGCTGCGGCAGTGGGCCCGCACCGTCGAGGCGCGCATCCGCGGACCGTTCGTGCAGGGCGACCGCCCGCAAGTGGTCGACGTCAAACTGTACGTCATCCTCCGCTCGTACCTGAGCGGCACGTTCGACTACATCGGCGCGGACACCTTCGCCGACTGCCCGAAGCTGCTTGGGCTGCACGCGGCGATGCAGGCGCATCCCGCGGTGCAGGGCTACTGGGCCTCGCGCACGCAAGGGTAGCCGCCGGTCGGTTGGGTCCGCCCCGGCGGGCCTCGCCCACGCAGGCCGTCATTGCCAGGGCCCAGGCCCTGGGCCGGTCTCTGCCCCTGACACTGTCCCAGTGGCTGTTCCGGTCCCTGGCCCTGTCCCTTGCCCTGTCCCTGACCGCCGCAGGCGGCTGACGCACGACCCGCTCGCAGTCGCAACCGCCACCACAACCCGCGATTCCCCGCACGCTGCGTCCCCGTCGCGTCCCAGGACCCTGCCCCCGACACGGGATCTGCACCCGCGCCCGCAACCCCGCGACACCGCCGACGCCCCCTGGTATCGTCCGGTTGGGCGCCGGCCGCGCCCGGTCTGCGCATGTCCGACGTGCCGCTCGCTTGGCTGACCGCCCTCGAATCGATGCCGCGCTTGGGCTGGGCGGCGGCTGATCCGGTGGTGGAGCCGGCGGCGGCCCTGGCGCAGCAAGGCGGATGGGCCGACCTGTGGGTCGTTCGCGACGACCAGACGCGGCCGCTTTCCGGCGGCACCAAGGTGCGCAAGCTCGACTACCTGCTCGCAGCAGCGCCGTTCGCACAGGCCGAGTCGTGGACAACCGTCGGCGCCATCGGTTCGGGTCACCTCGTCGCGTGCACCGAAGCCGCGCAGTTGCTCGGCCGGCAACTGCGCGCGCACATCTTCTGGGAGCCGCTGTCAGCCGGCGTGGTCGACAACCTCGCCTACACGGTCAGCCATGCCGCCGATTGCCGGTTCCACGGGGGCCGGGTGGCGCTGGCGATGCGGGCGCCGTCGGTGCTGACCCGGGCTTGGTCGGGCGGCGCCGCGGTCATCCCGCCGGGAGGCACCCACCCACTGGCCATGGTCGGCCTGGTGCGCGCTGGCTTGCAGTTCGCGGTACAGGTCGGCGCCGGGCAGGTACCGCGCCCGGATGCTGTGTTTGTATCGTTCGGTTCGGGCGGCACCGCGGTGGGTCTGGCCGCCGGTCTGGCGTTGGGCGGGTGGACCGGGCCTGTGTGCGCCGTTCTAGCCGTGGAACCTTGGCTGGCGCCGCGCGCACGGGTGGTGGCGCTGCGGCGGTCCCTGGCGCGGCAATTGGCCGCCGTCGCCCCAGGCTTGCCGCTCGCGCCGCCCTGCCCCATCGAGATCGACCCACGACAGGTCGGCACGGGCTATGGTTGGCCGACGCCGGCATCGCTGGCCGCTGCGCAGCGGGCAAGGGACCACGGCTTTCCGGCGGAAGCGGTCTATACCGGCAAGGTGCTCGCGGCGCTGTGGAATCCGGCCGCAGACCCGTCCCAGCGGCGCGGCAAAACTGCGCTGTTTTGGGACACGGTGCGGCGCCAGGATCCGCTTGCGCGCAAGGAGGGCTGGCAGCAGCGGATTCCAGACTGGCTGCGAGTGCGGATCGACCCTGGCCAACCGCGGCCGAGGCGGTGGTTCCTGGGCGCTGCTGGCGTCGGCCTGACCGCGACCGCGATCGCCGGACGCCGTGCCAGCGTTGCGCTGATCGGCCCGTGGCGCGGCGAGGTGTTGACCGCGTTCGAGGCGACGACCTTGCATGCCGCATGTGTCGCGCTCCTGTGGGACCGACCGGCCGCAGCGGCAGGCGAGTGGCTGTGGCGCCCGGCGGTGGAGGCCATCGATCGCTATGTCGCTCACCTGCCGCGGACGCTGCGCGGCGAGGTCTCGCTTCTGTGCGCGTGCGTCTCGGAAAGCACGGTCGCGATGGGCCACAGCCGCTGTTTTGCCGCCATGGAGCTGGCCAACCAACTCCCGTACCTGGACTGGCTCTACCGCCAAGGCGGCGTCCTTGCCGACGCGAAGCTAGCACTGGAAGGCTTGGTCATGCTTGGCGCCTACCAACTGCCCGAACACTGGGCGGCCATCGGCTACGAGGGCCCGATGGTGGGTGAGAGGGCGCGGCCCCCGCGCCACAGTTGGGACCGCTTGCACGCACCGCCCGGCGCGCTGCCTCCGGGCTTGTTGTCGCCGTGATACACGATTTGCGCAGTTTTCCAAGGCGCAGCCGCTTGGTGTGCGACGTCTGCGTCGTGGGCGCGGGCGCGGGCGGCCTGACCGCGGCGATGGTGGCCGCAGAGGCCGGCCTGCGCGTGGTCCTGGTCGAGGCCGGCGGCTGGATCACCCCCGACCACGCCAACCAGCGCGAAGCCGACATGCTGCCGCTGCTGTACTGGGAGGCGGCCGGGCGAACGACCGCCGACCGGCGCATTCGCCTGCACCAAGGCAAGGGCATCGGCGGATCGACCCTGCACAACCTGAACCTGTGCAAGCGCATCGACCCGCACGTGTTGCGGAGCTGGCAAGGTCTGGGCCGACTCGACCTCGCGCGGTGGGATGGCCTGTTCGACGAGACGGAGGCCCTGCTCGGCGTCTGCGACGTCCCTGCCGAGGCCGTCAACCGCCACAACCAACTGTTGCGCGACGCCTGCGAGCGGCTGGGCTGGCGCTGGGGGGCGTTGCGGCACAACCGATCCGGCTGCGTTGGCAGTGGTTACTGCGAGCTCGGCTGCGCGTACGACGCCAAGAACAACGCCGCCAAGGTGTGCCTGCCGCGGGCCATCGATCACGGCGCGACCGTGGTGCATCACGCGTTTGCGGTGGCGCTCGACCACCGCGCCGGCCGCGTCCAAAGTCTGCAGGTGCGCAGCATCGACGACCGCGGCGATCCGGGCGACCGCCACCTCACCGTGCAGGCGCGCACGTTTGTGGCCGCAGGGTCCGCCACGGGCACGCCGGCCCTGCTGCAGCGGTCGGATGTCCCAGACCCTCATGCGCAAGTCGGCCGTACGCTGCGCATCCATCCGGCGGTGGTGGCCGCTGGCGAGTTCGACGACCCGGTGCATGCGTGGCGCGGCATCCCGCAAACCATCGAATGCACGGAGTTCCTGCGATTCAGCCCAGAGGACGGCCGCGCTTGTCCGCGAAACATCTGGATCGTGCCGGCGTTTGGCCACCCGATGGGTACGGCGACCATGCTGCCGGCGCTGGGCGGTCAGCACCGCGCGTTCATGCTGGCCTATCCGCGGGTCGCCGTGTTCTGCGCCATGTTGCACGACGGGTCGCGCGGCAACGTGACCCCGTCGGGCGACACGGGCGTGCGGGTGGACTACCAACTGACTGAGATCGACGCCCACGAACTGGCCAAGGGCCTGCAGCGGCTGGCCGAGGCCCTGTTTGCCGCAGGCGCACGCAAGGTGTGGATTCCGACGCCGCAACCGCTACAGGTGACCGATCCTGCACAAACCCGCTCGCTCGCCGATCTCGACGTGCGCCGCCTGGGTCCGACCGCCGTGCACCCGATGGGTTCGTGCCCGATGCACGACGACCCGCGGCGCGGCGCGGTCGATTCGGCCGGTCGCCACCATCACCTGGCCAATCTGTGGGTCGCAGACGGGTCGCTCTACCCAACGTCGATCGGCGGGCCACCGCAGTTGGGCATCTATGCGCTCGGCTTGCATGTAGGCCGAGGCGTCGTGGCGGATCTGCGCGCGGCTTCTACAGCAGCGTCGCCGACTTGATGTAGTCCAGGTTCGGGAACTCGGCCTGCAGGTACCTATTGCCCTCCATCTGCACGCGCATCTGGTTGGGTCCCCGGCCGGCGGGCTGGCCTTCGCCATACTCGGTGTTGATCTTGTCGATGACGTCGGTGCCCTCGACCACCCTGGCAAACGGCGTAAAGCCCATACCATCGAGGTTGCCGTTGTCCTTGAAGTTGATGAAGAACTGCACCGACCGCGAGTTGGGCATCCCCTTCTTGGCAAAGGTCAGGGTGTAGCGCGCGTTGGTCTGACCGATCGGCGGATCGTCGTCGATCGACGCCTCCTTCCACACGTTGTTGACGGCGGGATCGCCGTGGATGCCGAACTGGCACATGAAGCCAGCGATTGCGCGAAAGAAGGCGACGTCCTGAAAGTAGCCGATCTTGACGAGGTTGTAGAAGCGGTCCGCACCGACGGGCGACCACTTCTTGGTCACGGCGACCACGAAGGGGCCCTTGGTCGTGTCGAACTTGACCTTGAATTCGTCCGGCGCCTTTTCGGCGGCGAGTTTCGGATCGTTCATCGCCGGGTGCGGCTGGCCCGTCGGCGCGGCAGGCGCTGCAGCAGGCACGGCAGGCGCGGCGGGAACCTCTGGGGGCTTGGGCGCTTCGGGGACCGCGGGTGCCTCAGCCGCCTTGGGAGCTTCCGGGGCCTTGGGAGTCTCAGCCGCGGCCAGTTCCGCTGGCTTGGGCTCGGCGGGCGCGGCGCTTGGGGCCGGGGTATCCTTTTTTTCGCACGCGGCGGCGACTACGCCCATGGCCGCGACTGCGGCGACCGCACAGAGGGTGCGCTGCTTGAACATCTTGTGGACTCCTGGGAGGTTGGGGGCGAAGCTGCCATGCTCAGCAGCCCGCGAAGGGCCGCGGATTGTGCACGGGCCCCGCGAACGTGGCAAACCGGGGTACGACGGCCGTCTGGTCCGTCCAGCGAGCCGAGCGCGCAGCCGTCGGCGGGGCGCCCGTTCGATGCGGAGTTGGTCAGGGCTTGGAGAATCTCAAGCAGGCCGGCTCCGGGCACCTACGCCTGCGGCTCCTTGGCCCCTGGCGCCTGCGGCCTGGTTTCTTCGGCCGAGCGATCCTCGACTTCGTGCGAGCCGAAGACGTGGACGCCGCGCAGCTTGCGCAGCTTGTCGGTCGCCTCACGCAGGATCTGCTGAACCTGGACCCGCCGGCTGGGCAGATACGTGATGGACAGCGCGCTCAACTCGACGCTGTCGCCTGAGGACAGGTCGCCGGCCAGGCGCAGCGAGTCGGCCGCCTCGGCCGCAGAACCGTAGCGCTCGGCCTTGTCTTTGGCCGTGCACTTGCGGATGAAGGCAACGATGTCGTCCGGGATGTCCGGGTCGCGATCGCGCGGGTCGGGCAGGTTCAGCGTCAGTTGCTTGGCAAACACGCCCTGGACGGTGTCGGCGACGAACGGCAGCTCGTGCGCGCACAGCTCGTAGGCGAGCACGCCGAGCGAATACAAGTCCGATCTCCCGTCGAGCTGGTGGCCCAGGATCTGTTCGGGCGACATGTAGTACGGGGTGCCGACGACCTTGCCCTCGTCGTCCATCGCCATGTCCGCCTCGACAGCGATGCCGAAGTCCAGCAGCTTGACGCGCTTGTCCTCGGTCATAAAGACGTTGGCCGGCTTGATGTCGCGGTGGACCAGCCCGCGCGCATGCGAATAGGCCAGCGCCTCGGCGATTTCGATGAGGATTCGCCGCACTTGCGACCACGGCAACTTGTCGCCGCGCTTGATCATGTGGTCGAGCAGGTCGCCCGACAGCTTCTCCATGACGATGAAGCGGGTTCCGTAGGCCTCTTCGGTGTCGAGCACCCGCACGATGTTGTCGTGGTTCAACTGCGCGACCAGCCGCCCCTCGCGGCCGAAGTGCTCGGCGAACGACGGGTCGAACACAAGAGCGTGCGACAACATCTTGAGCGCGACCGCGTGGCCCAACCCGGGGTGGATGGCCTCGAACACGGTCGCCACGCCGCCCGACCCCAGGCGGCCGACCACCTGGTACTTGCCGACGCGGCGGATACCTTTGTTCTTGAGCAACCGTTCGCCGACCAGGCACGTCAGGAACACGGCCGTGTGCGGGTGCTCGCGGCACAGCCGTTCGAATTCGGGACGCTCCATGCGCAGCACGCGGGACGGCACCGCGGCGGTCACCGTGGCGCTCCTTCGCTCGCCGGTGACCAGGGCCATCTCGCCCACGATGGCCGGCGCTTCGACCGAGCGCTCCATGGCGATGTCACCGCGGGCGTCTGCGATGGTCACGCGCAGGGTGCCCCGCTCCAGGATGTACAGCGCGTCGCCCGTCTCGTCCTGGCGCATCAGCACGTCGCCCGCAGCCAGTTCCTGCGGCGCGAGCACCCCGGTCACGCGGGTCAGCACATCGGCGGGCAGTCCGGCAAATGCCGGCAATTCCAACCAGTTCTGCGCGCTCTCCTCCGCAGCCCACAGCACCGCCTTGACGGTGTGGTTGAACTGCGGCCGCTTGAGCACCTGGGTCTTGCCGGAATCGTGGTTCCCGCTCAAGGCAAGGTTGTCGTCGGGCTCCGGGTCGCCGTCGGCCGCTTTGCCAGCAGGTTTGGCGGCCTTGGTCCCCGCGCCGGGATGGAACGGGCCGAGGTCATGGGCGGGGGTGTTCATGCAGAAATTCGAGCCCAACCCGCGCGGCACATCACCGCCAGCGCAACGACGCCTTGTACCCGCAACCCGGGGTGGCTGCAAGCCAGGTGCGACATCGACCGCGCCGGAAAGGCTCTGAGGCCCCGTCTTGTCGCACGGGAAACCGCAGGCGCCGCGCGACCTGCGCCAATGGCCGAGCGATCCACACGCGGCAGGGCGAGCACCAGTCGCGCCGTGTTGGCTACAAGCACACGCCGGCCTGGCAGGTCTTGCCGTCGCCGCATTTCAGGCCGTCGTTGAGCTGGCTCTGGGTGCACAGGCCGCTGCTCGGGTCGCACAGATCCTGGGTACACGGGTTCTTGTCGTCGCACACCTTGAGGTCGCCGACGCACGCGCCCGCCTTGCACAGGCCGTTGCTGAGGCACTGGTTGTCCTTGCCACACGGGGCACCGTCGTCTGCCGGCGTGGCCAAGCAAATGCCGGTCAGTGGGTCGCACGCATCAAGGGTGCAGGGGCTGCCGTCATCGCAGCCCTTGGAGGCGCCCGGCTTGCAGATGATGTCGGCGCAGGTGTCGCCCGCTGTACAGGCATTGCCGTCGTCGCATGCCGTGACGTCGGCCGCGGCCTTGATGTCACAGAACCCTGTCAAGCTGTTGCAGAAATCCAGGGTGCACGCGCTGCCGTCCGCGCACGCCTTGGGGGTGCCGGAGCACTTGCCGCCGGCGCATGCATCGGCCGTCGTACACTTGTCGCCGTCGTTGCAGGCCTTGGTCGAAGGGGTGTGGACGCAGTTGCTCTTGGCGTCGCAACCATCGGTCGTGCACAGGTCGCCGTCGTCGCACGACTTGCCGACGCCTTTGCACTTGCCGAACTTGCAGGTGTCGTTCTTGGTACACCCGTCATTGTCGTCACAGGCAAACCCGCCGACGACCGCGTACTTGCACCCCGAACCGGCCGAGCAACTGTCGGCGGTGCACGGGTTGCCGTCGTCGCACGGTTTGTCGTTGACGACGATGCACTTGCCCGACTGGCAGGCCGACTGCACACAGGGGTCGTTGGTATTGCACGGTTTGACCAAGTTGTCGTGCGCGCACCCGGTGGCGGGCAGGCAGTGGTCCAGGGTGCAGTCGCTGCCGTCGGCGCAGTCGACCGCCGTGCCTTTGCAAACGCCCACCGCACACTGATCGTTCTTGGTGCAAGCGTTGCCGTCGTTGCAGGTCATCACGTCGGTCGCTGCCTTGAGATTGCACACTTGCAGGGCGTCGCAGTACGCGACCAGACAGGGCACGGTCGAGGGCTTGCAGTCCTGGTCGCTCACGCACAGAGGCACGGGCGCAATGCCAGCGTCCGACGCCGTCGCCGAGTCGGGCAGGACCGCCGTTTCGGCCTTGGCGTCTGAGGCGGACGACACGGAGGGCGCCGGGGGATCGGCGCAGGCCGTGCCAGCGAAGGCCATGCAGGTCAGCCAAATCCTGCACGATTTCGTCGGCTTCGATTGTGATGGGCAAAGGGGGGGCGAAGGGTTCATGCCTGAACGATAGCCAACCCGCCTGGACTTTGTCACGCTCGGGCCGCCGCGTCCCGCCGCACGGTGCCGCCCCGCATGTCCACTCGCCCCGCCGCGCCGCTGCACGCCGACCTGGCGCTGCTGGCCCTGCTGTACCTCGCACAGGGGATGCCGTTTGGGCTGCAGTCGGTGGCGCTGCCCGTGCTGCTGCGGCAACACGGCGCGTCGCTCGAGCAAATCGGCCTGGCCGGCGCGTTGGCTCTACCTTGGCTTTTCAAAGTGTTGTGGGCGCCGGCCGTGGACCGCTGGGGAACGCGCTGGGGCTGGATCGCGGCCATGCAGACTGCTCTGCTGGCAGTGACGGCCGCGGCGGCGGCGGCAAGCGCAAGCGATGGGCTGGACGCGGCGGTGCTGGCGTGGACCGTCCTGGCGCTCAACTTTGCGGCCGCCACCCAGGACATCGCGGTCGATGGCCTTGCGGTGCACCTCCTGGGGCAGTCGGGCCTTGGTTGGGGCAATGCGGCGCAGGTCGTCGGCTACAAGGCGGGAATGATCGTCGGCGGCGGTGTACTGGTCTGGGCCAGTGCTCCGTTGGGTTGGCCCGCGGTGTTCGCGCTGATGGCCGCCCTCTACGCGCTGTTGCTCGGGCTGACGCTCAGATTCGCACGACGGACACCGGCGGCCCCGAGGTCGGAGGGCGTCGCGTCCGTGCGCGCCGTGACGCGCGTGCTCGCCGGTGAGGTGACGCGACCAGGAGCGGTAGCCGCGCTGGCGATCGTGCTTTTCTACAAGACCGGCGAGACAGTGGTCACGACCATGTTCAAGCCGTTCCTGGTGGACCGCGGATTCACGGCGGCGCAGATTGGCCAATGGGTCGGCATCTACGGCATGGTCGCCTCCGTCGCAGGCTCGCTGACCGGCGGCTGGTGGGTACAGCGCAAGGGGCCGCAGGCGGCGCTGCTGGCCGTGGTTTGGCTGCGCGCGGTGTCGATGGCGGGCGAGGTCGCGATTGCGGCCATCGACCCGAGCCCGGCGGCGGTCATCGGCGCCACCTGCATCGAGCACCTGTGTGGCGGGGCGCTGACGACCGCGATGTTTGCCTGGATGATGGCACGCGTGGACCCGCGGATTGCCGGCAGCCACTACACGCTGCTCGCCAGCCTTGAGGTGCTCGGCAAAATGCCGGCCGGCTGGGCGAGCGGATGGCTGGCGGCGCACACGGGCTATTTCACCGCCTTTGGCGCGGGCATGGCCCTGTCGCTGCTGTATGCCGCGGCCCTGCCCTTGCTGCAGCGGCGGGCTGGCGACGGTGGTGCGGCCGCGCGTGCGTGACGGTTCCGCAGTTCACAAAAGCACATACATCATCCGCGCACTGTCGTTGCCGTTGGCGGCGCGCTAGGAGCCTGTCGGCGAAACGCCAGAATCGGCAGATTCTGGCCGACAGGCTCCTAGGCAGGCCGCGGCTGCGGCCTGCCAGCGACCGAAACTGCCTGAATTTACTTCAGGCAGTTCTTGGTCGCTGCCCCGATCGCAACC
>Ga0194120_10003256_pt1 | contig 26730 bp, 21 predicted proteins | sample TA2MahCa65mmetaG_FD_148642 | JGI IMG/M metagenome (GOLD analysis project Ga0194120, IMG submission 148642) | Freshwater microbial communities from Lake Tanganyika, Tanzania - TA2015019 Mahale Deep Cast 65m | ecosystem: Environmental > Aquatic > Freshwater > Lake | place: Tanzania: Lake... | reverse complement strand
TGCGTTCAAATGATATTTTTTATTTTATATTGTTATATATACGATATAAAATATTTATAAAATATTTATAAAATATAATTATTTTTTACTTCATTACATATTAGTTACCTTGTGCCCGAACGGGTCTGCTATTAAAACTATCAAAGATGGTTCGTGTGTAAAATTAATCCCAGAATATAAAGAATTTTCTGGGGGAATTTTCTATGTTGACGCTGTATTTAATAAAGAAGGTATTGGATTAGTTGTGTCAGGAATTGTGAGAGGGAATGAAATTAATATTGGTGATATCTTATACATTGGTGCGATTGAAAAAGAATTTTATCGTGTCAAAGTAAGAAGTATGCATAATTCAATCAGACAATCTGTTGATAAATTAACTGATCACGATCGAGGATGTTTGAATATAGTTTCACTGGATGGAATGAAATTAACTAAACAACAAATAAAAAAAGGAACTATTTTATGTAATTCATTGGACATGAAGAAGAATGTTTGTTTCAAAGCAGTTATCACATATTTCAATAAAGCCGTGACTATTAAATCAGGAAATACTCCTATTATTACTCTAGGAACAATTCGTCAATCGGCAAGAATGGAAATCGATCCATCTGAGAATAATGGTATGGAAGTTGATGGTATATATACTATTTCATTTAATGAAAAAGATGTTAGATGTGCCATAGTCACATTAAAATTTGTTATCAAGCCAGAATATGTTGAACCATATGATAGAATAATTATTACTTCAGGTGATATAGAAGGTATTGGTGTAATTCTGAGTTGTGTTCCTATTGAGGTTGATCCAGATGCTAAGCCCGAGATGTATAGAAGGCGAAAAAGGAATTAAGTATTTTTATCTAAATATTTTTTACTTATTTTTATTATGTCAGAATTTACTGACGAACAATCGTCATATATTAATAATGATAAACTAGAATGTTCGAAACTATATGCATGTGCTGGATCAGGTAAAACTAGATGTATCATATTTCGAATGGATTTCCTTATAAGAAACGATAAATTTAAACAAAATGAAATACTCATGTTAACATTTTCTAGATTTACACGAGATGATTTCATTAATAAAATTGCAAAATATAATATCACTACTATCAGTGAATCCAATGTTAAAACAATAGACAGTTTTGCAAAAACTCTGATTGATAAAAATAATGAAATAGATGTTTCATTGTTATCGTATAGGTTTCTCAAATATTTACAAGAATCCTCATCAGAAGATTTAAAACAAAACAAAAAATTATCCAAAATAAAAATAATATTCGTTGACGAAGCTCAAGATTTGAATGAAATTCAGTATAATATTTTGTTATTATTGAAAGAGAAAATTAATATTATTATTAATCTAATTGGCGATTCTAATCAGAATATTTATCAATTCAGACAATCTAATGATAAATATTTATCAGAATTTAATGCTACCATATTTCGTTTGACAAAAAATTTTAGATCCAAAAATAATATCATTAATTTTAGCAAATTTCTAAGACCGAATCCATCACTCAATATTACAGGAACATTAGGCGATAGTGATAATAAACCAATGATTATATTTCATGAAGACGATATCGAATTAGAAAAATATCTAATTGGAGTTCTTAATGAAGCCGAAGAATTAGGAGTTGATTTAAGTGAGATTGCTATTATGGCTCCAACACGAGGACGAATGAAGTCGTATGGAAATTCCAATGGATTATGTTTGGTGAGTAATTTATTATACAAAAATAATATCAAATTTAAACAATTTTATGAGGAAACAACAGATAATTTTGTTGGTGGTATCAAATATAAACCCGAAGTAGGATATATTAATTTACTAACATATATGGGATCAAAAGGTTTGGAATGGAAATATGTTATTTTGGTAGACGCTAATGTATGTTTAATCAACAAGAAACATTTTACTGATGATAAACACAAGCATGATCAATATTTATTATATGTTGCGTGTTCACGTGCTATAGAAAATGTTATAATATTTTCTAGATATCGATTCAAGGACGGATGTTTATCATTTCAACTTAATCCATGGTTTTCAATGATTCCCAAAAAATATTACACAATGGATAGTCGATTTGGTGAATATTTTAAATTTCCGCAAGTTAAACCATATGAAATCAATGAAAATATTAGAAGAATACCAAGATTAATAGATCAAGTTGATGAAAAATCATTAGATGAATTATCACAAATATGTAATTATGTTAAAGTTATTAAGAAAATTTATACTAATCATGCTAACACTATAGAATCAAATATGTTTCTCGGGAGATATGTTGAAAATTTATTTCAAATCTATTATCGAATAAATAATGGATTAAATAAAAAAAGATATATTGATCTCGAAAATATTACTGATTCCAAACATATTATTATCAATATTCCATCAACTGTATATGAATGGTTCTATACTAATCGTGATCAATTAACTTGGGAGACATTTGACAAAGATAAGAAAACATTGGATAAAATCATTGTTGACACTGTCGAAGCAAGATTTAGTAGAGACAAAAAATTATCAGAACATACTATTGTTAATGATGGGTATTTTAAATCGTTCATATTGTCAATGAAACCAAGAATCAAAACAAACTATGATTTATATTTGAAGACGAAAAATAAGAAAAAAATTAGATCGTATTTATTTAATATATTGATAGTTACTTATGCATTAGAAACTCAACATTATTTTCATGCATTAAACAATGGAAAAAAATTTCGATCATTATTGAAATTCAAAAAATTATTTGATGATATTGAAAATTTCTCCAATACAACAAATATTTCATTCGTTGATAATAATGTCCAAATATCCAAGTGGGGATTGATTGGAGAAATAGATTTATTAGAAAAACGAAATAATGAACATGTTATTTGGGAAATCAAATGTGTATCTGAAATGACACTCAAACATGTGCTTCAAGTTTTGTTATATAATATGATGTATTTTAATGATAAAACCAAATATACAATCAATATTATTAACTTTCTCAAAGGCGAACTAATTAATATTACTATTAATCTTGATAAAAATAAATTAACTAGATTGAAAGAAATTCTTAATTTAGTATAATAATATCATTATTCTTACACAGTCTTATTGGTAATTCGTGTATGTAATTATTATAACATGATACAATTTTAAGATGTTTCAAATCACAAAGTTGTAATGGAATATTGTATAACAAATTATCATTACAATATAATTCTTGTAGATAAATTAGATTATTCATTTTATGGGGCAAATTAGATATTCTATTATGACTACAACTTAATTCATACAAGTTAGTCAAATCACATATTGGTAATTCTTGTATATGATTATTATTACAATAAAATATTTGTAAATTGATTAAATTCTTTATTTGTATTGGTATTTTGGATATCTTATTATAACTGATATCTAATCTTTGTAAATTTATCAAATTACCTATTTGATTTGGAAGTGCATATATTTGATTATGCGAACAATCTAATATTTGTAAATTGTAAATATCAAATAATGATAATGATAATTCGTGTATTTTATTATAACCACAATATATTTCTTGCAAATTAATTAATATATTGATTTCTAAAGAATCTTTAGACAATGATCGTAAATTATTATCACTACAATCTAATTTGATACATAAATTATCTCTAAATATAGATTTATCAAGTTCTCCTAACTCTCTACTATTAATACATATTGTAGTCATTTGAATGTAAGATATTTATTGATCATATTTTAACAACATAATTTTCAATTTTTAATGAAAAATTGAAAATCAAAAATTAAGTAGCTTAAATATATATAGATATTACGATCAGTATGTTATACATTGTATGTCCAACATGTTGCAATCTCTTGGGAGATAAGCAATTAATATATGAGGCTGAGATGAAAAAAGTATGCCATGAAGAGGGTTTAGATTTCAATGCTGTTTCGAAGGGATTACATCAAACAGAAAAATATAAGGAAAAGCGAACAAATATTGTTAATAAACTAATTCCTCTTAAGAAATCGTGTTGTAGAACGGCATTAATTACTTATGTTAAGGTGTCAACATTAATTGTTCCAACTAAAGTATAAAATAAATTTTCATTATTTTTATTATGACAGATAAAAATAATAATTTTATGACAAATGGTCAATTTGATCTAAATAAATTTAATTCGGCATTTAGTGGCATGATCAATGAAACTAAATTAACCAATGCTAAAAAAGACAAGAAAATATTGGACAAATTAAATAAAGTCGAAGAAGCGAAGAATGTTTCTCTATATAATATGAGTGTGGTTGATTTCGTTATTGGAATCAAAGATACATGGTTCAATGTTCTCGATGATTTACTGAGGTTAAAACTTAATAAAGTTTTTGAGGATAATAATTTATTTTTTATAGGATTAACTTTTATATTGATAGCTATCTTTATGTATCTTTATTACGATGTTTTTAATGAAAAATAAATTTTTCATTAAAAAATATCCTTAATTAATGTTGAAACTTCTATTTCAATATTAATTAACGATGTTTTTAATGAAGTTCAAATTGAGAAAATAAAATGAGAAATTATAATATGAACAATATTAAATTTGTTAAGAATGATAATGATATGACATATAATCCTGATAAATATTTGGGATCGTATTATCAGTTTTGTCAATTCAAAAATAATAATGGTTTATATGAGAGTCGCAAAGTAGTCTTCAATGAAGCAGGCAAAATAATTAAAGTATTCGAGAAACAATATAAGTCTCATGAGATCAAACAATTTATGAAGTGTCATTCGGTGAATAAATATAAAATATTAGCAATCAGAGAAATTGTTCATGCAGAATTACCTAGCACACACGATATGATGTGTGCTATGTCGAGTTTGATCAATAATGAGTTTAAGAAATCGGACAATTTACAAGTTTAGAATTACTTGTGAAGAATTATTTTGATTCCATTTTATTAACAAATTTTTGTGTCTCATAATAATAACGCGTAAATAAGATAGCATACATAATTGTTTATAATACTCAGTCATATGTGTTTTTAGTTCATCTAAGATGACTTGATAGTAATATTTATACTTTTCATATTCTAATAATATATCTTGCATATATTCAATATGATCAATGTAAGATTGACCAGAAAAATTATGAAATTTAGTGCATATATTAGATAATTTGATATCCTTCTTGAATAATATATGTCCTATTTCAAATTGTGGTATATATATTTCGTGAATTTGTTCTATTTCATTAAGTTTTGTAATCATAGTATCAGGTTGATTATTGATTGCAATTTTAAAATATGATCTATTTATTTTTAGATATATTGTTTGTATACAGTAATAAGTAAACTTTAGAATAATTATGTCATCTAGTTTTATTAATTCATGTTCTTTGAATTTATATCCAGTTACTTGACAATTATTTATATATCGTGGAACAATGATATGAATATCGTCTGTTTCATTAATTTTATGTAATGCTTCGTGTGAGAAAGTAATAGTATACTTTTTTTGTTCACTATTGTATATTTTATGAAAATAATGCATATCTATAAATGCATCATAATAATATGTTGATAATGTTACAATCGCATAATTATCATCAGAACATTTGTGTGTTTCATATAAATATCTAAAATATTCTCTAATGGTTTGTTTTTTTGTGAAATGGTTTTTCAAAAAATATTTCAAATCAAATGTTATTTGATTTTCATTTACAATTAATCTATTATATATTTGATCAATATCATCGATACTATTAATTGTGGAATCTAAAAATTCGATTGCTTCATTAAAATGTTTTTTAGCACTATCATCAATAACATATCCAAATCTATCATAATAAGATGGTTTGTTATATAACATTCTTTCAAATATCAAATATACTTGTATATTTTTAATATCATCTTTGGAAAAAGTAGATAATTTTTGAGAATTATCACATAATAAACCGATGGTTTCGTCAATAAGTCCACATTTTTTAATTTTAAATATATTGTTAAGTATATCTAGTAATTGCATATATTCTGTTGCTGATATTATATTTGAAGTATGACATGTGTTAAAATTAGGATAAAAATTATGCAACCATGATGTTAATTTATCAATATGTATGTATAAATCAATACAAGCTTTTGATGAAGTAACAGATTTGATAACAAAATGAATATTTGTATAAAAAGTTATTATAATATCTGTTATTTCTTTATCATTAAATATAATGCAAGTTGAAGATAAAAATATATTTTTAATAAATTCAATATCTAATTTATTAGATTTATAAGCTAATTCGTTAATTTTTAATTTATTAACTATAAGTTCATTATATTTTAAAACTAATAAATTCAAATATTTGTTATTTATATTCTTGCTTGATATTAAATCCAAAAAATTATTATGATCAACAAAAAGCGAATATATATTATCTAATAATAAATCGATATGTCCTTTAATTTTTTCTACATAATTCTTAATATCATTATAATATGAAGCACAATATTCATATATCTTACCCAATATCAATTTACACTCCTCAACATCGGCATATACAATACGATAATCATCCTCATAGTATTTGGTTAAATTTACATTATGAGGTTGAACTATTATTTCAACAAATTCCTGTAATTTGCTAGTATATTCTGATTCTTTCATAATTTTATATCTCTTTGGTAAATTATTATATGTGATACTCATATAATAACTAAATATATTATTAATACATGTCATAAGTAAATAACTTATCATCATACATATTAGAAGCATCTTCTCCTGTATTTATAAGAGTAGTATGTATATCATATCCGTGTTCATATAAATATTCATCATGAATTCTTTTGATCTCATCTAGATATCTATTCAATATGATATCTAACACTGTAATTGATTCTTGTAGTTTATTATCGCGTCCAACATTCGGAACCATATTAATTAGAATCGATTGTAAACTATTTAACATTGATCGTTTAAGATCAATTAAATTCTGATAATTAAAATTTGCTAATTGTGAATTGGTTTTAATTTCATGATATAAAATGAAAAATTGATCACAACTTTCTATCATATCTTCATATGCTTGTGGATTACGAGGGTAAAAATCTTGAATAGAAAATAAGAAATCTATAATATCATCATTAGCATATTCAATAGTATACTTAGGTCTGGGATATATTAAGTCTTGTTTTTCATGTCTCAATAAATTATCTTCAATTTGAGATGATTGATTTTGATTATACATATACATGATTATAATGATAGCTATTCCAGTTCCAAATACAACATTTAGTTTTATATCCATTCTCGAGACGATAAATATAATAACACAAAATATTACGACATACCAAAATATATCTTTATCCATTATATATTTATTAAACCTTTTTTTTATTTGATTTGATAGATATAATTTGACATGTTTCGTCATCGTATTGAATCATTTTATTATCAAGTTTTCCAGACGCTAACATTTCTAATACTTTATCACCGTCCTTATATTTTGTCCTCTTGATATATTCTTTGAGTCTATCTTTTTTTTGAACATCTTTTAATCGAAACCATTTTTTCTTGAGTGCATTATTATCGAACTCATCACAAATTTTATTTAATTTGTCACGAGAATCAGATTGTTTAGATCCATCTAATGAACTCAATATAGCCTTAATTGATTTTTTTTGATCATCATCAGTTGTATATTGTAATTCTAAAGCATATCGATGAATTTTATTCATTCGAATAACTTCATCAATCTGACTATCAATTGTTCCTAAATCACCTTCCATCTATTGTATATAATATAATTTATCTATAAACTAATCTATTTTCAATTTTCTGAATGTGAATTGCTGTTCTTTGATAACACTTGCTTCTGAAATATTAAATAAACACCTTTGATATTTTTTAACATTGGTATTCATATATTCTGTAAAAATTTTTACTTCGTTGTCACAAAAATCTTTAGTTCCTGAAACAACAAATTGATATTTTGGTGAAGCTATATATCTGATTTCTGTATTTGGTTTTGTATATGATAATATTTCTTTTAATTTTTCAATAGCATTTTCATCACAAATAATTAGTTCGAAATCTTGTCCTATAATAACATCTTTAGTATCAATTCTAGTTCTCATATTCTCAACAAATTCCATAAATTGATCATGATGTAAACCATTTGTATGAAACATGAACATGATAGGATTTTTAATAATATCGTTGTAAATATTTTTGGCTGTTTCAAGATGATTATTTTTGAAAAATTTCCACATCGTTAATTTACAAACAGTCTCTTCATCTAATTTTGTAACAAAAACACATTCTTTAACTAATTGCTTAATCTTATCAATATAGCCAAACTGTTCTAAATACTTGTTTCGATCTTCTTTCTTAACTTTCTTGATACTCAAATCTACTTTGTCACCTGATATTGCTAACACTAACAATGGATAAACTTTATGAAACTCAAATTGTTTATTTGCACTTTTAACCCATTTATCCAATTCACTGTTCAAGATTAAACCTTCTAAATTATTGTATTCTAGTAGATTACAATAGGCACCATTATCTGTGAAACTCTTAATGGTGACAAATACGATATCATTTATTTTGGGAAGTTTATTACTGTAGTAATACATGATTTGATTAATAATATTGGATATTGTTTATAGCAATATATAAATCAAATTTTTATATAATTTCTTTGCCATTAGATGTCATAACATATCCAACTAATTTGATTTTTTTATTATGAATTTCATCATGACATTTATCACATAATACTATTAAATTAGATTCTTGATTCTTTTTGATATATGTTTTACCTTTAACAAAACCATTCTCACAATCTTTTTGAAAATTAATATGATGTGTTTCGAGTTTTTTAGTCTTACCGCATAAATGACATTCATTAACATAAATATTTTTATTATATTTTGAAGTCTTTCCTGAAATGATACTCTTAGACGATTCTAATAATTCGTTCTTGATCTCAAGAGCCATATCAATAAACTCTGGATCTTGAATTATATACTGTGCAACTGTAATTCCATATACATGTTCGCCAACCCCTTCTGATAATTGTCTATCATATATCAGTTTATTTGATTTTTTATCATACTTAACACTAAGATGATATGCTTTAATATTTTTTAATTTCTTAATTTTATCTAATTCCATAATCTCATGTAAATGACTTGCAAAGATAAAAGAAGATTCGCATTCTGATAATTTTATAATTGTTGAAGCTACTAATGCGTTCCCCGAAATATGTTCAGTTCCTCGACATACTTCATCCCCAATAACAAGAGTATGACTATCTGCTCTTCTTAGTATAGCATTAATTTCTGTCATCTCAAGAGCAAAACTTGATAATCCTCTGAAGATATCGTCATCACCTGTTATTCGTGTATACAATGAGTGATATGGACTAATTTCAAATTCATGTGCTGGAACAAATAATCCTGATTGACTCAATATAACTGCTAAGCCAATAGCCTTCATAATAGAAGATTTACCACTAGCATTAATTCCATATAATAATATTCCTTTTAATTTGGTTCCTAATTCAACATCATGAGGAACATATTCATAATCTATTAATCTCTCGATAATTGGATGTCTCAATTTTTTAGCTATAACATGACTTGATCCATTAACTATTTTTGGTCTGACATAATTATATAATTTGGCTACTTTGGCTGATGATTTGAGGAAATCTATGTTGGCAATAAATTTATTACATTGATCAAATAATATCTGATATTTATTATGAATCTTAACTAGTTCTTGGAAAAAATATTTTTTATTCAACATTTCAAATTGTTCTTTATATTTGGCAAGTGTTTTGGAGTCAGTGTGAATAGATTCTAAGAATATCTTGGTGCTCTTTCCAAGTTCTTTGAATTCGAATGATTCTGGTTTAATTTTAATACCGTCAACGGTTACAGTTATTAATCTGCTTTTTAGTAATTCGCATACTTTATTGGTCATAAACAAATAATACCCTTCACGATCATTTCTTTTAACATATATTTTTTGTTTTGATGGAAGTAATAAATTATTCAACTCAATTCGAACTTTTTCTATAAAATCAACTGCACTATTAACACTATTCTTTAATTTATCCACATCTTCATGAATATTTTTATTAAAGATACTTGTTTCAATTTGAAAATTGGAATATTTTTCTAATTCTTTAACATTGAAGATTCTATTGACACGATAAATAAATTTTTGAATATCGTCCAACTTTTCAGGAATTAATTTTGGGAGTTTCTTTTTAGTCAACTTAATGATGTCTAAAATATTCTCATAACTTGACATCAACATAGGTAATTCAAATGGTTTCATTAATTGAAGTTCCATTTTTCTTTGGAGTCTCTCAATATCTCGAATATTATTCAAATGAGTTTCAACTTTCAAATATAAATCATCTTTGAGTAATATTTCTGTCATATCATAAATAGAATTTAACTCATTAGCATTAATTAACGGAGATAACAGTCTCATTTTTAAAAATCTTTCACCCAATGCTGTTGATGTGCAATTAATAACATGGAATAAACTTCGATATTTACACTTGATATCTGTGTCAGTATTAATGATATCTAATTGTCTAATAGCATTATTTCCTAATAACAAATGTTTATTACTCATATATCGTATTGGTTTTTGAAGATTATTCAATAAATTTGGATTCTTATCATGAACAAAATCAAAAGCTGTTATTAGAGAAATAATTGCATATATATTTTTAGTTAGGTCTAATTGTTCTATTGGAGAGATCAAAGATTTAGAATTTTTGTAAACTTTACTTAGTGTTTCGTTCTGAAAATTAAGTTTAAAATATTTAGAATCTAATTTATCATAATATCGATATGAATCATCCAATTTCAAATAATTAACCAAATAATCTTTATCTGTATCCGAATAAATTAATACTTCTTTAGAAGATAAACTTGATAAAAATCGATCTGTTTCATCTAATGCAAATGTTTGATCGTATTTATTTGAATATGCTTCATGAATAATGACATTTCCTGTTGATACATCAACGGCTGTTAATCCCACTGCATATAATGAATCACCATTTTTTTGGGAATTTTTGCTAACATAAACGGTGGTTATATAATTTCCATCTTTTTTTTCGAGATTTTCGATATATGTTCCTTTGGAATAAATATTAGTTACTTTACGAGTTTCTTTGTTATCTGTTTTTTTTCCAACTTGATCGATCACAACAACTATATAATTATTTGCAATTAATATATCAAGGAATTTTACGAGAGCAATAATTGGAAATCCTAACATAATTGGATTTTGAACATTTGTTTTAGTATTGTCTTTGTTTTTTTTAGTTTTAGCAATACTTAATAGTTGTGAAATATTGGATAAATTTGGTCCTCGATCTAGGGTAGCATAGGCTTCATAGAAACTCCCAACTTGCATTAATACCAAAACATTGGAGTTATATTGGGCTGTGTATTTTTCATAATATTGAAGATATTCTTCTGCGAGATACATAAAAATATATGTTGGTATATTTTTATATTGATTACTATATGATTTTTGTTTCGTGATAACTAAACAAACATATCATAACCAATAATGAAAATTATATTTTTGAAGTCTCCCAAATAAAGTATTTATTGGAAACTCCTTCCAAGCATCTGTATTACTTTTCTTTGAAGTTTTATCATAAAATAAAAATGTTTTAACAGGAACTTTCCAAATATAATTATGTCCAGAATTGTTTATTGGTTCTATTCCGTCTTTCGATACTGTAAAATAATTCATGAATGTATCTTTTGAATCTAAAATTTCATCTGTTCCGCCTTTTCCCAAAACTGGTCCAGTAATTGTTGGTATTTTGTCTAAATATACAAGATAGTGTAGATTACTTTTAGATTTTCCTGTTATCCATTTATCAACTATTCGATCATTTGTTATTCCTATTATACCAAATTCTTCTTTTAATTCTCGTGTGGCACATTGAAATGAAGTTTCTCTTGATTCTCTCATACCGCCCGCAGTTATGAGTTTATTATCTTTTCTTAAGGCTAATAATATTTTATGTTTTTGATCTGTATCTCTAAAAATTATTGATAGACTACAATTTGTTATAGTTGAATCATCTTCGTTTTTGGATAATTGTTCTAACTTTAATCTATCTTCAGTATCTTTAATTTTTCGTGTTAATACTTTTGATTCACCGTGAAATAACGGTAATGATGGTGAAATATCAACTGGTTTCGAAGATATCGGAAGAGCACTTGCTGTCTCATCCTCTGCAAGATCTGCCCATGATGGCATCGTTATTGGAGGTCTGGCTGAAGCACTTGTTAGAGGTTTTGCTGGGGCACTTGCTGGAACACTTGCTGGAACACTTGCTAGAGCACTTGCTGGAGCACTTGCTGGAACACTTGCTAGAGCACTTGCTGGAACACTTGCTAGAGCACTTGCTGGAATACTTGCTAGAGCACTTGCTGGAACACTTGCTAGAGGTTTTAGCGGAGCTAGCGGAGCTAGTGTAGGATATTGAATATTAATGTCAATACTATTATGAACTAATTCTGATTGTATTACAAAATTACATTGCAAATATCTATTAATGTCTAGTTGTTTAGAAGAATCAACAGTAGAATTATATAAATTAATTTGATCTGTAATATAATTTGAATATCTCATTATTAATGTTCTTAAATATGATAATTGAATCATCAATATATTCAATTCTTTTAATTCTAATGTAGTTTGTATCTTATTTATATATATTTTATACATTATTTTGAAATCAATGTAATTAACAATTAGATAGCAAATATAAAAATCGCTCAAATCTGTTACTATAATTTTGTCATTATATTCATTACATATATTAACTAACTTAAATGAATCATAATATGATTTATCTCTAAAATAACAAAACTTATACTTAATTTTATCGAATGAAATATTATCAATAAAATATCCATCTTTACATTCGATAATATTAATTTTATCTGTTGATAGTAAATCAAATGATCCAATATTAATATTCATCATATTTATATTATGATCCAATTGAATTTTACGATCATTAACTATTAAATATATATTAAACTTTTTTGCAAGTATACTGTTTGGAATTGCAAATCTCATCTGTGTAGTAGTTTCTGATATTTCATTATATGATTCTCTGTATAAAATCTTATATTTTTGAGGATATACAATTTTTATTTTTGGAGATAATTGTTTAAATTTGTCAATTGGTATCTTGAAATTAATAATTATATAGTTTGTATTATGTTCATCTATTGATATGGTATTAAAAAGGTTTCCAAAATATGTATCTAATGCCTGACAATTATTATCATTTTGCCAAGTCATATCAATATTATTAACGCGACTATTTATAAAATACAAAGGTTCTGATGATAATTCATCCATAACCATTTGAACAGATATATCACGACCACTAGGGGTTCCAATTGCTAATATTGGATTATTAGTTGGATTATTAGTTGTATCATCATATAAATAAGTTATTTTATGTCTAATAACATTGTGTATTGGATTTAATAATTTTTTTGTTCTATCCGTGTTAAATTTGTAAAAATTTTTAAAAAAGCTTTCTATGGTTAAACCATAATATTTTAATATTATTATAAAATAATCAGAATACATAAATATTATCTCTTTATTCTTACCACCCCATAATAGTTTTATTATATGCATATATAATAAAACAATAAAATAATTTTTTATTGTTTTATTGTTTTATTATATGCATATATAATAAAACAATAAAACAATAAAAAATTATTCCAAACCAGATTTTTCTTTGAGTTTCTTTTTAAGTGTTCTTCGAACAGCATCAACAACAGTCCTCTCTTGATATGGTAAATTATACCATTTATTATCAGCGTCTTCAACAAATCTTTTTAACAAAGATCGCATATCTGACATGTTAAAAATATTATCTTCTATCCAATCGGCTTTCTTTTCGATATCTTTGGATGAATCTTGTGATACTTTATTATCATCATATTCTTTTTTACTGGATACAACTTTAACATCATTGCCCGATATCTTCAAATATTTAAGAATACTGGACATTTCAGAATCATATAACCATTTATCCAAAATTCGATACAAGAACCACTTAGTCATCTCTTTTTGAGCTAAATAATTATCATTTAAACCAGTATCAAATTCAATATAAGGATTAACATATAATGATGTTACTAATGGAGTCACTGTCGAAACAGGAACCACGGGTGTAGCATAATTTACAGTAGTAACTGTAGTTTTATATGGTGTGGTCTTGATCTCACTATAAGGACTTATTAAAAATGACATTATTATAATGTATATTTGTAAAAAAAAATTTATTTACTCTTTTTTCTCGATTTTATTGATTATATACTCAACAATATTAGATGTCATATTTCCAAGATGATTTCTAATATCTTCCCATGAATCTTTGCGATGTTTGAAATATCTATAAATAAATTTATTGATATCGTCAGGATCAAAGAATTTTTTGATCATGAAATTCATTCTCTCAATACACATCTCACTATCATCTAATTTATTAGATTCTTTATCAACTAGAGTTATACTATCTTTAACAACTCCTATATACGGAGCGATCGCATAATAAATATTTCTAATTTCGTTTTTTTTAATATATTCAATAAAAAAATTAACCAATCGATTATCAAATAATTCCAATGATTTACCAAATGCATTTAAACACACATTAACAATTCTTGTTTTTGTTCCGAATGGAACAAAATTATTTTGTTCAATCCAATTCAATCCATCTTCAAACGAAAATATTTTATAATAAATTTTTAAAAAATGTGTCGAATTAAAATCAATATATGGTGTGAGAATATTCATCTCTAATTCTCGTCTTTCCATATTTGTATCTGTTGGAAACATACATTCATCAATATTCACTTCTTGATCACCATCAATAAATGGTGCAATAGGACAAAATGCATGATCTTTATTTGTTTGCCATTCCAAGTTAATGGGATGAATTATAACTGATTTTGGATGATAACATGGACCAATACATTGATAATTATTCTTACTCTTAGGATATTTTTTAATACTTATATCATTATTATTTTCCATATTATTATCCGAGAAATATCTATATTATAATTATAATGAACAATACTTCTCTAATTTCGAATATAATAAAATTATCAGTTGAATTTGATAATTTACTCAAAACCAATAATACCTCTCAACTAGATCAAAAAAATGATCTACTAAAATCAGAACTGCAAAATCTTATGGTATTACAACAAGTTCAAGACTCTGATTCTCTTCGCAAACTAGTAGATTTATGTAGTGATTTGTATAATATCAATAGCTATGTTCTCAAAAATTTGCCTAAATCTCGAGAAATATCCGCTAGTCCTATAACTCATCAAGAGTTATACATATTATTTCACAATAATGATACACGATCTGATGAATGGACTAAATTAAAACAAAATAATCAGGCTAAATTTATTGAAGTCAATTGTCAAAATCATGACACTCGAACCAGAGAATTGTGTTCAAAATTCAATATTACGAAGTTTCCAACTATTAAACATATTTTTTAAAATTAATTATTCTATTGTTTTATTATAACAGAATAATAATGATAAATAAGTTTTTTGAAAATCATATTAGGAATGTTATCGTTTCTGTCTTTCCAAATTTATATATAGATCATATAAATATATTACACACTTACACAATTCGATTAATTAATCTAACAATATTAATGTTCAATATTAAAGATTACGAAACACAATTCAAACAAAACGATAATCGCGACATCAAATTACTAATATCTCATCTATTACCATATCTCAAAAATGCAAAAGATATTAGAACATTTGATGATATTTATATTAGAAAAGAACAAGATATTAATCTAAATTTGGACGAGCCCAAATATATACATTCCAACATACAATATAACAGATTTATTAGAAATTCTAATAATTATGAAGAGAAGAAATTTGATATTAAAGATCTCGAACAAAATTTCTATTTATTAATTGAAACTGAAAAATATATGTCAAATAAAATGCATGTTAATTGGATCGATATTAAACCATATACTTTCCATGATTACAAAGAAACAGAATTATATTTGAATACACTAAACATGTTCACTAATGGAAAATATAGAGAATTTATATCAACTGAACATGCAAACTTATCATTGACAGAAATTCAAGTTTATGAAAACGCTAAAGATATTTGTAAGTGCTTATTTGTTGGGGATATATATGATGTCATATCAAATGACTTCTATCACGATATCAAATATATTAAGTGGTGTATTTACGATATCAATATACAAGGACAAGTTTATCCAATAATTATGTTATTAAATGAAATACTTGGTCTAGAATCATGTTGTCAAAATACACTTTGGAATGAACTTACCGATGAAGGAGTTAACCAATTTAATATAAAATGGAAAAATTTTATTTCTAATGCTAAATCTAAAAAAGGAGAATTTCAATTAACTTTTATTGAGTTTCAAAAAATAGTCAAAAGTTTGGTATATGCATTTGACAGATCAAATATTAAAGATATGGCTGAAAATTATATCGAATTAAAAGAAGATCAAGAAGATGAAGATGATGAATATATTGAAATTAGTTATGACAAAGTATTACGAAGTCTTGAATCAATTGAAACCAGATTTGCATATGAATTTTTAACTGAATCTGTTCAAAAACTTAAGAATAGTGTTTATTATGGAGCACCATTAATGGAACCAGATAGAGATAAATTTAATATAGTTGATTTAGGTTCAAGTAGTGATATCACTGTTAAAAATATATATAATTTTGCCAAAAGTTTTGTTCATTATGTTGACGATAGTAAAAAGTTTGTGGAATATCCCATGACTTGGAAATCTCTAAATAAAGCACAAAAACAGGAAATATTTAAAAGAATTAATGATAACACTTATCAAGATTGGTTTAATATTTCAAAATATATCAAAATGAGATTTAATATTCGAGAACAATGGAAGATCCAAGAAAAGAATCAAGAAATTTATAATAAAATTAGAAATGTATTAATTGAAGAAGTTTTTGAAACATTAATCCGTAAGGGAGTTTTAACAAAATTTGTTCCAAATCCTAGATTATCTAATTTAGAGATCACCAAGAGAGATGATTTACATGATAAACAAAGAATATTTTCTATGACTGATGACAATAAATATTGGGTTCATGCTTATCATTATCTATTAAATATACCATATAAACTAATACCAACATATACAGAATCAAAAGATGGTAGTAAACAACATTATTTTGTTATGCAATATGAAAATAAATCTGCTCCGTGGTATACATTTGATTCATATAATTGGGTTATTCAAATAGGATTTTGTCATCGATTTATCAATAATCGAGTCATATTTATTACTGGCGCCACTGGTGTAGGTAAATCTACCGAAGTTCCCAAATTATTTTTATATTATTCAAAAGCTATCGATTATATATCCGCCCCAAAAATAGTATGTTCTCAACCTCGTATTACCCCCGTTAAAAAAAATGCTGAACGAGTAGCAAAAACATTAGGAATACCGATCGTATATTATGATCCTACTCAAACACATGATAAAGTAGAAGATGATGAAGATGAAGATAAAGAACAACCAAAAGATCAACAAAAAGATCAATCTAATTATTATTATATTCAGTCAAGTTATCGAGGCAAAGATAAACATGTAAAAAGAGTTAATCATGCTATGTTAAAATATATTACTGATGGAACATTAATGTTAGAACTCAAAGATACATTTTTAAAACTCAGAACCAAAGACAATAAGTTCAAACCTTGGAATATATATGATATTATCATGATAGATGAAGCCCACGAACACAAACAAAATATGGATCTATTACTAACTGTGTTAAAATATGCCATTAATAATAATAACTCTTTGAGATTAGTTATTTTGAGTGCTACCATGGATGATGACGAACCACGATATCGAAGATTTTATCGTGATATTAATGATAATCGAAAATTTCCACTCAACGATATGATCAGACAAAATAAATTAGATCGAATTAATATTGACAGAAGATATCATATCGCTATTGGAGAATCCACAAATTATTTTGTTAAAGAGATATATGAAGAAAACAAAACACCATTGAACAAAATAGAAGAAATTATTCAATCTACTTCGGATGGCGATATATTAGTTTTTGAACCTGGTAAAAAAGATATTGAAGAATTAATTGAACAATTAAAAACAGTATTACCTAATAATATTATTGCATTACCTTACTACAGTGAATTACCTGATAAGAAAAAGAAAATTGTTGAAAGTCTTCCAAAAAGTTTAGAAACTATTAATAAAACTCGAGCTATTATAATAGCCACTAACATTGCTGAAGCTTCTATTACTATTACTTCTCTTCGATATGTTATTGATACTGGAACTCAAAAGGTTAATATTTATGATTATAAGAAGAAAGAAGCTTCTCTTGTATTAAAACCAATTTCAGAATCTAGTAGAATTCAGAGAAAAGGACGAGTCGGAAGAACTGCTTCTGGAACAGTTTATTATTTGTATAAAGAGTCTCAAATGAAAAATAATAAAATCCTATATGAAATGGCAATCTCAGATTTATCTTTAACGATAATGAAATATTTAAAACAAGATTCACATGAGCCGTTATTAATTAATAATGATCCTAATAATCCACGAGTTAGACTAGAATATGGAAAATTGGAAGAACAATTTCCAAATAATCTAAACAAGATAATTGAAAAACAATATTTTGAAATTGATCGATATTATAATTATTTTGGAAACAATGAATCATATGATTATAAAAATTATTCTATTAATCAGAATTATTTTCAAACAGGATTTTCTGCTGATACACTGACAGATTCTGAAGGAACATTTTATCTCATACATCCAGAAGAACTCAATCTTAAGAGAAATATTAATGGTGATATTGTTGGATCCATTGAAAAATCTCTAAAATTTACCAAAATTCGTCAATATAAAGGAAAAATTAAATCTAGAAAAGTAAAATCATTTTGGAAGACTCTCGAATGTTATCTATATATCATTGTTAAAGATAACATGATTATTCGATCACAAATAGGAATCCAAATCAATGAGTTAGGTGAGAAATTACAAATAGAAAATCATGGTTTGTTCAGAATGTTGGTGTTTGGTTTAGGAGCCAAATATACTGACATTATCAAATTATATGCTTTGTATACTACGATGGAACGATCAATAGATATTACACAATTACTTATGAAAGTAAATAATAAATATGATCTTAAACTAACTTCACAATTATTTGAACCTGTTAACTCTGATTCCGAATTAGTATTACAAATATTAAATAAATTTCATGAATTCATGGAAAAACTTAAACTTATTGGTTATGAAAGATATAGTCTTGCTTCTGAACTACTTGATAATCCATTATATTCACAAGAAGATAAATTAAGTATAGCCTCTGGAAAATTTAATGAAAAAGTTTCTAAATTATTTATTGAAAATGGGGAGAAAACTAGTCAAGATAGAATCTTGGAAAAATTAGAGGAAAATAATAAGTCAGATATTGAAAATCATACTGACGAAATTATAAATTGGTGTAAAACATATAATTTGGATCATGAAAAACTGACCGAATATCTAATTCAATATAATAAAATAAATGTTCAAATAAATAAACTCAGTGAAAACACTATATTTATTAGTAAATTATCAGATTCGTTTGATAAACTTAACATTAATGCTAAAAAACATATTCTTGAAGTAATATTGTTGTTAAGTTTTCCATTTAATGTTGCACGAAACATCGATCAGAGTAGTTATTTATCTATATATAATCCAATATTGACGAACACCTTTCAAATAACTCCGTTGTCTCAATATAAAAATATTCCTAAAACATTCATGCAATATTTACCCGATTATGTTCTATATTTACAAGTTAATACTGAAAATGATAAAATTTCATGTTTACATAAGATAACTCCAGATATCATAACCATTTTAACTCATGTTTATAAGAAAAAACATTTCAATAAATTAGAATTGGATAACAAGAGCATTCAAGAATTTATTACTGATAAATTAAAACAACATAATATTCCTTCTGTTGATATTACTAATATTGTGAACAATTATACAAGAACATTAAATAATATCAAAGACGAGAATTCTAAATATGTTGATGATATTGAAATGAAAAAGTTTATTCAAAGTTTCTTCAACTTTTTTTAAAACGAAGTTTTAAAAACAAGTTATAATGAATTAGATATCAAATTCGTTTCAACTAACATAACTAACTTTGCTGTTATTTTCTGTTACAAAATTAAAAGTAGTTTTATTTTTGATTTTCATTAGATGTGTTTTGAGATCTTCTAATGAGTTATATTTTTTGTTTTGTATTTTGTCGAGAATCATGGGTGTATGTAATGTAGCTTCTGTTGATCCAATTAAAACGAGAACTTTTTTATCACTGATTTTATCTTTATATTTATCGAATGAATTTAATTCACCAAATAATTCTGTAAAAATCAGTCCTTTAAATGTTAAATATTTGTTAGTATTAAAGATATTCGATTGATATATCGTATCATATGATTTGCCTATCAATTCTTTACTTTCAGAAACATATTTTCCAAAAAACTTGCGATAATATTTTATTTTAATTGGATCAGTATTAATCATCATATATGTGTCTATTGGTAAATCATATCCAATACTATCATCATATATTGTTCCATCCAAATTTAGTTTATTATCATTTATTTCATAAATAACATCATTTTGTCTGAATGAGAATAATTTTCGTGAATCGTATACTTGATACGCAATATTATATGAATCTGTTATTAGTTTTCCAACTGCTTTATTCCCATCATCATCTATAAAATCCACAATTGATGTTGAGAATACAAATATTTTGATGCTAGATAAGCTAACTATTTTAAATAATAAGTTTGCTGGAATTAATTTTAATTTACATTCATCGAAATTATAATGAGAGACGATTCCTAATATTTTATTGTCAGAAACTAATACAGATCCACTTAAGACCTCGATACTGCTATTATATTCAATTAAAGGAATTTTGGGAATTAATGTTGATACCACAAAATCGTTGTTAATTGAAATTGGATTAGTAATATTTTCTTTTTTGTGAATTATTTTTTCTGAAACGATATCTTGTGAAAAAAGAGATATATTATCTTTTGGGACGGAATCTAATTTGATAATATTTTCAATGGTTATAAAATATTTAATTAATTTTTTGTGATCACCATCTTTCAATTCCAAAATTATAATATCTAATTCGGGAAATGAATTAAATATTTTTAATGGAATCTGAAAATCATGATAATAAGAATTAATTTCCAAATTATTATGACCAATAATGTGGAAACAAGTTATGACAAATATAGTTTCGTTAATTTTACAAAACACACCTATTCCTTGTCTTTTGATTTTCTCAGTTGTTAAATTATCGATGTCATAATAGGAAAACTCTGGTTTTGGATCAGGAGGATTTATATTGAGCGATGTTGAGAAGATTGTGCATAATGAATCTGATATAGACATTGTTTGAAATATAGAATGAATATTAATTAGAATATTAAAAAATCAATTTTTCAATAAATGACAAACTTGCATAACTAACCACATAGGAGCATTACAACACAAATATTCAAAAATCTTATTTGAAGAATTACGCTTGGATGTTGGGCAAAGCTCAACATTCAAGCCTGATATGTCAAGCATATTACGCTTGGATGTTGGGCAAAGCTCAACATTCAAGCCTGATATGTCAAGCATATTACTCCAAATTAATCTACCTGCTAAACTCAAAGAACGATTATACAAGACAGTATGTATATAAGGTGTATAATAGTTATAATGAGGAGATTTGATGGTAATATCTTTATGATAATCCAATATGATAATTTTATTTGTATACTTGATAGAATTTGTGTATAATGGAATATCATCACTTTTCCAACATGTTAAAATTAATGTTTGTAATGTTTTATGATTAATGAACATATTCATAACATCAATCTGTGACATTTTATATAGACAATTATATCTTAATCTTATCAAACTAGTGTTTTCAGATATATTTGATATTAGTGAACTAATATCTTCAGAAATAAAGTATACTGAACCAATATCCAATTCTTTAATATGTGTTGAATTTTTTATTATATTATTTAGATTTTTTATAGAATCACATTGATGAATAATTTTTCTAAATCCATACATATCAATACGAATATTACAATTGAATTCTTTGAATTTTAATAATCCATCATCTATTGAATATAAAATAGCATTCAATGATAAGATAATACTTTTTGTTCGATTGATATATTTTTGTAATTCAATTCGTAAATGTGAATTAACACCTGCCTTACATATGTTATAGATTTTAGATAGAGGTAAATGTTTATGATATTTTAATGTTAAAAGATCATCATCTGTTGCCATTGTGTATATGATTATAATTGGTATAATTAAAGAAAGTGATAAATCAATTTTTCAATAAACAACAAACTTGCATGACAATCCACATCGAAACATGACAACAGAGAAATTTTAAGAGTATATTTTTTGTTGAACAACGTTTTAACAAACATAATGAACGATAATATATTATTTCATGAATCCTGTCGGAATAGTAATTATAATGAGGTGATTTGATTACGTTTTCTAAATTTTCATCAAAATCAAAATAACTTATTATTATGTGTTGTGATTTGTTGGATATTTTGATAACTTTTTGTATATATTTTGTTGTTTCCATAAAACTATAATGATAATTAGTATTTATTATCATTCTTTTCAGTGATTGATGATCAACAAAAACATTTACTATTGGAGATACATATTTGTGACAACTATAATGCAATTCTAATATTTTAACATTTTTATGATTTTGTAATAATTCTAAAAATTCTTGTGTAATTACAGAAGTATCAATAAATCTTATGTATTCTAAATTATCAGCAAATAATAGAATATGATTAGATATTTCATTATATTTATAAATTTGTAGTTCTCTAATTTGTTTTATATCATAGTATAATTGATATTTTGACAAATAAAATTGACCATCGCCAGATATGGTAGTAAATTTAGTATGATCAATTTTAAAAACAGTTGCTTTCTTAATATTTTCTTGAACATATTCTATTGTATCTTTACAATACATTTGATTATAGTATCTAAGTCCTGCGATTGATAATGTATTAATTGGATATTCTTCAGGAAAATCATAGTAATGTTCATCTCCATCATCATTGTCAGTTTCTTCATCATCACTATAATTATCTATCATCAATTGTATACTTATAAATAACACTATTATTTTAACTCGATATTTCAATTTTTTCCAATGATTGCTAAATAAGAAAAAGTATATATGGTTCACAAATATTATTCAATTATTTAGAATCATTTGATTGAATTTTATCATATTGAATAAAATAATTATCAAAAAGTTAATTGCTACATAAAAAATATATATACTTTTTCTTATTTAGCAATCATTGAATTTTTCGAGAAACAATTTATTGAAAAAAAGTTATAATAAATTTATTTCAAATTTTAGATAAACAACAAACTTGAATAATTAACCATATAATAGCATAATAATATACACTCATTAGGAGAATATTTTTGTTAATGATTTTTTGACAAACACAATACACGTTAATATAATATTTTGTGAATTGTAACCAATGTAAAATATTATATTTTTTCTATCAATTTTTAATGCCTCATAAAATATATGAAAATAATAATTAATAAAATCAACAAACAAACAGTCAGAATTTGAACCATATTTGTTTCGATATTTTTGTTCATATATTTGTCAATCATTTCTTGAACTGTTACTGGTTTTTTATTTGTTCTAGAATTGACTTCATTATTGACATTAACTAACCATGTAAGTAAACTCGTTTGATTAGCCAATACATTATCATCTAATGGATATGTAACAAGATTTTGTTGAAAATGCTGTCTACAATTCTCACATGGAAGAACATTCTTAATATCTAAGAATAAACTTCGAACATAATTCTTATCTTGTTCTGTTGGATTATCAGGATAAGATAATACTATATAATACATGGTTCCCCAAAATGAATCACCCCATAATTTAGGATTTATATTTATTAACATCTATAATATTGATTAAGATATTTTCAAGAATTCTTTGAAATAACCGATTGAACTTCATTGACCAATTCAGATAATACAGAATTAATTTGAACATCTGTATATTGATCATTTAACCAATCATTAATATCCATTTTGGATTTTTGTAATAATTTATCTCGTATTTGAATAATATTAACTGCATAATTTCTAATCATATTTCTGAATGACATATTTTGTGATCGAATAACTTTAATTAATGCGGTAATTAATTCATTTCGAGACATGTCATTATATGATAATCTCATATCAACATACCAAATAGCCCACAATGCACAAAATCCCGATGGATCACCTATTCTTTTGCTTCTATTTTCACTAACATCCATTAGTTGAAATCCTATCTTAGGTAAAAATTCTTTCGGGCGAATATATTTGATTTCATTATCAATATTCTTAAATCGTGATTCTAATATATCATCCAATAAGTCAGGATTATAATTGAGTCCTGGAGGTGATGTTGAGCCATGGGGTTCAAATCTCTCTACTTCTTTCTTTTGAACATCATATATTAAATATCCTGCATGACTTCCTTCACGCATTTCAATACCCAATGGAATGATAACAAATTTTTTTTGTAATTTCATACATTTTTTAATGTTCTCGTAGAATTCTTCCATAAGATATAACTTTTGATGAACCCAAACAATTTCAAAATTCAAAAATTCACATTTAGTATTCATCATAATTCCAATAGACTTATAAAATCCACATAATTCTCTATTTTGGGCAAAGTTTTTTGTTAATGAAGCACAAGTATTTTTATGTTTGCGTAATAAATAAATCAATCCTATTAATACATCCAATGTGCTTCCTGTGAAAGTGCAATAATCTAATTTAGTATCTTCCAATAAAGAAATACATGTTTTGGATTTTCTAACTGGAAATGATTTTTCATAACATGATAATTTTTTATTTTTGCGAACATTTTCAATTAGTTTTATTATTTTGTCCTCGATGAGACCCTTACATATATTTTCATCAGTTTTAGTTATTTTTCTTTTTTTAGTTTCGGTTTCCATTTTTTCCAAATCTGATTTTTGAATTAAATTGAAATCTTTGGAACAAATATTCTCCCATTCATCTTGCCATAATTCATTAGCTGTTTTTAATCTATTCAAATATGAGTTCACAACAAGAGTTATAAATTGTTTATAATCAGTTTTCTTAACTAAATCAATTGGCATTTCATTATTAACATTCATCACAAATATGTCCAATCTTTTGTTACTCAAAATAGTCTCATATTTTTTCCACAAATCTAAATTGATTAGATAATGTAAACAAGTATTTCCATCATTGTCTTGATAAGTCAAATTACTTTTGTCTAATATAATATCAATATAATCGGTAATATTTGATAGATCTTTTTTGAAGATCATATGGAGAGGAATTTCACCATCAATATTCCACATATTCATATTAATAATATTTTTAGTTGTTTCAGATTGAGTTAACATAGTAAATATTTCAAAATTACTTTCACTAATACAATAATGCAAAGGTGTCTGACCAAAAATATCTTGAACATTTGGTTCAGAATTATATTTTAACAACATAGAAACCATAGGAACATTATTTAAAATAACTGCATAATGTAAAGCTGTTCCTTCGTGAGAATAATCCTGTGCATTAACATTAATCTTATGTTCTAATAATAAAGAAACAATATTCAATAACTGTAAATTACAAGCGATATGTAATGCTGTTTCACCTGTGTTATATTTAGCATTAATATCATTGATATATTCAATAATAATTTTACAAATTTCATATGATCTAGTTTTAACTGCCAAGTGTAAAGAATTATGTCCGAATTTATCAGTGGTATTAGGATTGGATCCATATTGTAATAACATTTTGATAATTTTTATATTTTTTAATTCAATTGCATAATGTAATGGCAATTTAGAATATCTATCTTTAATATCAATAATAGAAATACCAACACTATCTCGATTTGCTTGCAATAAATATTCGAGAATATCTAAATATGAATACATAATAGGAATAATCAAGACACTTTTTTCATCTTTATCTGTAATATCAAGTTTGGCTCCTGACTCAATTAATAATTTAACTGTTTCTAATCTGTTCAGATTAATAGCATGTGTCAATAGATAATTTCCTTGTTCATCTTTGACATTAATATCAAATGCTATATCTTCTTTGTCAATTTTGGTTAATATATCTTTGAATTCATTATATTCATGTTTTTTTAATGATTCAAATAATTTATTATATGTATCAGAATAATCCATAAAATAATACACGAAAAAGATTTTGAAAATTTAGCTTTTCAAAATCTAAATAATATCAGTTTCTGTTGACGCTCGATTTATGGCGAGTCCAGATAATTCCTGCAACGGAATTATTATAGACTGCCATAAGAGCACTCGTTAGAGCTACAACACATTTAATGCATTGTTTAGTTGATAAGATGAAAATGGTTCGTATACTTTA
>Ga0194120_10003253_pt1 | contig 26777 bp, 25 predicted proteins | sample TA2MahCa65mmetaG_FD_148642 | JGI IMG/M metagenome (GOLD analysis project Ga0194120, IMG submission 148642) | Freshwater microbial communities from Lake Tanganyika, Tanzania - TA2015019 Mahale Deep Cast 65m | ecosystem: Environmental > Aquatic > Freshwater > Lake | place: Tanzania: Lake... | reverse complement strand
GATCACGACAACCCGTCCGGTGCCGCGCGATTCGTCGAGGGGGAAGAAGGCCGCGCCCAAACGGTTGGCCACCGTTCGCGCCATCGAGAGCCCGTCGCCTACAACGGCGAAGTCGAGATCGTGCACAGGGCGATTCAACAGCGCGTCGCGCACCGAGCCGCCCACGAGCCAAACGCGCGCGCCGTCGGGCAGGGCTTGCCGGGCGCGATCAAAGATCGCGGGTAGCGCCAGCGGCGGAGTGGAATCGGTGGGGAAGAAGATCACTTGCGCGGGTTCTTTGAGGCGAGAGAGTTTGGCGGCGGCGCGGGCGTCGTCGGCAGTGAGGCCTTTGCCCACCGGTCCCGAGCGGGAGACCGCCACCCAACCCTCGCCGCGCTGTGGCGGGAGATCGGCTCGAGTCGGGCGTGGCATGTGGGCGATCCTCTCAATCGGTCTTGGCGACTCCGATGAATGGCAGGTTGCGCCAATACTCGTCGAGGTCAAGCCCGTAGCCGAAGACGAATTTGTTGGGGATGTCGAAGCCGCGATAATGGAGTGGCACAACCACTTCGCGCCGTTCGCTCTTGTCGAGCAGTGAGCAAACTTTGAGCGATTTGGGGCGGCGCGTTTCCAGCAGTTCGAGCACGGCGGCGATGGTGTGGCCGGTGTCCACAATATCTTCGACGAGGATCACATGCTTGTCGGTGAGCGACACGCGCAAGTCCATCTCGATGCGCACCTGCCCCGACGATTGGCGCGCGCCCGCGCCGTACGACGACACGGCCATAAAGTCGAACTCAACCGGCACGGTGATGTGGCGCACGAGATCGGTGAGAAACATCACCCCGCCTTTGAGGATGCAGATGAGCAGAAGTTCCTCGCCTGCATAATCGGCGCTGATCTCCGCGCCCAATTCGGCGATGCGGCGCTGGAGCGCATCTTCGGGAATCAGAACTTCGGCGAGGAGGCCTTTGTAATCCTGCATGGAAGAGAGGAGAAATTACAAATCTCAAACTCCAAACTCCCAACTTTGAAGTTTGGAGTTGGGCGTTTGAGTTTATTTTGGCACTTCGTGATGCTCGCGGCAACGGGCTTCGTAGGCTTCGCTGCCGCCCACTTGCACCACCGGATCGTCGTAGGCCGCCGGGCGGCCATTGATGAGTCGCTGAGTGCGCGAGGCGGGCAGGCCGCACACTTGGCAGATCGCTTGCAGTTTATCCACCTTCTCGGCTTGAGCCATGATCAGCGGCATGGGGCCGAACGGCTCGCCGCGAAAGTCCATATCCAATCCGGCGACGATGACTCGCACGCCGCGCTCGGCGAGACTCTGGCACACATCAGCGATGTGCCAATCGAAGAATTGAGCCTCGTCAATCGCCACGACCGTCGTCTCGGGGTCGAGGATCATGGAAATGGCGTCGGCGCTGGCGACGGGGAGCGCGTCGAACTCGTTGCCAGCGTGAGAGGTCACTTTTTCAACTCCGTAGCGATTGTCAATCGCCGGTTTGAAAACTTGCACTTTCTGCCGCGCAATTCGGGCGCGGCGCAAACGACGGATGAGTTCATCGGTTTTGCCGCTGAACATGGAGCCGGTGATGACTTCGATGGTGCCTGATTGATGGCGCATAGTTGAGCGTTATTTTATCCTGACTTGAAAGCGCCGCAAACAACAAAGGGCAGATGCAAAAGCCTGCACCTGCCCTTCGCCATTTTCATATCGACGGAGCCTTATGCTTCAGCCGCAGACTCGGCGGATGTTTGTTCGCCTTCGCCCGGAATGTCGATGCCGCGCGAGCGCAGGCGCTTCTTCGTGTCGGCGAGGCTCTTGCGGCCAAAGCCTTCGACGCTGAGCAGTGCTTCATCGCCGCCCTGCTGGAGTCTTTCCAAAATCTGGCCCACAGTGGTGATCTCAGCCTTCGCCAATGCGGCTTCGGCGCGCGCGCCCAGATTCAATTCGGTGATCATCACCGTCGGCGACATGCGCGCCGCTTTGCGAGTCTCTTCCTGCTGGCGCATTTGCGCGCGAGCGTCGAGCTTCTTCACGAAGCGATCCACTTGCCCTTCGGTGTCCACGATGCGTTGTTCGCCGGTGTAGAACGGGTGGCACTTGTAGCAAACGTCAGTGTGGATCACCTCGCGGGTCGAGCCGGTCGTCCAGGTGTTGCCGCACGAGCAGATCACTTTTGCGGTCGGAAAATACTTGGGGTGAATTCCTGCTTTCATTGAAAGTCTCTCTTCGTCAACGGATGAAACGGATGAAACGGATTGTCGATGGAATCCGGCTCACCTGCCCAACCCGTGTTGAAAGGCTACGCCGCCTGCGGCCGGGGAGCGGGTTCCACGTTCACCCGCCTTTGCCCGTTGGGCAACGTCTCGAACTTCACTACGCCATCCACCACCGCAAAGATCGTGTAATCGCGGCCAACCATCACGCCGAGGCCGGGCCTGATGCGCGTGCCGTGGGCGCACGATGATGTTGCCGGAGCGAACGAACTCGCCGCCGAAGCGTTTGACGCCCAATCGTTGTGAGTTGGAGTCGCGGCCATTGCGACTCGAACCGGTGCCTTTTTTGTGTGCCATGTCTTGCCCCAGCAGTCAGTAGCCAGAAGTCAGTAGCCAGTAATCGGTGATCAGTGATCACTGCTGCTGATCACCGATTACCAATCACTGATTACTAATTACCAATTACTGGCCGCTCACTCTCCATCAAACTCAGCCGACGATCTTCTCGACTTTGAGCCGCGTGTAACTCTGGCGGTGTCCGCCGCCCTTGCGCTGGCGCTCTTTGGGTTTGTATTTGAAGATGCGGATCTTTTCGCCGCGAAAGTGTTCGACAACGGTGGCCTCCACCTTTGCCCCGCTCACGGTGGGAGCGCCCACTTTCACGCGGCTGCCGTCGGCCACCAACAGCACATCGAATTCCACGCTGTCTCCGGCCTGCTTGGGCAGAAGATCGACTTCGATCAACTTGCCCACTTCGGCTCGCAACTGCTTCGAGCCGCTCTGCACGATTGCGTACTTCATCCTGTGTCTCCTTCTCTTCGCCGCTCTGCGCGCCGCGCCTGCCTGCTCCAGCGTAAGCCATTGGCTCGCGCACACACTGGCACTGGGCCGCCCAACGGGGAAGGGCAATCAATATAACGCCCCGGCAACAACGCCCGGGGCAACGGTCGGAATTATAACGGCGTCAACGCCCGTTGTCAATGAAAAGGCGGGCGCGATGCACCGCCGTTTGCCGTTCGGCCAACCCCAGCGCATCCAACACTTCCTCGGGGCGGCCGGTGGCCGCCTCCCGCGCCGCCAGCCGCATCCTCAGCACCTGGCCTTCCAGCGCCAACGATTCGATCAGCGGGCGCAGATCATATTTTTTTCCGCGCCGCTCACGCGGAAGCGACTCGGCAGAGATCAGATCGGCAACCCGCTGATCGAGTCCGACCACCTCTCCGGAGACGGTCGCCACGTAATCGGCGGATCGCACCAGCGTTTGCATCGGCGGCAGGGACTCCGCCACCTCGCGCACTTCCGTGATTCCGATCCCCGGCGACGCCGCCCGCTTCAACTCAACCACTGACTCTTCCACGTTCACCGACTCCGTCAGCCACACGTCCACCAACTCGCATTCGCTGGTGAAGCCGAGCGGCAGGGCGGCGGCCAAATGAATTTTGGGCTGTGGATGAAAGCCGTGCGAATACGCCAGCGGCAAACCGGCGCGGCGCAGAATGCGCTCCCACGTTTTATGCAAGTCCAAATGTCCGCTATACTTGGCCGGGCCGGTTTTGCTGAACGTGATGCGAACTCTCATTGCTCGACCATTATACCTTTGGGCCGCATGCATGCTCGCGCTCGCCGCGAGTTGGCTGATGAGGCCGAGCCTCGACGGCAACGGACTCTTGGCATCGCACAACCCCAGCGGCGCGCAACGGATCGAGCGCGTGGCACTGCTCACCATCAACGACGACGGCCTTTATCCCAACGAGCCGATGAGCGTGAGATGGGAGGGCTATCTCTATTTGGCGAAGCCCGGCGAGATTTATTTCCACGTGCCCGCAGAGGCGCAGGCCAAACTCACTCTCGGCGATGATGTTGTGTTCGACGCCTTTGCCGGGCCGCCATTGAGTGATCGCGCTGTCGCGTATCCGGCGGGCGGCTTCAATCACATCACCCTCGAAGTGGCCGTCACCCCAACCTTTCGCAATTACTTCGAAGCGGGGTTGCAGTGGCGAACGGCAATGGGCTGGCAGGTCGTTCCCGCAGAGCATCTTTATCCTCAGCCCATCGCCGAAGAAACTGCCGCAAGCGCCGTTGGACGAATGCAGTGGTCGTGGGCGCTCGGATGGTTGGCGGCTGCATTCAGCGCGGCGGGCATCGCGCATTGGCTGTGGAGTCGGCGCGCACTGTTCGCATCGCGCACCGCGCTTGGGCTGCTCGCAATTGTCATTCTCGCTTTCAGCCTGCGGCTGATCTTCTTGCGCGATTACGCCGCCCAACCCAACGCCGACGTTCTCGGCTACGGTTCCGACAATCGCGGCTATCAAAGCAAGGCGCTCGATTCACTGCGCGGCCTGTGGCCCGGCACGGATGCGTTTTACATGCAACCGGGGATGCCTCTGTTTCTCGGCGCGGTGTATTCGCTCTTCGGGGCGCACATTCGCGCCGCGCAGCTCATTCAAATGATTCTCGGCGCGTGCGCTTCGGCCGTCATCTTCGATGTCGCCCGCCGCGTTTTCGACGATGCAACCGGATGGGTCGCCGCGACTCTGTGGGCGATCTTTCCTCTCCCGATCTTTTACGAAGCCCAACTGCTCACACACAGCCTCGAGCCCATCGTCGGCCTTGCCCTTTTGTGGTTGTGGCTGCGGTCTCTCGATCCCGATCCCCGCCCCATCCCGCGAGTGATCGCCTTCGGACTCGCGTTGGGGGCCGCCGCCATTTTGCGCCCCACCTTTCTCATCCTCGCCCCTTTCGCCGCACTCATCCTCTTCCTCCGCCACCGCCCTCGCTGGCGGGAAATGATCGCTTGGCCTGCATTGCTCGCCGTTGCCACGCTGATCCCGATCCTGCCAATCACCTGGCACAACTATCAGTCCGACGGACGGTTTCAACTGCTCACCAGCAACAGCGACATCACCCTCTATCTCGGCAACAACCGCGACTCAACCGGGCTCGGCGAATACTCGCCTGCGTATTACGCCACGCACACGCTCGTCAATCAAGGCAAGACAACATTCTTCGGCCAAACCCTTGCCGACGTTCGCAACGACCCGAAGCGTTGGGCGCAGCTCATGATTCGCAAAGTCGCGTTATACCTCGGCGACCCGGAGCGGCCCAACAACGTGGACTTTTACACAGAGGGGATCAGCATCTCACCCTTGCTTGCCGCCCTGCCCTTACACTTCGGCGCGATGATGGCGCTCGCCATCGTCGGCGCGGCCCTTGCTGTACGAAAGGGACATTACTACTTACTAATTACTTACCTTATCTCCCAAATCGCCGTCACCGTTGTCTACCACGTCTTCTCGCGCTTCCGCGCGCCGATCTATTCCTCTCTCGCCATCCTTGCCGCCTACCCCATCACGTTTATCATTTTAGCGTTGCGCCGAAAGCAATGGAAGGGCGCGAGCCTCGCGCTCGCCCTCTCCGCCGTTGTCGGACTCTTCATTGCCGCCATGCCCGCCATCGCCGAGTCGGTGATGAGCCGCCCCATCGTTCGCGCACTGCCGCCCGCCGCCAAACCGCTCAACATTCCCATCGGCGAGTCGCTCACGCTGGTGGGGCACGAGCCTCTGCCCGTCGTGGCCCCCGGCGATCCGTTTTTCATCACGCTCTATTGGCAAACGGATGAACGAGTGAACATTGATTACTTCGACACCGTCCAGCTTTTCAGCGGTGATCTCAAAGTGACTCAGGCTGATCAAGCGATTGGCACGGGAAGTTTTCCCGATTACCCGGCAAGCCAATGGAAGCCGGGTGAGATTGTGCGCGACACGGTGTTCCTGCAAATGCCCGAGGACGCTCCCTCTCCGGTTGCCCTCACCCTGCTCGTCGCCGCGTATGATCGTGGCACCGGAGTCCGAGTCGGCGAGATAATGTTTGGAGTTGTTCCTCTTACCCGCATTGAGCCGCTGACTCTTCCATCGGATGTCATCCCCGTTCGCGCCGAGTTTGGAATCTCAAAGTTATTCTTAACTGCCTACGCGATCCGTGAGCGCGCGCTCACACTGTATTGGCAAGCCGATAACGCCTCAACCGAAGACGCGATCATCTTCGTCCATCTCTTCGACTCGAATGGCAACTTCGCCGCTGGAGCCGACAGCCGCCCGCGCAATGGCTTGTATCCGACTCTCGCATGGCAAGCGGGAGAGGGAATCGTGGATGATCACCCACTGCCGGATGCGCCGCCCGGAACGTACACGATCAAAATCGGCATGTACGATGCCGCGACTCAGAATCGATTGACGGTTGTGAACGCCAATGGGGAGGCGATACCCGACGGGGTGTTGGTGCTGGGAGCGGTCACACTCCCGTAGAGTGTGCGGTTCGAGGGTTACGGCTGGACAAGAGTCAACGGAATGATGTTCGCTTCGAGCAGTTGGCCGCGCCGCGCAATCGGCGTCACCACCGGGCACTCCCACGCTTCGTCGGGAGTCTCGCGGCGTAAGTCTTTGAACTTCGGCAGAATGCCGCAAGCGAAGCAGTGATCGCGGCAATCTACGCGGGTCTGCCCACGCTTGCTCCACCGCCAATCGTCGAGCAAAAATTTTTTCTTCACCGCCGCGTCGATGTGATCCCAGGGGAAGATTTCATCTTCGGCTCGCTCGCGCCCGTTGTAGAACTCAAGGTCCAATCCGGCGGCGGCAAATGATTCTCGCCACACTTTCATATCGAACATATCCATCCACGCATCGAACTTCGCGCCGCGATAGTGGGCTTCGAGCAATACTTTGCCCAGCCGCCGGTCGCCGCGCGAGAACCACGCTTCGAGTTGAGTCTCTTCGGGGTTGTTCCAATTGAGTTTGAGTCCGGGCCCGCGCAGTTCGCGTTTGAGGATGGCTTGCTTCTCGCGGATGGTGTGCACGTCGGCAACCTTCGCCCACTGGAACGGCGTGTGCGGTTTGGGCACGAAAGTGCTCACTCCGGCGTTCACCTGCGCCCGCTTGCCCAAAACTTTTTTGCCTTCGGCCAGCACGGCTTTGCACAACTCGGCAATGGCGCGCACGTCGTCGAGCGTTTCCATCGGGTGGCCGATCATGAAATAGAGTTTGATGGTGTGCCAGCCGCGCGAATAGATTTCGCGCGCGGTGGTGAGCACTTGTTCGGTGGAGATCGGTTTGTTGATGATCTCGCGCATCCGCTCGGTGGCGGCCTCCGGCGCGAGGGTGAAGCCGCTGCGCCGCGCGTCTTTCAGCGCGTCCATCAAATCTACCGAAAACGATTCGATGCGCAGCGAGGGCAGTGAGATGTCGAGATTCTCGTTCGCGTATTTCTCGCCGATGGCTTTGACCAGTTCGCCGATGCGGGTGTAGTCGGATGAGGAGAGGGAGAGGAGAGCGATCTGCTCGAAGCCCGTCTCGCGGATCATTCTCCCGACGGCCTCCACCACTTCTTCCACCGGCCTCTCGCGCACCGGGCGTGTGACCATGCCCGCGTGGCAGAAGCGGCAACCCCGCGTGCATCCGCGCATGATCTCGATGGGGGCGCGGTTGTGGGTGATGTCCACGAAAGGGACGATGAAGCGGGTGACCGGAGGCGGCAGCATAGGGACGATCCGCTTCAGCACCGGGAAGCGGGCCGAGGCGCGGGCCGGTGTCACTCGCGCGATCGTTCCATCGGAGTGATAATCCACGCTGTAAAACGAGGGCACATAGAATCCATCAATGGCCGCCACCCGATTGAGAAGTTCCTCTTTGCCGCCCGGTTTGCCTTCGCGCTTCCACTGTTGGATGCAGCGGGCCACATCCACAATGGCCTCTTCGCCCTCGCCGATGAGGAAGGCGTCGATGAAGTCGGCCATCGGTTCGGGGTTGTAGCAGGCATGCCCCCCGGCGATGACGAGCGGATGAGTCTCGTCGCGGTCGGCGGCGCGCAGAGGCAGCTGCGCGAGTTCGAGGAAGTTGAGGACGTTGGAGTGCAACTGCTCGTACGGGAGGGTGAGGCCGATGAGGTCGAAGTCGGCCAGCGCGTGTTTGGTTTCGAGCGAGTAGAGGGGAATGCCCTCGCGGCGCATGGCGGCTTCCATATCGAGCCATGGGCAATACGCGCGCTCGGCCAACATGTCGGGTTGATCGTTGATGGCTTTGTAGAGAATGGCGAGGCCGAGATTCGACATGCCGAGATCGTAGATGTCGGGGAAGCCGAGGGCAACGCGCAGATCGATCCGCGCCCAGTCTTTGGCAATCTGGTTGTGTTCGCCGCCGGAGTAGCGGCCCGGTTTGAGCACCGAGAGCAGGACGCGATCCAGCGCCTGCTCGATTTGGTGAGGAGTCATCATAGAGAAATTATAACAACCGAATGATGGATTTCACGGATTGGCCTGTTTTGGTATCATGGCCCCCGTAATGATCAATTGGAAACGATCTCTCCCTTTCGCCCTCCTCCTCGCCGCCTTCGCTCTGCGCGCGTGGCAGCTCACCGAAGTTCCGCCCGGCCTCACCCACGACGAAGCCGGGCAGACACACGACGCCATTCACATCCTCAAAGGCGTACTGTTGATCTACTTCCCGATCAGCTACGGCTGCGAGCCGCTTTTCGCATACACTAATTCGGGGTTCGTCGCGGCGCTGGGGCCGAGCCTGTTCACATTCCGGTTCGCGGCTGTGGCGTGGGGAACGCTCACCCTCGCCATCACTCATCGCCTCGCGCGCCACCTCTTCGGATCGCGCGTGGCGTTGCTGGCCCTCGCGTTCATGGCCGTCTCGTTCTGGCAGTTGGCGACGAGCCGGCAGATTCTGCGCTCGGCGATTCTGCCCGGCGCGATCACGCTCTCAGTATATTTCTATTTGAGACTCACCGCCGACTCGACTCGCCGCCGATGGCTATGGGCGGCGGGCTTGGCGCTGGCGATTGGCGCGAGCCTCTACACCTACATCCCTTCGCGCGCCCTGTGGCTAATGTTTCCGCTGGCCGTCGCCACCGACTATGCCGCCCGTCGGCTCCGCGGAACACAGACCATCGCCCGCAACCCCGCTCTGGCCATTGCCGCCGTCATTGCCGGGCTGACCCTCTCGGCCCCAATGTTCATCTATCTGTATCTCAACCCCGGGCTCGATCAACGGCTCGGCCAACTCTCCGGCCCGTTGACCCAAATTCGGGCGGGCGATTATTCGCCGCTCCTCGCCAACGCGCGTGAGTTTTTGCTCGCCTTCTTCCTTCCCGGGCACGGCGATCATTTTCTCGCCTATACGATTCCCGGCAGGCCCATCTTCGATCCGATCACATTCCTTCTCTTCCTCATCGGGCTGGCCGTCATCCTTCGTTCCGCCATCCGTGCGCCGCATTCCGCGTTACTCCTCTACTGGCTGATCATCGGCGTTGCTCCTTCCATCGTCACCGGCCCCGATGCGCTCACCACGCGCATGATCGGCGCGCAGTCGCTCCTCTACATTTTGCCCGCGCTGGGGTTGACAGCGGTTAGCGATTGGCTATTGGCGATTAGCCGCCCGTCATTTTTCATTCGCCACGCGCAGCGGTCATTCGTCATTGCCTCGTTGCTCATTGCCTCCACTCTCGTTTCCTCCGCCCGCGATTACTTCATTACGTGGGGCCAATCGCCCGACGTTCGCGCCGCGTATCAATCCACACTCACTGCTATGGCTACATCGGTTCGCGGCCCCACCGTCATCTCCACTGTTTATCCCTCTGCGCCGCACGATCCGTATATCAGCGAACTGTTCACCGACGAGGAGACTCGCTGGGTGGATGCGCGATACGCCACTATCCTCCGCGCTGACGGCAACGCGCGCCCGCCGCTCCAACTGCTCGCCCCCGCCTCCACCCCGCTCCATCCGTTCATCGCCAAGTTCTATCAGCAACAAGTGAAAGTCCATACCCTGCCGAACGACCTCGATCCGTTTTTCATTCTGTATCAACAATTTACTTTTGAGTCGACGACTGCCACCGCCCCGGAAACGATTCTCAATGGCGCCGTCGGGTTGCAGGGGAGCCGGTGGCTGAATGAGGCATATCGCCCCGGCGATGCCGCCGAACTCTTCACCGCGTGGCGCGTGATCGATCCCGCCCGGCTCGGCGCACTGCACCCGCCCGCCTTCGCCACCGACCTCAACCTCTTCACTCACATCATCAGCCCCGATGGCTCCATCTTCCTGCAACAAGATCGACTCGATGCGCCCTCGTGGGATTGGCAGGCGGGCGATACGATCATCCAAATCCACCCATTCGCCATCCCGCCCGACGCCGCCCCCGGCGACTACCGAGTCGAAGTCGGCCTCTACGACCGCATCACAAACCAACGCCTTCTCACCTCCGATGGAATCGATTACCTCATCGTCTCCCCCCTCGTCATCAAATAATCAGCGTTCATCCGCCCCATCCGCGTTCCCCTTTCGACCCCGCCTTTCGAGATTCCGTGAACCGCATCGCTCCTCGCTTCTCGCCATTCGCCATTCTCCTCCTCGCCTTCGCCCTCCGCGTCACCGCCCTCGATTCCATTCCCCCCGGCTGGCGCGACGACGAAGTGATCGAGACGACCGTTCACGCCCAACTCGTGCTCGATGGGGGCCGCCCGCTGTATTTCGTTCAAGCCGAAGGGCACGAGCCGCTCTATCACTACCTCTCCGCCGGATGGATCGCGCTCGTCGGGCGCAGTCTGCTTTCGGTGCGGCTCATCTCCGTCTTTTTCGGACTCCTCGCCGTCGCCGCCGCGCACCGCCTCACCCGCCAACTCTTCGGCGCACGCCCGGCGCTGCTCGTCGCCCTGCTTCTCGCCGTCTCCTTTTGGACGCTCATGTACAGCCGCGTCAAAATTCGCCACATCGCCGAACTGCCCTTCGCCCTGCTCGCGTTCTCTCACTTGTTCCGAGCCATCAACTATCAGCGGTCAGCGATCAGCCATCAGCCATCAGCTATTAGCCATCAGCCATTAGCCATTAGCCCATTGTTCACGGCGAAGCCGTCCTTTAGGATTCTTCATTGTTCATTGTTCATTTCCCTCGCCCTCTACACCTACCTCGCCGCCCTCTCTCTCTTCATCATCATCGCCGCCTTTGCCCTCTATTTACTATTTACCACTTACGTTTTACACCTCTCGACTCGGCCTCGCATTTGGCCCCTCTTCCTTTCACTCGCCCTCGCCGCCATTCTTTATCTTCCCCTCGCCAACGCCATCCGCAATAACGCCGCGCGCCTCAACATCGTGGGCGGCCCGCTGGCCGCCTTGCGCGAAGGCAACCCCCAGCCGCTGATTGAAAACATGATCGGCACATTGGCAATGTTCGGCGGCGCCGGCGATAACGAAGCGCTGTACAACATCCCCGGTCGGCCGGTGTTCAACCTCGTTGGCTTCTACTTTTTTCTCGGCGGTGTGATCATCGCCGCCGCGCGCTGGCGCGATCCACGATACGCATTCCTCCTCATCTGGCTGGTGAGCGGACTCGCGCCCGGCTTTGCCAGCAGCCCGCCCGCGAGTCTCGGCCACACCATCACCGCCTTGCCAGCGGCGTACATCCTCGCCGCCTTGCCCGTCCATGCGCTCAGCGGTCAGCCATCAGCCATCAGCCATCAGCCATCAGCCATTAGCCCTTACGTCACTCGTCATTTTTCATTGCTCATTCTTCATTGTTCATTGTTCATCGCCATCGCCCTCCACGACCTCCCCGACTACTTCTTCCGCTGGCCCGCCCTGTCCGAAGTGCGCTACCTCTACAAAGCCGATCTTCACGCAATGGCGAAGACTCTGCGTAACGAGCCGCCCGCCACCTACGTTCTCGCCGGCGTGCTATCCAAATGGGATCGGGTTGCCTTCACGCTCGAAGGCGTGCAAACGGAGTCGGCGCCCCGATGGGTGAATGCCGAATGGGCCATCGTCTTCCCATCGCAATCCGCCCGTTTTCTTTTCACGCCCGCCGATTGGCAGATCGACGCGCCCCCACAAAATGCAATAACGATTCACTTCGATAACGATCTCATCTTCGATGGATGGACTCAGCGCGGGCGCGATGTGATCGCTCATTGGCGTATGGACCCGGCGTATGCCGCCGCAGAGCCCGACATGGGCGCGAGTGTGGCTTCGCCATCGTTCCCGGCCTTTGCCTTTTTGCATTTGCTCGACGCCAACGGAAACTTTATGGCCGGCTCGGATCGATTCGACGCCGATGCCTTCACCCTTCAGCCGGGCGACCGATTCTTGCAGAGGCATTCCTTCGACGCCCCGCCCGGCACATACACACTCGAAGTCGGACTCTACGATCCGATCACCGGCGAACGCTACCTCGCCGACGATGGTCGCGATGCGATTACGTTGGCGACCATCACCCTACCCTAACGTTTTGGAGTTTGAGATTTGAGATTTGAGATTTGAGATTTGAGATTTGAGATTTCGTTTCGCGATTCTTTCGTGGTAGAATTTGCGTCGCCCGCCCCCATCGTCTAGAGGCCTAGGACGGAGCCCTCTCAAGGCTCAAACTGGGGTTCGAATCCCCATGGGGGCATCTGCCAAACCTCACAGATATCAAAGACCTGTGAGGTTTTTTGTTCATGACCCTTTGACGTGATCATTGAAGAACTGGATCGTCCTCTGCATAGCCGAGCCGAAACTTTGCGACAGGTTGTGATCGGCGCCGTCGTAAACGTATAACTCGACAGGCTGGCCCGCGGCGATCATTTGCTCTTCCAGGATCGTCGAGAGCACCAACGGCACAGACTCGTCGGCGGTGCCGTGATGGAGTTGGATCGGGCCGGAGAGATCGGCCAGATACGAATTGGCCGAGATCGAATTCCAGAATTCTGGATTCTCGTCGGGCGTGCCGTACAACTCCACCAAACCCGAACGCCACAATCGTCCGGGCGAGGGCGTGGCGGCGAGATTGGGAGTGGGCGCGGGGCCGCGCCGCCAGCGGGTGAGCAGATCGGTGTACGAGCCGACGACTCCCGCCCAGATCACTCCGGCTTTGATGTCGTCGGTGATCACCATCGACCGCAAAGTGATGTAACCACCCATGGAGTGCCCCACATGCCAATGCGATTCGGATCGGCATCGGGGTAACGTTTCATCGAGGCGGTGGCGTTGAGCACATCAATCACATAATCGGGCGAGCCGTATGCGCCGCGCGCATCGCCATCCGAACTGCCATGCCCGCGATAGTCGGAGCGAAAGACGATGTAGCCGCTCCGCGCTAACCAATCCACGTAGGCGACGTATCGCTCGGTGGTGCGATACTGCGTCGGCGGAATGAAGCCGTGGTTGAAGATGATGACCGGCCAGCCGGTGGGAGGCCGTTCGCCGTCGGGCACTGTGAGCAGTGCGTATATCTTCAAGCCTTCGGAAAGATATGAGACGATGTAACGCTGATAGTTGACTCCCGGCTCCAACACTTGCTCGATGATCACATCACTGCCGGGATACTCGCGCTGGCGCATCGACTCGATGGTGAGCGGGTGCAGAGTGAGCGTGGGAGTGGGCGTTTCGGTGGGGGTGAAAGTGGGTGTGGGTGTGTGGGTGAGAGTCGCCGTCGCCGAAGGCGATGGAGTGTGCGTTGCCGTCGACGAGGAGGTGGGCAGGCTGGCAACGTCTTGAGGGGCGTCGTCGCAGGCGGCCAGCATCCACATCAGGATTACGATCCCCCAACGCAATCTTTTCATCGATCTCATCATACGGTTTCCTTTCGTCATAGACTCAAGTGTATCGCCAACTTCGAGGCCGTGCCCGGAGGCCGTCCCCTTCCGATTGGCGAAGGGGATCGCTGGTATAATCCGCGCCAGCGAGGAGGTGGTCTCTCGCCCAATTCTATTATTTTGGAGGAAACAAACGTGACCCAAAGGAATTTCATTCGCGGGCTGGCGGTGATTGTCACAGCCGTTGTTGTCATTGCCGCCGCGCTGCCGCTGTGGGCCGCCCCTGCCGATGCGCCCGCCGCCGCCGAGCCCACACAAGCCGTGCCGGGCAACTTGCTAGTCAATCCCGGCTTCGAGAGTCCGTATGGAAAGCAATGCTGTCAAACCGATCTCTCAGTCTATTTGCCGAATACGCCCATTGACGAAGTGCAAGTGGCGCAGGGATGGAGTGGGTGGTGGCGGGACAATAGTTTGCCCGATTATCCGGCGCGATGTGACATTCAATATCCGCCGCCCAACTGCAAAGCCTGGCATCGCCCCGAATGGCGCGAGGCCGCGCCCTATGCCAACCGCATTCACAGCGGCCTCAACGCCCAGAAGTATTTTACCTTTTGGTCGGTGCACGAGGCGGGCATGTATCAGCGCGTGAGCGGGTTGAAGCCCGGCCAGCGGTTGCAGTTCAGCGCCTACATGTCGGCCTGGTCAACCGACGCGGCTGAGTCGCTCGTTTCGTCGGGACAGCAAACCATGAATCTCAAAGTGGGCATCGATCCCTACGGCGGAACGGATGCCTTCAGCCCGAATGTGGTGTGGGGCAAGCCCGGAGATTCTTACGATGTGTTCGGCCAATTCACGGTGGAAGCCGTCGCCCAGAGTTCGGCGGTCACCGTGTTCACCTATTCGATGCCGATCTATGCCATACAGCACAACGATGTGTATGTGGACGATGCGGCGCTGGTGGTGGTGGGCGCGGGCGCGGTGGCATCGCCCAAATCGGCCAGCAGTGCGGGCGGTGGAACGACAACGACCACTGAGGCAACGGGGCCGTATCCGGGAACCACGCTCGACAAAGCAACGGGCAACATTTTGTACGTGGTGCAGGCCGACGACACGACCTTTTCTATTGCTCGCCGTTTCAACGTCACTGTGAATCAGATTGTGGCGTGGAACAATTTGGCCGACGCAAACATCTTGCGGCTCGGCAAGACGATCATCGTGGGCAAGACGAAACGGTGACATCACGACCGACAAAAAAACCGGCTCTCTTGCAGAGCCGGTTTTTTTATTGACTCACCTTACGCAGTGTCATTGCGAAGGCGGTGGTTTTCGCCCGAAGCAATCTCGGTTTGCGCGCGGGATTGCTTCGCACAAGTCGCTCGCAATGACATCGAGTGCGCAAGGTGAGTTATTGACTCGCCTTGCGCGCGGCGGAGGGCGCATTGGGCGAGTCACCGAGTCTGAAGGATTGTTTGCAACTCCCGGCGGGCCATTTCGAATTCGGCTTCGGCGGCGGCAAGTGTGGCGGCGGCCCGCTCATCCAGCGCCGACTCGGCGCCCATGGATTCGAGTTCACGGCACAGCGCCGAAAGCGCAGTCGCGCCCATCACTGCGCTATTCGATTTGAGGGTGTGCGCCGCGCGCTGAAACTCTTTGGCGCCGCCGCCCGCCAGCGATTGGCGCATTGAGTCGAGCAGCCGCGCCGCCTCGCCGAAGAAATCGCCCATCAGTTCCGATACAAATGCGGCATCGGTGGTGGCTTGCATTCGTTCCAGCACCGCGCGGTCAATGTGCGCGGCGGGCTTGTCATCGGCTGGCGGCGCAGATTCTGATTCAGGTGATGGAGCATCGGCAGGCGGGAGAGTGGGTTGTGCCGAATCGGGTTCGGGCGCGGGGGCGGCGTCCCGTGACTGGCAACGCTTGAGCGCGTCCACCAGCACGTCCGGGCGGATCGGTTTGCTCATGTAGTCATCCATGCCCGCTTCGAAGCACGCCTGCCGATCGCTTTCCATTGCGTTAGCGGTGAGGGCAATGAGGCGGGGCCGCTGACCCGCGGGCCATCGCTGGCAAATGGAGCGCGTGGCCTCCAAGCCATCCATCTCCGGCATTTGCACATCCATCAGAATCACATCGTACTCTTGCCGCTCCACCGCCTCGATCACTTCGAGGCCGTTGGCGGCGATGTCGGCGCGACAGCCGAGTTTGCTGAGGAGGGTGAGGGCAAGTTTTTGATTGACGGTGTTATCTTCGGCCAATCGGTGAATTTGACGGCGTTGCCCAACAGATTCATGAGAATCTGCCGCAAGCGAGCGGCGTCGCCGCGAATGGCAACAGGGACGGAAAGATCGATGATGTAAGCCAGTTCGATTTTCTTCTCGGCCGCTTTCACGGCGATGAGATCGAGCGTGGCTTCGATACATTCGCGCACCTCGAAGGCCTGCTGTTCGAGGTCGAGTTTCCCGGCTTCGATCTTGGAGAAGTCCAAAATGTCGTTGATGATGGTGAGCAGAGATTCGGCGCTGGAGCGAATGGTGTCGGCGAAATCGTGCTGTTGGGCAGTGAGCGGCGTGTCGAGCAGCAGGCTGGTCATGCCGATCACGGCGTTCATCGGCGTGCGGATTTCGTGGCTCATCGTCGCCAGAAAATCGGATTTGGCGCGGGGGGCCGACTCGGCATCCTCTTTGGCTTTTTGCATTTCGTCGAACAGCCGAGCATTGTCGATGGCTCCGGCGATGTGGCTGGCGATGGTTTCGGCCAGCGCCACTTCGGCAGGCGAGAACACCCGCCTCTCCTCGTCGGTGTCCACCCCGATCGTGCCAATCACCGCGCCGCGCGCCAGCAGGGGCACGATCATCAAACAGCGGGTGTCGAGGCGGCGCATCAGCGAATGAACCGACTCGGTGAGCGGGCTGGTTTGCGGATCGGCGATGACCAGCGGTCTCTGGCTTTCAATCACTTGAAGCGACGAGGCGTTGCCCTCCAGCGGCAGGACGATGCCTGTTGTGGAGGGATAGTCGGGCCGAGGCGAATGATCGGCGACGACGACCAGCGCGGTGCGCTCGGGGTTGAGCAGGGTGATACCAATGTTGCGCGCGCCGAATATCTGCGTCAGTTCGATGGCGATGTCTTTGAGCGTGGCGGGCAAGTCGCGCACGGAAGCCGCTCGCTGCGAGATGCGGTTGAGAGTGGCGAGTTGTTCGGCGCGGGCCTCGGCGGCCTCCTTCGCCTGCCGAAGTTCCTCTTCCGCGCGCCGGATGTCGGTGAGGTCGTGATAGATCGCCATCGCGCCCACACGCTGGCCCCCCACCGACACCGGGAAGCCCAACACTTCCACATCCACGAGCGTCCCATCTTTCCGCTTGCGTTTGGCAAAGGCTCGCAGCGATCCGCCCATGGCCTGCTGTGTGTAATCTGCGGCTTCGCCCCTCAGCGAGTCGGGGGCGATCAAATTGTCCAGCCCATGCTCCCACACTTCGGCCAGTGTGTAGCCAAACAAACGCTCGAACGCCGGGTTGCACATGGATACCGCCATGGTCCCCTGCGCGTCGAGTTGGAGGCTCACAATGGCGGCCGGGCTGTTGACGACCAGCGACTCGAAAAACTGTTTTTGCTTTCGCGCCGAGTCAAATTGGCGGGTGCGCTCGAGGGCAACGCCCACGTTGGAGGCGACGGTGGCGAGAAGCCGCACATCGGTTTCGGTGAAGGCGTTTTCGCGAGCCAGACTTTGCAGTGAAAGGACGCCGACACAGTCCTCGCCGGACACGATGGGCACCGTGAGCGAGCTTTTGGCCGGGAGGCCGTCACTGTACACCGCCCCCAACTCGGCGGCTCGCCGCTCCCAATCGGCGTTGATGAGCAGCGGCTCGCGCGACTCGATCACCCGCGAGGTGAGCCCCTCGCCCAACTTGATCACGTCATTATCGATGATCCGCTCGCCAAGATTCCAATAGTAGGGGAAGCGAATCAAACCGGTGTCGGCGTCATACAGGGCGATGTAGCCTGTCTCGGCTGAGAACACCTCGCGCAATTTGTCGCCGACGATCTCAAGGATGTCGTCGGTTTCCATCTTCGAGGCCAGCGCGTGGCTGATGCCGTCGATGGTGGACAACTCGATGGCATACTGCTTCATGCCCTCGAACAGTCGAGCGTTCTCAATGGCAATGCGGCTTGATCGGCCAACAGCCGCAGCACACGCAGATCGTCATCGGCAAACGAGCGCGGCTCGGCGTACACAAAATTCATCACGCCCCCCACGCGATTGCCGATCTTGAGCGGCACGCCGACAACCGCGCCGTGCCACGGATTATCGGCGAACATTGGGTCGGCCTCAACATCCGGCACAACAATCACCGCCGCCGCGCGGGCAACTCGATATGTCAGTCCGTCGGGGCGCGGATTGCGCCAGATTTTTTCTTGTCGCTGGCCTGCCCATGTCGCCGAGCCGAAGACCAATCGGTCGTTCTCGTGCAAGAAAAGGTGCACGTCGCGCGGGCCCTGCATGAGTTTGAGGGCGCTTTCCACAATCGAGTCGAGCACCGGGCGCAGTTCGACACTGGCGGTGAGGCTGAGGCTGGCTTGAATGACCGCGTCCAATTCGGCGGCGCGGCGGCGTTCGGCGGCGAGGTGGCGCGCGCGGCCAATGGCGAGGCTGGTCTGCCCGGCCACGACGGTGAGGGCCTCGAAATCATCTCGGTTGAAGGCGTTCGGCGATCGGCTCTCTACGAGCAATACACCGATCACTTTGCCGTCGATGATCAGCGGCACATCCACTTCGGAGCCGCTGCTGAGGCCGGGAACGTAGGCCGGGTCGCGGCTGACATCGGGGGTGTAACTCAACTTCCCGCTGGTGATGGCTCGCTCGCTGACGCCGCGTCCGGGGGCGATGCGCTGTTCGAGCGAGCGGATGGCGGAGTCGGAGTCGGCAACCAGCACACGCTCATGGGTCGCTTCGTCAATCAAATATATCCCCACGAGCTCGTAATCCAACAATTCGTCGCGCAAACCGCGCGCCACACGCCGACACACTTCGGTCTCGTCGAGGGTGGCGGCAATATCGGAGCCGAGGCGCAGTAGCCCGGCCTGCCGCCGGGCGCGGGCGCGTTCGGCTTCCAGCAGTCGCGTATTTTCTTCCGACCGTTCGGCCACGCGCTGTTCGAGCGACTCGATGGACTCGCGCAGCCGCGCGGTCATCGTGTTGAGAACATCGGCCAACAGCGCAAACTCGCGCGGGACACTGCCCACCAACAACAGCCGCTCTTCGACATCACCGCGGCCAATGCGTTCGGCGGCGCGGGTGAGTTGGCTGAGGGGCACAATGACTCGGCGGGTGAGAGCGAACGTTGCGCCTCCGGCCAGCGCCAACGCAAACAGCAGTGCAGTTCCCAGCGCGGCGAGGCTCTGTTGTTGCGTGGCAAACAACGCCGCGTGCGCGCGCTCTTCGCCGACATGAGCCTCGACGCTGATGTCGCTGATGATTTCATCGATCTCACCAGCGATGCGGCGGAAAATGCCTTGACCAATCCTGATCTCTTCGTCGAGCGCGGAGCGTTCGGGCGCGCGGCTGTATTCTTCGATTCGGGAGGCGACGGCGGTGAAGGCCGATTCGTAATCGGCCAGCAAGACGCGCAAGCGATCGGTTGGGCCGAGAAGAGCGCGCAGGCCGGGGTCATCCGCGCCGCGCAGAAGCGTTTCCATTTCATCCAGCCGCTGGCGGGCCGAGGCGAGGTGTCGTTGGTTTTGCGGAAGGAATTCGGCGGCGGCGGAGGCGTAGCCCACAACCGGCCAACTGCTGAAAAATCCGGCTTCGCTCTCGCGGGCCAGCAGAAATTCGTTTTGCGCTTCGAGGCTCAGTTCGCGCGCGCGGCCCGCCTTTTCCAGCGTGCGCTCCACGCCGATCTGATATTCGCGCAGGCTGAGATAGCCGATGGCGCCTGTGGCGATGTTGAGGGCGATGAAAAAAGCAAAGCCCAATAGCAGTTCGGTGCGGATTGAAATGCGGCGGCTGAAGGGGGAAGATTGATTCGATGAGGCCATAAAGATTGAGGAAAGGTTTCGAGGGTGAGGGCGATTGTAGCGCAATTCGCCCGCCACTGCCGAACACAAACAAACCCGCCAGTGGAGTTGTCTCACACTGGCGGGTTGATTCGCATTGCGGCCATTATGCTTGGGAAGGCGGCGGCTCCTCGGGCGCAGGCGGGGCCGCGCTTTCATCGGGTGTGTGGGTGATCACGGTTGCGCCGGGCGGAGTGTCGGCAACCACCGGCGCGGCCGGCGGGGTCGGGGCGGCGGGTTGCGCCGCCGGTTCGACGATCGGTGCGCCGGTCAAATAGGGCCGGGTGCCGAATCGAGTGAGCACGACTGCGCCCACGCCAATCGAGGCGAACAGCATTTGCACCACCGCGCCGAAGAACGGCACAATGCCGATGAACAACATCACCAGCGAGAGCAGCAATGTGCCGACGGCTGTGGCCATAGCCGGGCTGGCGTTGCGCCAATTGATGGCTGTTGCCAGCCGCGCGCCGACGACACTGCCGAGCGCCAGCCAGCCGAAGAGAATCACCATTCCGTAGAGGAGTGCGCCGATCCCGCTGAGGGGGAGAAGGCAAAGGGTGATGGCGGTGAGCACGATCAATACGGGCCCGGCGAATAGGGTGAGCAGGCCCAGCCCGGCGGAGAGCGCGGGCGTGCCGGTGATGGTGGCGCTGACGCGATGGGTTTGCGTGGGCCACATGGCGACGACGAGCAGAGCAATGAGGCCGAGGGCCAGCGCCATACCCATCGATTCGATCCCATGGCGGAACATCGTGAAGATGGGGTCGATGATTCGGAAGGCGACGGACGGACCGGGGGCATCGGGAATGGAGGGTATGTCGGGGATCGATCCATCGAGTCCGTTGGATTCGCCGCCGCTCACGACCGCGCCTTCTTCGCGGTTCACCGATCCGCCCGAGGTGACGAGGCGGCCATCCACTTGGGCCGTGCTGAGCAAATTCACGTTGCCGCCAAACGTCACCACATCTTCCTTCACATGGCCGCCCACTTCCACATTGCCGCCGAACACCACCACGCTTTCAGCGACGGTCGCGCCGTCCTCAATGGTAACGTTGCCGCCAAACACGATCAAGTTGCCGTCAACAGTTTCGCCGCTGGCGAGGGTTACGTTGTCGCCAAAGACGATCCGGTCGTCGTAGAAGTCGCTGGCCAGCGCCGTGCCCGCCAGCATCGGCAGGGCAATGGCCGCCAAGAATAGAGCAAGGAATAGTTTTCTCATACGAGTCGTACCTCCGGTTTCAATTTGCCAACAAGAAACAGCCACACAGCCACAACCGCCAATGCGAAGGGCGCCGCCGCGACCCACATGAGGGGCTGCGCCAATCCCCATTCGCCCAGTGCGCGCCCGGTGATCGAGAGCGCTTTGGCGATGGATTGATAATCGGCGAGGCGGTTGGCCGCATCGACGACGAAAGGAGTCAGGGAGGCCGTCGGCTGATCGGCGAACCGCGCCCCAGCAAACACCAACCCCGCGCCGAGCGCCATGAGCGACGCCGTCGCGCCCAAGCCGCCCAAACCGAGCGCCAAGATTCCGAAAACGGTTTTCGAACGTGAGCGTTCGGCGGCCAGCCGGACGCGGAAGCGGTTGCTGAAGCCGGGGCGCGGCGAGGCCATCGGCGCGGCGCGCAACAACCGATCCACTTCCATCAGCGACTCCCATTCGGCCATCGCTTCACGAGAGTCGGCCAAGAGGGCGTCGAGTTCGGCGCGCGCTTCGGGCGAGAGTTGGCCGTCGAGCCCGGCGTGCATTTTTTCGAGTTGAGATTTCGACATCATCTCTTAGTCACTCATCCTTCCAACGCCAGCGCAGTCCGCGCGGGGCGGCGGGCGGGCTGAGGCGTGGGCTGTTGTTTGATCATTCCGGCCAGCATCACTCGCGCGCGGTGCAAGCGGCTCTTCACGGCGCTCACCGATGTATTGTTGGCATCGGCGATCTCTTCATAAGAAAGATCATGCCAATAACGCATCACCACCACGCCGCGATCTTCGGGAGAGAGCCGCGCCAGCAGAGCGGCAATGGCCGCGCTCTGCTCGCGTTGAACCGAAGCCTCTTCCGGCCCGGCCGATTGCTCGCGCAGGGCCGGGTGCGGCTCTAGCGGCTCGTCCTCAATCGAAAGCCAAGTGAGCCGCCGCCTGCGAAGCCGATCGATGCAGTGATGGCTGGCTACGGAAAAAAGCCACGTTTTGAAAGAGCGGGATACGTCGTAGCGGGCGAGTTGGGCAAAGGCGCGCAGGAAAGTCTCCTGAGCCGCATCTTCGGCCTCGGCCGGGTCGCCCAACATGCGATAGCACAAGTTGAAGATAGGCGTTTGGTAGATTTCCACAAGCCGGGTAAAAGCCGCTTCGTCGCCAGCCCGCGCATGGGCAATTATTTCGGATTCGTTCACTCTAGGCCTTGAGCATCAACCTATTTTGGTTGGCTGATGATTAATACGGACGATACGCCAAAACGGTTGCAAAACAAAAACGCCGCAGGCAGATACCCGCGGCGTTCGCATTTTGGCGGCCAGTCGGAGGCTACCCGCCGCCGACGCCGTAGTATTCGGTGTACCAGTTGATAAAGCGGCGCACGCCCTCTTCGATGGGGGTGTGGGGCCGGAAACCGGCGTCGCGGGCCAGATCGTCTGTGTTGGCATAGGTGTCGGGCACATCGCCGGGCTGGATGGGCAGAAGGTTCATGCGCGCCTTGCGGCCAATGATGCTCTCGAGCAAATGGATGAGGTAGAGCAACTCGACGGGCTGATGGTTGCCGAGGTTGTACAGCCGATAGGGGGCGCTGCTGGTGGCCGGGTTCGGGTGATCGCCCGACCATTGAAGATCGGGTTGGGCCACGAAATCGATGAGACGGACGATGCCTTCGATCACATCGTCAACGTAGGTGAAATCGCGCTTGTGGTAGCCGTAATGATAGACGTCGATGGGGCGGCCTTCGATGATGGCTTTAGTGAAAGAGAACATAGCCATATCGGGGCGGCCCCACGGGCCATAAACGGTGAAAAGCCGCACGCCGGTGCACGGCAGGCCGTAGAGATGAGCATAGGCGTGAGCCATCAACTCGTTCGATTTTTTGGTGGCCGCGTAGAGCGATACCGGATGATCGACATTGTCCTTCTCGCGGAATGGCAGTCGCGTGTTGGCTCCGTACACCGAGCTGCTGGAAGCGAACACCAAATGCCCCACATTCGAGTGGCGGCACCCTTCGAGCACGTTGAGGAAGCCGAGTATATTGGAATCGGTGTAGGCGTGAGGGTTGGTCAGCGAGTAACGCACCCCGGCTTGCGCGGCAAGGTTAACCACCCGGTCGAATTTGTAGGCTTTGAAGAGGGCTTCCATCCCGGGGCGGTCGGCCAGATCGAGCTTCACAAAGTCGAAGCCCTGCCGCCCCATCAGCCGCGCCAGCCGCGCTTCCTTGAGTCTGACTTCGTAATAACTGTTGAGGTTGTCGAGGCCAACCACCTCATGTTCGTCGGCCAATAGCCGCTGGGTGAGATGATAGCCGATGAATCCCGCCGCGCCCGTCACAAGAATTGTGGACACAATAATTCAACTCAAATGTGAGATGATGGCGAATTCTAACACAGTCCCTTCACAAGGCGCGCCTCAAGCGCGTCGCGATTTGGTGGATAATGCGTTCGGTTGCCCCGCCCTGCCCTTGCGTGATATAGTGACGAGTGGCGCAGGCGCTTTCTTGCCGCGCCGCCAACATGTCTGTGCGCCCATGAGCAAACACTAGAAAGAAGGTTCGCATGGCTCGACTCATCGTCGTCGACAGCAAACAACTCCAAAACAGCCTCGCGCGCTTCGAGCAGCTGTTGGCCAAAGACGCCGCCGAACAAGACCGGCTGAAACAACTCCAACAGAGAGCCGCCGCCCAGCCCGACTCGTCGATGATCGCAACGCGCCCGGTGAACCAGCCGACGGTCAGCGAGGAGGAGAAGCGATGACTCTCGAAAGTTTCTTCACTCTCACCCCGCAAGCGCCGTGGCAAAGTTTCGAGCCGTCGGAAGATGGCACGCCCGGCGCGCGCGCCTTCGTCAACTTTTGGAACATCGCCGCGCTGGCGTGGGGCGGCTCCGGCGGAACCAAACCGACCCTCGAAACTCAATTAAAAGAGGGCTGGGTGTACATGAGCGGCGGCACCGCCGCGCCGTTCGACGAAGACGCCGACGGCGTGATCTGCAATCGCGAACGCTCGCAAATTGCCGAGATCGGTTTTCAAGGGATCAACGTCACCGAGCACCGCTAGTTTCTGCTCGTGATCGGACTGCGGGCATTGGGCGAGCACGCCATGCTCCGCGTCGCGCTGTACCGCGACATCCTGCGCACCGAACACCTCGCGCCCGGCGACAACACCATCGCTCTGCTCATTGATTGCCCGCACGACCGGGCATGGATTTACGTCGATCTCAAACACATCAAAATGCCCGATGGAAAAGCGTCGGCCTACGTCTTCAAAGGCGTGACCTGCTATTTGCTATGAGCAGGTGGCCGAAGCTATTCTCCATCGTCCTCCTCGCGCTGATCACACTCGGCGCGGGCGTCATTCTGCAAATCTCAAGCCAGAATGCTGATTTGTTGATCCATCGCATCCCCCCGCCCGAGGGATTGAAGGACGCCGCCGCGACTGTCGGACTCGATTACGAAGACGTGGCGCTGACAACGGGCGACGGACTCCGACTCGCCGCGTGGTACATCCCCTCGCAGAACGGCGCGGCCATCATTGCCCAGCACGGCTATCACGCCAGCCGCGACGAAATGATCAACGAAGCGCAGATGCTCGCCCGTCACGGATACGGCGTGCTCATGTTCGATGCCCGCGCGCACGGATACAGCGACGGCGATCTCATCACCTTCGGACTCAAAGAAATCGCCGACACCCGCGCCGCCATCGACTACCTCCTCACCCGCCCCGATGTGGACGCCGGCCGCATTGGGGCGTTGGGAAACAGTCAGGGCGCAGTGACTCTGATTCTGGCAACGGCGCAGTATCCCGAAATCAAAGCCCTCGTCGGCGACAGCCCCTACGCCGCCCTGCAAGATGAAATCGCCACCGGCGTGAAAGCCTTCACCGGCCTCAGCCCATTCCCGTTTGCGCCGCTCATCCAATTCTTCGCCGAGCGCAAGGCCGGGTTCACCGCCGACTCGGTCGCCCCCATCCATCACATCGCCCAAATCGCGCCGCGCCCCGTCTTTCTCATGCAAGGGGGCGCCGACTCTCTCATCCCCATCGACTCGGGCCGGCGGCTGTACGACGCCGCAGGCGAGCCAAAAGCGCTGTGGTTCGATCCGGCGCTGGGCCACGTTCAATTCGACACCGCCCGCGCCGACGAATACGAGCGGCGAGTCGTCGAATTCTTCAATGCGTATCTTCTGGGTGAAGGCGAGTGAGGGTGAGGCACTGTCGTTTTGTTGAAGAGCCGAGCAACTTCACTCAGCCCAGGATAGTGCGAATCACATCACACGAATATGACAGATAAAAGTCTAGCCGCAAAAAAAGCGTGGGCCACGCGCAATAGCCCGAAATACAAAGCACGGAGAAGCGAAACAGCGAGCAAGCAAGCCCTCGCAAATTGGTGTAAATCAAACGGCTGGAAAATTCTCTTCTTTGAAGGCGAAAGCGGCGCACCACGCACAGGCATTGTTGATGCAATGATTGCTCGAATAGCGTCGAATGATGCCGATACTTTGGATATACGTTTGATTCAAATCAAATCGGGCACAGCAGGATTAACCGCCGCCGAGATTTCTCGCCTAAAGCAGGCGCTCGACAAGGCTTCGGTGAACTGGCTATTGGCAGCATTTGACGGGGAAGCTATACATTTTCTCCCTGAGATGCGCAGAAAAAAATGATCCTCGCCATCCTTCTCCTCTCCATCGTCATGGGCATCGCGCCGATGATCGTGTACGCCTCGTTCCTGTGGTGGCTCGACCGCTGGGAGAAAGAGCCTCTGCATTTGCTGGCTGCCGCCTTTCTGTGGGGCTTCATCCCTTCGGCCATCGGGGCGCTCATCGCCCAAATCATCCTCGAAATCCCGGCCTCGGCGCTGATGTACTTCGGCGAAGCGGGCGCGTTCGCTCACGATCTACTCAGCGCCGCCGTCATCGCCCCCATCACCGAAGAAACAATCAAAGCCGCCGCCGTGTTGCTCATCTTCATCTTTTTCTACCGCGAGTTCGATTCAATGCTCGATGGAATCCTCTACGGCTCGCTGGCCGGATTCGGCTTCGCGGCCATCGAGAACATCCTCTATTTCGTCAGCGTTGGCAGTGAAGATCCGTCGGGGCTGGGATGCCTGATCTTCATGCGCGCTTTTCTTTTCGGCCTCAACCACGCCTTCTTCACCAGCCTCACCGGCATCGGCTTTGCGATGGCCCGTTATCAAAAGAACATCGCGCTCAAGTTCATCTTCCCACTGCTGGGATTGGCCGGCGCCATGTTCGCGCACGGGTTGCACAACGGGCTGGTCACACTCGGCATCGTCGGCTTCCCCATCGCCATCGCCGCCGATTGGATGGGCGCGCTGGGTGTGCTCGTCGTCGCCCTCGTGTCGTTGTATCACGAAGCGAACTGGATCAAAAAATACTTGGCTGAAGAGGTGAGCATGGGCACGCTGTCGGCGGCGCAGGCCGCCACCGCGTGGTCGTTCGTTGGGCGCATCGGTGTCGGCTTCGAGGCGATGAGGAGCGGCCCCGGCAAGTGGTGGCGCACGCGGCAGTTCTATCAGCAGTGCGCCGAGTTGGCTTATAAAAAACATCAACTGTCGAAGATGGGCAATGAGGAGAGCAATCGGGCCATCATCGAAAAACTGCGCGGCGAAGTGCGCCGCCTCAGCGAGCAGGTGTAGGGCAATCGCATCAAAAGTGGGGTAAAACAAGGCTATCTAGGAAAAGAGGAGATAGCCATGGACAACAAGAAGCCGATAGAAATGATTGAAGAATATTTTGGCAAGGTGAAGGACCCTCGC
>Ga0194120_10003240_pt1 | contig 26871 bp, 26 predicted proteins | sample TA2MahCa65mmetaG_FD_148642 | JGI IMG/M metagenome (GOLD analysis project Ga0194120, IMG submission 148642) | Freshwater microbial communities from Lake Tanganyika, Tanzania - TA2015019 Mahale Deep Cast 65m | ecosystem: Environmental > Aquatic > Freshwater > Lake | place: Tanzania: Lake... | reverse complement strand
TGTGCGCGCGCTCGCGCGGACCGATTGGCGCAACGCGCTGCTCGCCGCGCAGTGGGCGCGCGCGCTGCCGGTGGAGCGCGCGGCGCCGCTGTTGATCGAGGCCTTGGCCGCCTGGCAGCAGCGCACGTCCGACGGCCGCGGTTCGCGTCGCGTCGAAGCGGAGCTGGTCTCGTCGCTGGAAGCGCAGTCGGGCCGGCGCATCGGGCACCGCCTCGATTGGTGGCGCTCGTGGTGGGACGTGCGCCGGCGCCACGGCGAGCGCCGGATCGATACAGGCGGCCAGACCGCGCTCGCCGGTCCGCCGCCGGGCACCACGCAGTTCTTCGGCCTGGAGCTCTACAGCGACCGGGTCGTGTTCGTGCTCGACCGCTCCGGATCGATGGACGAGGCGCTGGGCAGCGCGGGACGCACGCGCTACGAAACCGCCGTCGAGGAGCTGCGCGCGTGCCTGTACGGTCTGGGCGAGACGGCGCACTTCGACGTGGTCGTGTTCCACTCCGGCGCGCAGGCCTGGCGCGGCAAGCTCGTCGGCGCGACCAAGATCGCGCAGCGCGAAGCGCTGCAATGGCTCGAGGGGCAGGGCCCCGGCGGCGCTACGGATCTGCAGTCCGGGCTCGAGCTCGTGCAGCGGCGCGGGACGGATGGCAGCCTGAGCTGGAACGAGTTCGACGCCGACACGGCCGTCGTGCTGTGCGACGGCCAGTTCCAGCGGCCGAGCTCCGTGCGCGACTGGCTGCGGGAGAACGACCCGCTGGGCCTGCTGCGCGTGCACTGCGTGCAACTCGGCACGCAAGCCGACAGTCGGCTGGAGGACCTCGCGCGCGCAACCGGCGGCACGTTCCGGCGCATCGATCCCTGAGGGGTTGTTCCGCCTTCCCGGCCCGCTACACTGCTCCGTTGCGGCGCCCCACCGGACGCCGACCGCGATGCTCACGCCGTACGTACCGATCCTGATCCTGCTGGCCCTGGCCACGGGCTTCTCCCTGGTCAGCCTCGGCCTGTCCGATCTGCTCGGGCGGCTGCGCCCGAGCATCGGCAAGTCGACCGCCTACGAGTGCGGGATGCAGGTCGAGGGCAGCGCGCGCCTGCGGCTGTCGATCCACTTCTACCTGGTCGCGGTGCTGTTCATCCTGTTCGACGTCGAGTCGCTGCTGCTGGTGCCGTGGGCCGTCGCGGCGCGCTCGTTCCAGGAGGCCGGTGTCGGGCCGCTCGTGCTGGCCGAGGTGGCCGGCTTCGTCGGCGTGCTCGGGCTGGGTCTGGCCTGGGTGTGGAAGAAGGGCGGACTGGACTGGGATCGCTGATCCCGCGAGGAACGAACATGGCTGCGCTCCTTCCCGTTCGCGAGCAGGCTTCCGGCGACGGCTTCTTCGCCACACGCGTCGACGCGCTGGTCAATTGGGGCCGCAAGAACAGCCTGTGGCCGATGCCGCTGGGCCTGTCCTGCTGCGGCATCGAGTTGATGGCGATGATCGGCCCGAAGTTCGACATCGCGCGCTTCGGCGCCGAAGCGGCGCGCTTCAGCCCGCGGCAGTGCGACCTGCTCGTGGTGGCCGGCACGCTGACCTGGAAGATGGCCCAGGCCGCGCGCACGATCTACGACCAGATGCCCGACCCCAAGTGGGTGATCGCGATGGGCGTGTGCTCGAGCTCGGGCGGCATGTACGACTCCTACGCCGTCGTGCAGGGCGTCGATTCGATCCTGCCCGTGGACGTCTACGTGCCGGGCTGCCCGCCGCGCCCGGACGCGGTGATCGACGCGATCCTGAAGCTGCAGCAGCGCATCGAGCGCGAACAGCCGCTCAAGCGCGTGTTCGCGCTGCCCGAGCATGTGATCGAGCAGGGCAGCGGCGCCTGGCTGCGCGCGCCCAACAGCGGCGTGCCGAAGAGCGCCAGCGACCTGCACCCGCACGATCCGCGCGCGCGACGCGCGATCGAACGCCGTGAAATCGAGCGCCAGGGTTCCGGCGGAGGCAAGGTGTGAGCGCGACGGCGCCCCCCCTCTCGGCGTCCGCGGCGGTCCTGGGCGCGCTCGAAGGCGTGAAGTGCGAGGTCTCGATGGGCCGCGACGGCGTGGCCACGGTCGAGTTGGCGCGCGAGCTCGCGCACGACGCGCTGTCGCGGCTGCGCGACCGCGCGGGCTTCGAACAGTGCACGCTCGTCACTGCGGTCGATCACCTGATCGACAACGAGCTTGGAGCGCTCGCGCACGCCGGCGCTCGCGAACGCTACGAGGTCGTGTGGCAGCTGTTGTGCACGACGCGAGTACTCGGCGGCCGCGCCGAGCGCGTGCGCCTGCGCGCGCGCGTGTCCGAGAGCGACGCGCGTGTCATGAGCTGCACCGACCTGTGGCCGGGCGCGGCCTATGCCGAGCGCGAGTGCTACGACATGTTCGGCATTCGCTTCGACGGCCATGCAGGCCTGAAGCGGCTGCTGATGCCGGACGAGTACGAGCACCACCCGCTGCGCAAGGACTTCCCGCACGAGGGCATCGAGCCCGACAAGCTGTACCGCGCCTGGGATGCGGCGCGCCGCGCGGCCGAGCCCGCTCGCGACGCGGGGCAGGAGCGCTCATGAGCTCGGTGCAGACCTTCGACTACGCGCCCGGCGCCCTGCCCGCCGCGCAGGGCTCGACTTCCGAGGGCCCCACGTCCGAGCTGCCGGACGACCCGCTGCACGGCGAGTTGTTGCGGCTCAGCATGGGGCCGCAGCACCCGGCCACGCACGGCGTGCTGCGCGTGGTGGTCGAGCTCGACGGCGAGACGATCCAGAGCTGCGAGCCGATGGTCGGCTTCCTGCACCGCGGCAAGGAGAAGAGCTGCGAGAGCCTGGGTTGGGCCAAGTTCTTCCCGCACACCGACCGGCTCGACTACGTGCAGCCGTTGATGAACAACGTCGGCTACGCGCTGGCGCTGGAGACGCTGGCCGGCATCGCCGTGCCCGAGCGCGGGCAGGTCGTGCGCGTGCTGTTGATGGAAGTTTCGCGCATCGCCGCGCACCTGATCTATCTCGGCACGACCGCCATCGACCTGGGCGCGGTCTCGATGTTCTTCGCGACTTTCAAGGAGCGCGAGAACATCTACTCGATCCTCGACGCGTACACCGGCCACCGCATGAACAACACGTACGTCCGTATCGGCGGCGTGTACTGCGACGTGGACGAGAACGTCGAGCGGGCGCTCTCCGAGTGGCTGGGCCGCTTCCCCGCCTGCATCGACGAGTACGAGAAGTTCCTGACCGGCAACCGGATCTGGTACGACCGCAATCGCGGCGTCGGCGTGATCACGCGCGAGCAGGCGCTGGCCTGGTCGCTGTCGGGACCCAACCTGCGCGGCAGCGGCATGGACTGGGACCTGCGCAAGCGCTCGCCCTATTCGGGCTACGAAAGCTACGAGTTCGAGATTCCGGTCGGCACGGTCGGCGACGCCTATGACCGCTACCTGGTGCGCATCGAGGAGATGCGCCAGAGCGTCAAGATCGCGCAGCAGGCGCTGGCGCGCCTGGCCGCCACGCGCGGCGCCGAGGTACTGGCCGAGGATCGGCGCTACGTGCTGCCGCCCAAGGCCAAGGTGCACAGCTCGATGGAAGAGCTGATCTTCCAGTTCAAGGTCGTCACCGACCTGTGCCTGCCGCGCGGAGAGGCCTACCACGCGATCGAATCGTCCAAGGGCGAACTCGGCTTCTACGTCGCCAGCGACGGCACGTCCAAGCCGCTGCGCTGCCACATCCGCGCGCCCGGCCTGCAGAACGTGCAGGCGATCCCGCTCGTCGCGCAGGGACGCCTGTTCTCCGACATGGTCGCGATCATCGGCAGCCTCGACTTCGTGATGGGCGAGGTCGACCGCTAGCTTCCCCCTCCCTTTCCTTTGCCCATCCCGGGCCCTTCCATGGCGCTCCCCCCGCAACTGATCGCCGAGTTCGACGAGCTCGTCACGCACTACCCCGAGCGGCGTGCCGCGCTGATCATGGCGCTGCACCGCTGCCAGGACGAGCTCGGCGGCTGGCTCGCGCCCGAGACGCTCGAGGACCTTGCCGCCTACTTCCACCTCGAGCCGGTCGAGGTCTACGGCGTCGCGTCGTTCTATCCGATGTTCCAGCTGCGGCCGGTCGGCAAGCACGTCGTGTCGGTCTGCCACAACATCTCGTGCGAGCTGCGCGGCGCGCGCGAAGTGCTCGCCAAGGTCTGCCAGGTCACGGGCGCGCCCGTGCACGGCACCTCGCCCGACGGCAAGTTCAGCGTGCACACCGTCGAATGCCAGGGCGCCTGCGCGAACGCCCCGATGCTCGATCTCGACGGCCACTACCACGAGGACCTCGACGCCGCGAAGGTCGAGCGGATCCTGGGAGGCGTGTCGTGAGCCCCGAATCCAAGCCCGCGCCGTCCCGCATCGGCACCGCGTTGCGCTCGCCCGGCGCGCAGCCCAGGGGCGGGCTGGTCCCGCAGCCGAAGATCGACAAGCGCCCGACCTACCTGCTCTCGCGCGTGTACACCGAGGGCTCGCACACGCTGGCCGGCTACAAGAAGGCCGGCGGCTACGCGGCCCTCGAGAAGGTGCTGCGCACGCCGCTCAGCTACGCGCAGGTGATCGAGATCGTCAAGGACTCCGGGCTGCGCGGCCGCGGCGGCGCCGGCTTCTCGTGCGGGATGAAGTGGAGCTTCATGCCCGACCCGACCAAGGATCCGCGCCCGCGCTACCTCGCGATCAACGCCGACGAATCCGAGCCGGGCACGTGCAAGGACCGCGTGCTGATGGAGCGCGACCCGCACGGACTGATCGAGGGCGCGCTGATCGCCTGCTACGCGATGCGCGCGCAGGCCGCGTACATCTACGTGCGCGGCGAATACCGCCTGTCCTACGACCGCATGCTGGCCGCCCTGGCCGAGGCGCGCGCGGCCGGACTCGTCGGCAAGAACATCCTCGGCACCGACTTCTCGTGCGAGATCTGGATGCACCGCGGCGCGGGCGCCTACATCTGCGGCGAGGAGACCGGGCTGATGGAGTCGCTCGAGGGCAAGCGCGGCCACCCGCGCCCCAAGCCGCCCTTCCCCGCCGGCTTCGGTCTGTGGGGCAAGCCGACGACGGTCAACAACGTCGAGACCATCTTCAACGTTCCGTTCATCGTCGAGGGCGGCGCCGCCTGGTACAAGACGATGGGAACCGAGAAGAGCCCGGGCAACATCCTCGCCGGCCTCTCCGGCCACATCGAGCGGCCGGGCGTGTACGAGCTGCCGCTCGGGCTGCCGGCGCGCGAGATCCTCGAGGTCTACGGCGGCGGCGTGTGGAAGGGCCGCAAGCTCAAGGCCTGGATCCCCGGCGGCTCCTCGTGCGGCCTGATGCCGGCCGCGCTGATCGACGCGAAGATGGATCACGATTCGATCAAGGCCGCCGGCTCGATGCTCGGCACCGCCGCGATGATCTTCTTCGACGAGACCGCGTGCACGGTGCGCGCGATGGAAGTGATCGCGCGCTTCTACGACCACGAGAGCTGCGGGCAGTGCAGCCAGTGCCGCGAGGGCACGCAGTGGCTGTCGCAGATCTTCCGGCGCATCGAGCACGGCAAGGGGCGGATGGAGGACATCGCGCTGCTCGAGTCGCTCGCCAAGGGCATGGCGCCGGCGAAGACGATCTGCGCGCTGGCGGATGCGGCCGCGATCCCGACGCTCGCGTCGGTCAAGCACTTCCGGCACGAGCTCGAGGAGCACGTCAAGCTCGGCCGCTGCCCGTTCCAGACCGGGTCGCAGATCGCGATCCCGGAGCTCGCGCACGCGCACTGAGCAACCCGAGTTCGGTTGCACGTAACCTGGGGAAAGTCATCGTCGCGTCTGCGCGGCGCCGGCGCTCGTTGGAGTCGACCCGGTCCGGGTTCGTAAGATCCTCCACCCATGACGTCCCCCTCCGTCGCGGCAACCCCATCCGCCCTCTCTCCACTGCGGTTGACCGGGTTGTTCCTGGTCTCGTGCGGATTGCTGCTGTTCGAGATCGCGCTGACCAAGATCTTCTCGATCATCCTCTGGTACCACTTCGGGTTCCTGGTGATCTCGATCGCCTTGCTCGGCTTCGCCGTGTCGGGAGTTTGGCTGGCGCTGCGCCCGGAAGTGCTCGCGGGAGGCTCGAGCCTGCTCGCGCGGCTCGCGGGCTGGAGCGCGATCGCGACTGCGGTCGTCCTGTGGTTGGTCGTGCACACCGAGGTCGACGCGTTCTCCGTGATCGCGGATCGCAACGAGGGCGGTCTCCTCTTCCAGATCTTTGCGCTGCTTGCGCCGTTCTTCTTCCTCGGTGCGACGATCAGCGCGGCGCTGACGCTCGAACGCGAGCGCGCCGGCGTCGTCTACAGCGCGAACTTGCTCGGCTCAGGCGCCGGCTGCGCGGCGGCGATCGCCGTGTTCGACTTCTGGCATCAGAGCGCACCGGACGCCGTCCTGCTCGGCGCGGTCCTGATGGCGGTCGGAGGGCTCTTCTTCGCGGGCGAGGCGCGAGGTCGCGGCTTCTGGGTGCCCGCGCTCGCGCTCGGCGGGCTCGCGCTCGCCTTCCAGTGGGACGGCCGGGATGCAGCGCTGCACCTCTCGGCGCCGAAGTCGAAGCCGCTTCACATCGTCGAGCGATTCGACCGCGAGCGGTCGCCGCGTGTCGTCGATCTCGCGGACGGTTCGACCGCGGTCTTCCTCTCCTACCGCGTCGAAGGCGATCGCGTCGTCTACACGACCCCGTACGGTGACGAGAAGGAGCTGGCGCTCTCCGACCTGCCGCTGGACGAACGCGGGAAGGTGTTGCTGCGGCCCGCGAGCCTGATCGAGTTCACCGAGTGGACGTCGCTCTCCCGGGTCGATGCCTTCACGTGGCCGGCGGAACTCGGTCCGTGGGGCCTGTGGGGGCTCTCGAGCAAGTGGCAAGGCCCGTACCCGCGCCAGAAGGGAATCACGATCGACTCCTGGGCGATGACCAACGTGATGCAGTGGGACGGGGGGGAGCGCGGCGAGGCTGGCGAGCCTCCCGAGGTGCTGGAGTTCCTGCCCGCCGGTCTGGTGCACCGCATCCGACCGAACGCGGAGATCCTGTGCATCGGAGCGGGTGGAGGCATGGACCTGCTCACTGCGAAGCGCTTCGGCGCGAAGCGCATCGTCGGCGTCGAGATCAATCCAGGCGTCGTTCGGGCTGCTCGCGCCGTGAGCGACTTCCAGGGCGGCCTCTACGACCAGGAGCGCCGCCCGGAGATCGAGGTGCACGTCGCCGAGGGGCGCCACTTCCTCGAGCGCGACCAGCACCGCTATGACGTGGTGCAACTCTCCGGCGTCGATACTGCCAGCACGACGCAGGCCGGAGCGTTCAACCTCTCGGAGAACTTCCTCTACACTCGCGAGGCGTTTCGCACCTACCTCGAGCACACCAAGGACGGCGGCGTGGTGACGCTGACCCGCTGGGTGCTCCCCGACAGCAAGGGCTACCCGCGCGAAACGCTGCGGCTGTTCGCGCTGGCGTGGACCGCGCTCGAGGATTTCGGCGTCGAGGACCCTACCCGGAATCTCTACCTGGTCGCGAGCAAGGGGTTCTCGGTGATCCTGTTCGGCCGCGAGCCGTTCACCGACGAGGATCTCGCGACGCTGGACGCGGTGTGTGCCGAGAAGGACTTCCGGCCCTACTACCACCCCTTGCGACACTCGGTCTTCCCGCATCCGATCACCGGCGAGCCCGCGACCAACTATTACGAAGCGTTCGCCGCGGCGTCGGACAAGGAGGAGTTCCTCGCGGCCTACCCCTACGACGTCGCGCCGCCCCGCGACGACCGCCCCTTCTTCTTCGAAACGTCGCGCTTCCGGCACTTGAACAGGCGCGAGAGTTTCTTCAACCCGCTCGGCGGCGTGACCGCGCACGGGATCCTGGTCTTGCTGATGGCGCTGCTCGGCGGCGTGGCGTGGATCTTCATCCTCATGCCGTTGCGGCGCCTGAGCGCGCACGGGCAGCGAGGAATCGCCCCGTTGATCTCCTACTTCGGCGCACTGGGCCTCGGCTTCATCCTGGTCGAGGTCGTTCTCGCGCAGAAGTTCATCCTCTACCTCGGCAACCCGATGTACGCGCTTGCCGTCGTGCTCTTCAGCGTCTTGGTCTTCAGCGGCATCGGCAGCGCGCTCTCCGCTCGCGTGCGCGAGCCGCGTCGCGCGCTCGCGGCCGTGATCGTGCTGGCGATCGCCTATCCCTTCCTTTGCAACCCGCTCTTCGAGGCGACGCTGCATTTCTCAACGCCCGTGCGCATCGCAATAGCCGTGGCGCTGCTCGCTCCACTGGCACTGGCGATGGGGATGCCGTTCGCGTTGGGCGTCAGCCGTATCGCGCGCGGGCCGTCCTCGCTCGTCGCCTGGGCCTGGGGAATCAATGGCTACATGTCGGTGGTCGGCAGCGCGCTGACGATCGTGCTGTCGATCGCGTTCGGCTTCAACGCCGTGGTCTGGATCGGCGCGCTCGTCTATGCCGTTGCATGGTGGGCCGCGCCCCGGCTCAAGTCGGCCGCCGCGTAGCTGCACGCCGCGCAAGCGCGAGGTTCTGTCACTCCACACGGCTGGCGCCGCTCGTACTGCCATTCGCGAGCGACTGCTCGCGCAGCGGCATCAGGCACCGGCGGCTCTCCATTGCGTCCTTCCAGCGCGCGCCGGCAAGCCGCGAGGGCACGCAGTGGCTGTCGCAGATCCTCCGGCGCATCGAGCACGGCAAAGGGCGGATGGAGGACATCGCGCTGCTCGAGTCGCTCGCCAAGGGCATGGCGCCGGCGAAGACGATCTGCGCGCTGGCCGATGCAGCGGCGATCCCGACGCTCGCGTCGGTCGAGCACTTCGAGCACGAGCTCGAGGAGCACGTCGAGCTCGGCCGCTGCCCGTTCCAGACCGGGTCGCAGATCGCGATCCCGGAGCTCGCGCACGCGCGCTGAGCAACGCGAGTTCGGTTACACGCAACCTGGGGAATGTCAGGTCAGCCGCGTGCGCGCAACAGTTCCGCCGCGCGGAACAGCGCGCGCAGCTTGGCTGCGGCGGTCGCCTCGCTCGCCACGGGCCGGTCGGCGAAGGTGCCGAAGCCGCAGTCAGGGTTGAGCGACACGCGCCCGGGACCGAGCACCTGCTCGAGACGCAGCACGCGCTCGGCGATCGCGGAGGGATCCTCGATCGACTCGGTGCGCGGGTTGACGCAGCCGAAGCCGAAGCTCATCGCGGCGGGCAGGCGCGCCAGGAGCTCGGGCGGCCCCGCGCGCGGGGTCGCGTACTCGAGCACGAGCTGGTCGACGCGCATGCGCGCGAAGTACGGCAGGAGCGGCTCGTAGCTGCCGGCCAGCAGCACGTCCTCCTGCCGGCTCCAGTTGCCGCGGCACACGTGCAGCGCGGTGCGCGTGCCGCGCACGTCCGCGACCACGCGGTTGACGAGTTCGACCGCGAGCTCGAGCTCCTCCTCGGGCGAGGCCGAGGCCGCCAGGGCCGCGCACATGAAGGTGCGCGTGGCCGCCTTGCCTGCGAAAACCACCTCCGACAGCACGGGCTCGTCGAACTGCACGCAATCGACGCCGGCCGCGGCGAGCTCGAGCAGCTCCTCGCGCAGCACGCGCACGACGTCGTCCGCCAGCGCCTCGCGCGTCGGATAGGACTCGCGCGAGAGGCTCTGCACCCACATCGAGCGCGAGAGCAGGTAGGGGCCCGGCAGGGCCACCTTGAGTGCGCGCGTCGAGTGCGCGCGCACGAAGGCCGCCTCGTCCCCCACCAGCGGTCCGCGTCGCGCGAGCGGACCGATCGCGACCGGGTTCTTCAGCGCGAAGGCCGGCACGTCGAGGGCCTGCAGCAGCGTCTCGAAGGCCGCCTTGTCCTCGACGTGCTCGAGCAGCTCGGCCAGCGTCATCAGTTGGACCCCGGCCAGCTTGCCGGCCAGGAACGAGTGGAAATTGTCGCGGCGCATCTCGCCGTCGCTCAGCAGGTCGACGCCGGCCTCCTCCTGCAAGCGGATCGCCTGCAGTGCGGCCCGATCGCGCAGCTCGGCGAGCTCAGGGCTCTTCCTGCGCAGCGCCGCGAGCAGCCAGGACGGCCGCGGCAGGCTGCCCACGACGGTGACCGGGTAGCGCGGCAACGCGCGCATCAGATGGATCTCCAGTGCAGCGCGACGGGCGCGCCGTGGACCAGCGAGTTGGTGACCGGACAGCGCGCGACGGTCTCGCGCACGAGCGCGTCGAGCCGCTCCTGCTCGCCGTCGCAGTCGAGATAGATCTGCACGTCGAGCCCGGCGAGCCCGGAGTGTTCGTCGCCGCCGAGGCCCAGGAAGGCGAGGATGTTGCGCGAGCGGCCCTTCACGACCACCTCGAGCGCGCGCAGCGCGAGCCCCTCCCGCGAGAGCCGCCAGGCGAGCCCGGCCGAGAGCGCGCCCCCCACCGCGCCGAGCAGGAGCTCGAGCGCCGCGGGCGCCGCGTCGCGCGTGTCGAAGCTGGCCGGCTGGCCGACGGCGAGCTCGTGGTTGCGCACCGTGACACGGCTCTCGAGGCCCTGCTTCCAGCGCGTGCGCGCGCTCCATACGAAGTCGCGCGCGCGCGCAAGGTCGCCGGCGAGCTCGGCGTCCGCGCCCTTCTTCTGCAGCCAGAAGCCCGTCCCGGCCGCGCCTGCCTCGCCGGTGCCGAGCAGCGCGTGCCCGACCATCCGGCACCAGGCCGGCAGGTCCTCCTTGACCGAGCCCTCGCGGCTGGTCACGAGCAGGATCCCGCCGGCCGCGAGCGGCTCGAGCGCATTGCGGATCAGCAGCAAGAGCCCGCTGCCGCAGTCGAGCTCGCCGCCGTCGAGGGTCGCGTCGGGCCTGGGGAGCGGTTCCCCCGCCATCAGAACGACACGCTCGGCGAGCCGTCGGACAGGAACTCGACCAGCTTCGCGCCGCCCACGATCGTGGCGCCGTCGACGAGCTTCCCCTCGTCGAGCTTGCGGCGCTTGAAGCACGGCGAGCAGACCCAGATCTTGCCGCCGGCCTTCACGAAGTTCGCCATCAGGTCCTTGAGCGGCGCGAAGCCCTCCTCGGCGATGTCGTCGGCGTAGCCGCGCTGCGAGAGGCGCACACCCTCGACCGAGAGGAACACCATCGTCTCCTTCTCGGAGGCGGCGGCGGCGTTGGCGACCACGAAGGCCACCGTGGCCTTGTCGGGATCGTTCTTGGCGTAGGTCAGCGTCACACAGAACTTCTTGCTCAAAGCGAAGGCTCCTTCTTCCGGATCCAGTACTCGGGGGGACGTGCGGCAACGAGCGTGTGGCCCGTCAATCCGCACCAGGCGGGCAGGTCGACCGGCGCGGCGGGATCGCGCGCGGTCACGAGCAGGACCTCGCGCGGCGCGAGCTCCGCGAGGCGCGCTCGCAGCTCGAGCACGAGTTCGCCGCAGCCGAGGTCGCCGGCATCGTAGCTTTCGTCGACCGGCGCGCGGGCCTCGGTTCGGACAGGCGAGGGCGCGCTGGAGGCCACGTCGCCGGCGGCGAACAGGCACTCGGGTCGCAGCGGATCGCGCGTCCCCTCGCGCATCCCGGCGTACTCCCAGGCCGTGCGGTAGCAGTCGCGCGCGTGCAACCAGGCGAGGATGCGCGCACCGAGCTGCGCGACGCTCTCGCCCCCCTCGGCGGCGAGGCACTCGGCGCAGCGCGGCGCGGCGCGATAGCCGAGCAGGCTCGACAGCACGGAGTGGTGCCCGCACAGGCGGCGTCCACAGGCGCGACAGGGGGAGCCCGCGGCAGCGCGCACGTCGGCCAGGAGCCGCAGCGTGCGCGCATCGCTCGTCACGGGCTCGTCCGGCTCGGTTTCAGGCACTCACATCACCTCGCGAAGGGTCATCTTACGTTTCCAGTCGGTGAACTCGACGCCGTCGACCTCGACGGACCCGTTGGTGTTCGCGTCGACCGGTCCGCCGGCCGGGCGCGGCTCGAGCACGAGGTCGCGCCTCATCGTTCAGGTCACGCAACGCGCATTGAGAATGCCGACGATTTCGTGGAGGCGCAGCGCGCGGCCGTGCGGGAACCGGTCGACCTCGCTACCCTCGCCACCCGTTGCCCCTCCTCGGGGGCCCCCGCCCCACGCCACTCGACCCACTCCATGCAACGCGACTCCTTCCTCTCCGACGACTGCCCGCCGATGGGCATCTACGAGACGCTGTACGCCTTCAAGGCCAGCTTCGGGCAGTTCATGGGCACGCCCGGAACGCACCCGTGGTCGCAGGGCTTCCCGCTGACGACGCCGCTCGAGGGCGGACCGCCGTTGCCGAGCCAGGTGCGCGTCACGCCCGAGGATCGCCTCTACCCCAAGGCCTGGGGCCACCCCGCGCTGCGCGAGGCGATCTGCGCGCACTACAACGGCTTCTACGGCTCGCGCATCGCGCCCGAGAACGTGATGGTCTTCGCCGGCGGCCGGCCGGGCATCTACACGGTGCTCGCCTTTCTCAAGAAGCACGTCGAGGTGCGCATCGGCAACGCCGAGTGGCCGGCCTATCTGGACATCCTGACCCAGACGAACACGCAGTGGCGCGTCGTGCCCTTCAACGAGCAGAACGGCTTCCATCCACCGAACGCGGCCTACTTCGACCGCGCCGGGCTCAACCACAAGACGCACCTGTTCCCGATCATCTCCAATCCGGGCAACCCGACCGGCCACACGCGCGCGGGAGCCGAGCTCGAGGAGCTGATCGCGCTCGCCGAGCAACCGGACAACGGCATCCTGCTCGACGAGGCCTACGAGATGTTCCACCCGTCGCGCGGCGTCAGCGGCATCCGCTACGTGCGCGACCTCGACGAGAGCAACGTCTTCCTCGCCGGAGCCTGCACCAAGGGCCTGCAGTGCCCGGGCATCCGCATCGGCTGGATCATCGCCTCCAAGCGCAACATCGAGACGCTCGCCAACTTTTCCAGCTTCGGCATGGGCGGCGTCAGCCACCCGTCGCAGCTCTACGCCGTCGAGTTGCTCGAGCCCGCGCGCGTGGCCCGCGCGCGCGAGGCGGTCGAGCGCCACTACGGCCGCCAGCGCGAGCGCTACGGCCGGGCCTTCCGCGACCTCGGCCTGGGTGTGTTCACCGGCGACGGCGGCTTCTACCACTGGCTCAAGCTGCCCAAGGGCTTGAACGCGGGCGAGCTCAATCGCCGACTCTTCCGGCACGGCGCGGCGATCCTCGAGGGCCGCGACTGCGACATGGCCCGGCCGCACGACAAGGACCCGCGCTACGTGTCGCCCTACCTCGACTGGATGCGCTTCTCGTTCGGACCGCTGCTGCCGGAGAGCTTCGACGCGGACGTGGCGCTGTTCGGAAAGGTGCTGAATGAGTACCGCGCGGACGTGGAGGCAGGGCGCGCCGCGGTCGTCTGAGAGGCGGCTCCACCCACGCGCGTTTCTAGCTGGATGCCGCCACCGCGGAGCGTCGCGTTCCGTCGAGCGCGCGGACCCCTGAGACATCGCCGCGTGCATCGCCCTCGGCGGGCCGCGACGCCCATTCATGAAGAGCCGGCTTCCGAAGCACCGAGCGGCTAGGCAGACTCGGCCTCCGTGAGCCCGCGGCGCCCCGAACTCGGCCCCTTCGTCGGCGACGGCCGCAGCTCGCGCGCGCGCTGCGAACGCTGCGCGCTGCACGTCGCCGACTGCATGTGCGCACAGGTCGCGCCGCTCGCTCTGGGCACGCGCGTGATCGTGTTCGCGCACCGGCGCGAGGTGCACAAGACGACCGGCACGGCACGGCTGGTCGCGCTCGCGCTCGCCAACGCCGAAGTGCGCGTGGTCGGGCTGCCGGAGGACCGCGCGCACTACGGCGACCTGGGAGCGCAGCCGGGGCGCGCGCTGGTGCTGTTCCCGTCGCCGCAAGCGGTCGAGCTCACGCCGGCGCACGCGCAGCGCGGCCCGCTGACCCTGATCGTCCCCGACGGCAACTGGCGCCAGGCGCGCAAGATCGCGACCAAGGAGCCCGAGCTCGCCGCGCTCGAGCACGTGCGCCTCCCGAGCGGTCCGCCGCCGCTGTGCCGGCTGCGCGCGCACGCGGACCCGGCCGCGCTGGCGACGTTCGAGGCCATCGCGCGGGCGCTGGGCGTGCTCGAGGGAAGCGCGGTGCGGCAGCAACTCGAACGCGTGCTCGCGCTGAAGGTCGAGCGCGTGTTGCGCTCGCGCGGACCGACAGGGCTGCGCTAGCATCTGCCGTCTCTCGACACGCATCCGTCCATGCAGGGTCCCGAACACGTCTCCCGAGCCGGCGCCGAACCTGCGCGCGCATTGGCTCGGCGCGAGCGCTGGCTGGTCGTCGGACAGCATTGGCTGCTAGCGCTGGCGCTGCTCGTGCTGCTGTGCGGTGAGTACTGCCGCGGACTCGAGACCGGCACCGGACGGGGTTGGCTGTACTTGCACGCGAGCCGTGTCGCGAGCGCGGTCACGCTGAGCCTGGTGCCGGGCCTGCTCGGGCTCTTGTGCGCAAGCTTCGTTTCGCGGCGCGGCTGGAACGCGTTCATCGCGGGCCTCGCGTGGTCGCTGTTGTTGCTGGCGGTGTACGTCGACACGCGCATCTACGGCATCTTCCGCTACCACTTCAACGGGCTCGTCTGGCAGGTGCTGACGACGCCGGGAGCCGACGAGGCGGTGCACATCTCGAGCGCCGAGATCGGGCTCGTTCTGGCCGCCGCCGCGGCGTGCGTGCCGTTGCTCGCGGGCGCATTCGCGTGGCTGTGGCGGCGCCGCGCGCTGCGGCCGGCCGCGGAACGGCCGCGCTTCTTCGCGCGGCCGCGCCTGGTATGGGGCGCGCTGCTCGTGCCGCTCGTCATCGCGGTGGCGGGAGCCCATGCCTGGGCCGATCTGTATCGCGATTCGCGCGTGATGGCGTTCGAAAGCGTGTTCCCGGTCTACCCGAAGCTGAAGGTGAAGCGCTTCGCGACGCGCTACCTCGGCGTCAAGCTCACCGAACGCCCGGACGTCGACGTCGACTCGAGCAGCATCCTGCTCGACTACCCGAAGGCCGCCCTTGCGCTGCCGCCGGACGGTCCGCGGCCGAACATCGTGCTGGTCGTGATCGACTCGCTGCGCGCGGAGATGTTGAACGCCGAGGCGATGCCGATCGTGCACGAGCTCGCGCGCGACAGCCGCGTGTACACGGATCACTTGAGCGGCGGGAACGCGACGCGCTTCGGGATCTTCAGCATGATCTACGGGCTGCACGGCTCGTATTGGGACGCGATCCTGTCCGAACACCGCTCCCCGGTGCTCGTCGACGCGCTGGTCGAGGCCGGCTACGACATGCGGGTGCTGACGAGCGCATCGATGGACTTCCCCCAGTTCCGCTCGACCGCCTGGGCGCGCGTCGAGAGCGCGGTCGAGGATCGGCTGCCGGCCGAGCAGCCGGGCGGTCGCGACGACGGAGTGGCGAGCCGCTTCGACGCATGGCTCGGCGAGCGGGCGGATGCCACGCGCCCGTTCTTCGCGTTCCTCGTGCTCGACGCGCCGCACCAGACCTACTCGTTCCCGTCCGACTGCGCGGTGTTCCGGCCGTACATGGAGAAGATCGAGTACACGCGACTCGGACCCGGCCTGTCGGAACAGACGCATCTGGAGTTGTTCAACCGCTATCGCAACGCGGTCTACTACTCCGATCAAATCACCGGACGGATCCTCGATTCGCTGCGCTCGCACGGCGAGTTCGACGACACTCTGCTGATGGTCACCGGCGACCACGGCGAGGAGTTCTTCGAACACGGTGCTTGGGGACACACGAGCAATTTCACGCGCACGCAGACGCACGTGCCGCTCGTGCTGCGCGGCCCGGGCATCGCGGCGGGGATCGATACGCGCGCGACCAGCCACCTCGACGTGCCGGCGACGCTGCTCGAACTGCTGGGCGCCGATCCGGCGCGGCGCGCGGACTGGACGCTCGGCGCGAGCCTGCTCGACCCGCCGGCCGAGCGACTGCGCGTGATCTCGAGTTGGGACATCCTCGGCATGCACACGCCCGACGGCATCCTGTCGGTGCCGATGTCGGGCGCGAAGGGCGCCGGAATCACGCTGTACACCCAGGCTTGGGAAGTCGTCTACGACGACGCGGCCGTCCTGGAGCGCTACGGTCCGCAATTGCTCGGTCTGGCCCTCGAGTGTCGGCGCTTCCGGCGCTAGCCCGCACGCTTGATCTCGCCGCGCGCGGGACGTCGCGAGTGGTTGCAGTTGGACGCTGGTGGAGCACGAGTTGCGCGACCGTGGGAGCGGCGCGGAGCGCGCGTGCCAGGCCGCTCCGGACACGTGCCGGTGAAGCGCCAGGCCCTCGAGCGCGCGCTGGCGCTGCTCGCGACGAAGCTGGCGGACCAGGGCTCCTGACCGAGGCCGGCAGCGCGCCGAGCGCCCGGAGCGCGACGTTTGGCGCGGGCGGATCGCGCCCCCGGCTGGTGGTTGATTGCGCGCCCCCCACCGCTATCCTCTGCAGTTTCGAGACCGCGTTCGCCGCGACGCCGTTCCACCCCCCCACCCCCTCTCGCCGCCGTCTCCCGCCGCTCGCCGCGTGACCAAGATCCAGCTCAACGGCCGCGAGGTCGAAGCCGACCCGAAGAAGCCGCTGATCGCCGCCTGCCACGAGCACGGCGCGAACGTCCCCCATTACTGCTACCACCCGGGGTTGAAGGCGGTCGGCTCCTGCCGCATCTGCCAGGTGGAGGTCAAGCAGGGCGAAATGCCGCCGCGCATCGTGGCCGCCTGTCGCACGCCGGTCGCCGAGGGCATGCAGGTCAACACCGAGGCGGCCAAGGCCCACGACGCGCGCCGCGAGTGCCTGGAGTTCCTGCTCAAGAACCACCCGCTCGACTGCCCGATCTGCGACAAGGCCGGCGAGTGCGACCTGCAGGACTACTCGTACCAGGAGGGTCAGGGCGAGGGCCGCTCGGTCGAGCCGCGCCGCAAGCTCGACAAGCGCAAGAGCCTCGGCGACGTGATCCTGCTCGACGAGGAGCGCTGCATCCTGTGCAGCCGCTGCGTGCGCTTCATGGAGGAGGTGCCGAAGACGCCGCAACTGACCGTGGCCGGCCTCGGCTCGCGCAGCACGATCGCGACGTTCATGGACCGCCCGCTCTCGGGCAACTACCAGGGCAATCTCGCCGACGTCTGTCCGGTCGGCGCGCTGACGCTGAAGAAGTTCCGCTTCCAGGCCCGCGTGTGGAATCTGCGCAAGTCGCTGTCGACCTGCGGCGAGTGCAGCCGCGGCTGCTCGATCACGGCGGAGGTGCTGCGCGGCAAGGAGGTCAAGCGCTTCCGCCCGCGCTACAACGACAAGGTCAACAAGTGGTGGATGTGCGATAGCGGACGCTTCGCGCTCGAACGCCACGCCGAGCAGGCTCCGGGACTCGGCCCGCGCATCGCCGGCGCGCTGTCGCGCGGACAGGGCGCACAGGTGCACGAGCCGATCGCCGCGCCCTCCGGCGTCGCGCTGGCGGCGGACATGCTCGCCGCGCACGAGCGCCGGGTGGTGCTCGCCTCGCCGTGGCTCTCGCAGGAGGAAGGCGCCGCGCTGGCGCGCATCGCGCAGGCACTCGGCACGACGGCGGGCTTCGTCTCGCCCGCGCCCGATGGATTGGCGGACCGGCTGCTGCACACCGGCGATCCGTGCCCGAACCGGCGCGGATTGACCGACTTGGGCTTCGTGGCGCTGAGCGTCGAGGAATGCGCGGCTCGACTGGCGGGCTGCGAGGTCGCGCTGGTGGTGGGCGAGCGCGCCGGGGAACTGCTGCGCGAGCCTCTCGCCGCGCTCGACGCGTCGCGGCGCGTCGCGCTGTTCGAGGCGCGCGCGCTCGACGCGCCGGCGGTCAAGGTCCAGATCGGCGTGCCGACGCACGTCGAGAAGAGCGGGACCTGGATCAACGTCGACGGCCACGTCGGGCGACTGACGATCGCGCGCGCGGCGCCGGCCGGCACGCCCGCCCTGACGTCCAGCCTGCGGCAGCTCGAAGAGATGCTCGCCGCCGCCGCCGCCGGCGTCGTCGGTGACACGGGAGCGAGGCGCTAGTGCCGGAGCTCCCGCTGTGGCTGGTCTGGGTGATCAAGGCCGCCGTGATCTACGGCGCGCTGCTCAGCGTGGCCGGACTGATGTCGCTGGCCGAGCGCAAGGTCTCGGCCTGGATGCAGTACCGCATCGGCCCCAACCGCGTCGGTCCCTTCGGCCTGCTGCAGCCGCTGGCCGACGGCGTGAAATTCATGTTCAAGGAGGAGCTCGTGCCCGCCGGCGCGAACCCGTTCCTCTTCCGCATAGCGCCCGCGCTGGCCGCCCTGCCGGCCATGCTGGCCGTAGCGGTGATCCCCTTCGCGGGTGAGATCGAGCTGTTCGGGCAGCGCACGACGCTCTCGGTGACCGACCTGCCCATCAGCTCGCTGTACGTGCTCGCGGTCGGCGGCCTGGGCATCTACGGGATCATCCTCGGCGGCTGGAGCTCGAACTCGAAGTACTCGCTGCTCGGCTCGCTGCGCGCCTCCGCGCAGATGGTCAGCTACGAGCTGTCGCTGATCCTCTCGATCCTGGCGGTGGTCGCGCTGTCGGGTTCGCTCGACCTGCGCGTGATCGCCGACGCGCAGCAGGCCGACGCCGCGCTGTGGAACATCGCGCGCGCGCCGCTGGCCTTCCTGTTGTTCGTGGTCTGCATGTTCGCCGAGACCAATCGCCACCCGTTCGACTTCGCCGAATCGGAGCCGGAGCTGGTCGGCGGATTCCACACCGAGTACTCGGCGATGCGCTTCGCGCTGTTCTTCCTGGGCGAGTACTGCGCGATGACGGTGATGAGCTGCCTGGCGACCGTGTTGTTCCTGGCCGGGGGCGCGATCCCCTTCTGGCCGGATGCGCCGTGGTGGGCCGAGCTGGCGAGCTTCCTCGTCAAGATGTCGGCCTTCCTGTTCCTGTACCTGTGGGTGCGCTGGACGCTGCCGCGCTTCCGCTTCGACCAGCTGATGCGGCTGGGCTGGAAGGTGTTGCTGCCGTTGGCACTGTTCAACCTGTTCGCGACGGCCGCGCTGATGGCCGCGGGGGTGCTCTGATGGTGATCGTCAAGCGCCGCGAGCTGACCCTGGCCGAGCGGCTCTACCTGCCCGAGATCGGCCGCGCGCTGGCGCTGTCGCTGCGCGCGATGTTCCGCAAGCGCGTCACGCGCCAGTACCCGGAGGAGCCGCTGCCGACCAACGAGGTCACGCGCGGCCAGCCGCGCCTGGTGGTCAAGGACGACGGCAACATCGCCTGCGTCTCGTGCGGCATGTGCGAGGTCGCCTGCCCGGCCTACGCGATCACCATCGACGGCGGTGAAACCGATCGCGCCATCGAGCGCGAGCCCAAGCGCTTCGACATCGACATGCTGCGCTGCATCCTGTGCGGCTTCTGCGAGGAGGCCTGCCCGAAGGACGCGATCTACATGTCGGACGAACTCGAGCTGGCCGACTTCTCGCGCCAGGCGCTCGTGTACGACATCGAGAAGCTCAAGCGACCGCGCTCCGCCCTCCAGAAGCGCATCGACTACGTCAACAAGCTGAACGACCGGTGGCGGAAACCCTCTTCTACGCGCTAGCACTGGCCGCCGTCGGCTTCGCCGTCGGGGTGATCAGCGCGCGCTCGCCGATGCTCTCGGTGCTGTCGCTGCTGGGCGCCTTCGTGTGCCTCGCGCTGGTCTACCTGTTGGCGGGATTCCAGTTCCTGGCCGGCGCGCAAGTGCTCGTGTACGCCGGCGCGATCATGGTGCTGTTCCTGTTCGTCGTGATGCTGCTCAACCTGGCCGACCTGTCGAAGGTGGCCGAGCATCCGACGCGCGTGCTGGGCGTGCATCGAGTGGCGCTGGCCGGCGGCAGCGCCGCGCTGCTGGGCGTGCTCGCCCTGCTGGCGTCGCGCCGCATTCCGGACACGGCCGCCGACACGGCCATGCTCGCGCGCGGCTTCGATGAGCTCGAACCGATCGCGGTGGCGCTGTTCAGTCGCTACCTGCTGCCCTTCGAGGCTGCCTCGCTGCTGTTGCTGGCGACGATGGTGGCGGTGCTGGTGCTGGCCAAGCGTGCCCGCGCGCCACAGGGGCCGCGCGAGCAGGCGCAGGCCGTCGACGCGCACGGCGACGCGCGCGGCGACGCGTCGGACGCGGCGCGCGAACTGGAAGGAGCGGGGCTGCGATGAACGTCCCGCATGCGCACTTGTTGGCGCTGGCCGCGGTGCTGTTCGGCCTGGGCTGCCTGGGCTTCCTGCTGCGCCGCAACGCGATCATCGTGCTGGCCTCGATCGAGCTGATGCTGAACGCGGCCAACCTCGCGTTCCTGACCGGCAGCCGCATGCACTCCTCCGCCGCTCAACCGAGCCTGGAGGGCCCGATCTTCGCGCTGTTCGTGATCCTGATCGCGGCGGCCGAGGCCGCCGTGGGGCTGGCGCTGGTGATCGCGCTGTATCGACTCAAGCGAACGGCCGAGCTCGACTCGTCGAGCGAATTGAGGGGCTGAGCGCACACCACCATGAGCCTCTGGTACCTGCCCGGCCTGCCTCTGCTCGGCGCGCTCGCCTGCGGATTGCTGTACCTGTTCTCACTGCCGCGCCGCAGCGGGGGTGCGCACGGGCATGCGGAGCATGCGCACGGCTCCGGCGCGACCGACCACGGCCACGCTGACGGTCATGGCGACGACCACGGTCACGGCGCGCACGCCGTCGCGCCGGGCGCGTCGAATCCGTTGTTCGGCATCTTCGCCATCGGGCCGATCGCGTGCGCGCTCGCGCTCGCGATCGCTTTCACGACCCGGCTGATCGGACTGGCCGACGGCCAGCGCGTGATCGAAAGCGCGCCCTGGCACTGGTTCGATGCCGGCTCGTACCAGATCGTCGTATCGCTGCTGCTCGACCCGCTCTCCTCCACGCTGGTCCTGGTGATCACCGGCGTCGGCTCGCTGATCTTCCTGTACGCGCTCGGCTACATGGCGCACGACGAAGGGCGCGTGAAGTTCTTCGCGTACCTGAACCTGTTCGTCGCGGCGATGCTGACGCTGGTGCTGTCGTCGAACCTGCTCGGGCTCTTCGTCGGCTGGGAGGGCGTCGGCCTGTGCTCGTACCTGCTGATCGGGTTCTGGCACCGCAAGGGCTGGCCGGCCGAGGCCGGGCAGAAGGCCTTCGTCGTCAACCGCATCGGCGATGCCTGCTTCGTGCTCGGCAGCTTCCTGCTGCTGCGCCTGTTCGGCACGCTCGACCTGTCCGACATCGGCGCGGCCGTCGTCTCGGTGCGCGAGCGTCCGGGCGCGGCCTTCGAGCTGGCGCTGGCCGCGCTGCTGTTGTTCGGAGGCTGCTGCGGCAAGTCGGCCCAGTTCCCGCTCTTCACGTGGCTGCCCGACGCGATGGCGGGTCCGACGCCCGTGTCCGCGCTGATCCACGCCGCGACGATGGTCACGGCGGGCGTCTACCTCGTCGCGCGCCTCGCGCCGCTGTTCGCGGCCAGTCCGGCCGTGCTGAACGTGATCGGCGTGGTCGGCGCGCTGACCGCGCTGATCGGCGCATCCACCGGACTGGTGCAACGCGACATCAAGCGCGTGCTCGCCTATTCGACGGTCAGCCAGCTCGGCTACATGTTCATCGCGCTGGGCTGCGGCGCGTTCACGGCCGCGGTCTTCCACCTGGTCACGCACGCGTTCTTCAAGGCGCTGCTGTTCCTGGGAGCCGGCTCGGTCATCCACGGCATGCACGAGGAGCAGGACATGCACCGGATGGGCGGCCTGCGCGGTCCGATGCCGCGCACCTTCGTCACCTTCCTGTGCGGTGCCGCGGCACTCTCGGGCCTGCCATTGCTGTCGGGCTTCTTCTCGAAGGACGAGATCCTCGCGCACGCCTGGGCCCACGGCGGCATCGGCGTGCTGACCTGGCTGATCGGGCTGGCCGCCGCGGCGATGACGGCCTTCTACACGTGGCGCATGGTCGCGCTGACCTTCTTCGGCAATGCGCGCTACGACGAGCGCGCGCATCCGGCGCACGAGTCGCCGTTCACGATGACGCTGCCGCTGATGGTGCTGGCCGTGCTCGCGGTGCTGGGCGGCCTGCTCGGATTGCCGCCGGTGATCACGCACGCACTGCACGTGCCGCATGTGCTCGGCGATTGGCTCGCGCCGGTCTTCGCGCCGGCGCTGGCGCTCTTGCACCCCGGCGGGCCTCCGCCCCACCTGTCCGCGCCGATCGAGTGGGCGTTGCTCGGCCTGGGCGCGCTCGTGGCGCTGCTCTTCGCGCACGCCGGCTTCCACGCCTACGCGAACGGACCGGAACTCGACGGCAGGCTGAGCGCCGCGCGTCCGGCCGCGACCGGCTTCCTCGGCGAGGCCTGGAAGGTCGACGCCTCCTACGTCCGCCGCGTCGTGCAGCCGATCCAGCGCCTCGCGCACCTGATCGCGACCGCTTGCGACCTCGGGGCGATCGACGGCGCCGTCAACGGTGCGGGCACGCTCTTCACGCGCGTCGCGCGCGCATCGCGCGCGTGGGTCGACGGCAGCCTGAAGAGCTATTCGCTGTGGGTCGGCGCCGGCGCGGCGCTGCTCGCGCTGTGGTGGATGTTCGTCTAGGCGCCCCGCCCGAGCCCACGCTCCCAAGCCATGCCCTCCTCCTCTCCCCCGCTGCTCGTCGTGCTGACCTGCCTGCCGCTGGCGGGAGCGCTGCTGCTGCTCGCGCTGCCGAGCGCGCGCACGGCGCTGTTGCGACTGGTCGCGCTGGCCGCGACGCTGGCCACGGCCGGAGTCGCCGCGATCGTCTGGCGCGACTACGGCGGCGAGGCGAGCGCGTTCGAATACGCGGTGCCCTGGTTCACGCTGCCGGGCAGCGGCGTCGAGGTGCAGTTCAAGCTCGGGCTCGACGGTCTGTCGTTCCTGATGTGCGTGTTCACGGCCTTCCTGATGCCGATCGTGATGCTCTCGGCGTACGGACACGTCGGGCAGCGCGTGAAGGAGTTCCTGGTCTGGATGCTGGTCATGGAGACCGGCATGCTCGGCGTGTTCCTGTCGCTGGACCTGGTGCTGTTCTACTTCTTCTGGGAGATCAGCCTCGTCCCCCTCTACTTCGTGTTGGGCATCTGGGGCGGTGAGCGCCGGCTGTATGCGACGCTGAAGTTCTTCCTGTACACGCTGGCCGGCAGCCTGCTGATGCTGGTGGCCGTGATTTGGCTCGTGTACGCGGCGCGCACGCAGGGCCGCATCACGCAGGCCTCCGACCTGTCAGAGCTGATGGCCTTCGCGCCCACGCTGCCGTCGACGACGCAGGCCTGGCTCTTCTTCGCCTTCGCGATCGCGTTCGCGATCAAGGTGCCGCTCCTGCCCTTCCACACCTGGCTGCCGGATGCCCACACCGAGGCGCCGACCGCGGGTTCGGTAGTGCTGGCGGGAGTGCTGCTGAAGATGGGCACCTACGGCCTGCTGCGCTTCTGCATCGGCCTGTTCCCCGAGCCGGCGGCGCGCTTCGCACCGCTGTTCATGGCGCTGGGCGCGATCGGCATCGCCTATGGCGCGCTGCTCGCGATGGCGCAGAACGACATCAAGCGCCTGATCGCCTGCTCGTCGGTGTCGCACCTGGGCTACGTCGTGCTGGGACTGTTCGCGCTGACCGACTCCGGTGTGCGCGGCGGCGTGTTGCAGATGGTCAACCACGGCATCTCGACCGGCTTGCTGTTCCTGCTGGTCGGCATGGTCTACGAGCGCCGCCACACGCGCGCGCTCGACGAGTTCGGCGGCATCGCGAAGGCGATGCCCGTGTTCGCGGTCTGCTTCACGATCGCGGTGCTCTCCAGCGTCGGGCTGCCGGGCCTGAACGGGTTCGTCGGCGAGTACATGATCCTGGCCGGTTCCTTCGAGGCCTCGCCGCTGTGGGCGGCGGTCGGCACCAGCGGCCTCGTGCTCGGGGCCGTGTACCTGCTGTCGGCCACGCGCCGGCTGCTGCTGGGCCCGGTGCTGCGGCGCGAGAACGCCGAGCTCGGGGACCTCAACGCGCGCGAGATCGGCCTGCTGGTCCCGCTGCTCGTGCTGGTGGTCTGGATCGGAGTGCGCCCCGCCGACTTCCTCGCGCGCTGCGAGCCCTCGCTGAACGCGCTGGTCGAGCGCGCGCAGGCCGCGCGCGTGAATCTCGCCTCGGCCTCGGACGAGGCGCGACTGCTGGCACTCTCGAGCGAAGGAGATCTGCGATGAGTGCTGCGCACCAGCTTGCTCCCGAGGCGATCGCGAGCCAGTTCCGCACGCTCTTCGACGCCTCCGCCTGGTCCGCGGTCGCGCCGCTCGCGGCCCTCTCGGCCGGCGTCGTGCTGTGCTTGATCACCGATCTGTCCCGCGCGCTGGCCGCCCTGCGCGGGCCGCTGGTCTTCGCCGCGCTGGCGGCCTGCGCCTGGTTCCAGGTCCAGCTGCTGCTGCATCCGGTCGGCGTCGTGCTGCGCGACAGCTTGCACGGCGATGCGACCTCGGCCGCCTTCGGCCTGCTCTTCGTCGCGGGCGGCCTGCTGGCCTGGCTGGCGAGTCACGGCTACTACAAGCGCGACGGGCAGGCGCCGCTCGCCGAGCACGACGCGCTGCTGCTCTCCGCCGTCGCCGGCATGACCTTGATGAGCGCGGCGAACGACCTGCTGGTCTTCTTCATCGGGCTCGAGCTGCTGTCGCTGCCGTTGTACGCGCTGTCCGCGCTGCGACGCTCGCGCGCGGCCTCGGTCGAGGCGGGCCTCAAGTACTTCCTGCTGGGCGCGTTCACGTCGGCCCTGTTCCTGTTCGGGTGCGCGCTGATCTACTGCGCGACCGGCTCGATCGGATTGGACACGCTGCGCGTGCTGGCGGCCCCCGGCTCGCTGCCGATGGGCGAGCTCGCCTTGCTCGGCAGCGCGCTGATCGCCGCCAGCCTGCTATTCAAGCTCAACGTGTTCCCGTTCCACGTCTGGGTTCCCGACGTGTACCAGGGCAGTCCGACGCCGGTGACCGCCCTGATGGCGACCGGAACGAAGGCGGCCGCATTCGCCTTCCTGCTGCGCGCCAGCTTCCTGCTGCCCGCCTCCGCCAGCACGACGCTGGCCCTGTTGGCGCTGATCACGCTGGCGATCGGCAACCTCGGGGCCCTCGTGCAGGAGGACTTCAAGCGCATGCTCGCCTACTCGGGCATTGCGCACGCGGGCACGCTGCTCCTGGCCGTGGCCGGGGCGCTGGGCGGCGATCCGGTCGCCAACGGCGCCACCCGCGCGATCGTGTTCTACCTGGCCGCCTACGTGTTCAGCGCCGGCGGAGCCTTCGCGGTCCTGGCCGCGCTCGAAGCCGGTGGCGAACGCTTCACCAAGCTGGAGAATCTGCGCGGCCTGTGGCAGCGCAAGCCGATCGCCGCACTGGCGCTTGCGCTGTTCATGCTCTCGCTCGGCGGGATCCCGGGCGCCGGCGGCTTCTGGGGCAAGTGGTTCGTGTTCGAGGTGCTCGTGCGCGCCGACATGACCGGTTGGGCGATCGCCGGCGTATTGATGTCGGTGCTCGCGCTGGCCTACTACCTGCGCGTGATCATCGCGCTGTTCATGCAACCGACGCCCGCCGGAATCGTCGCTCCGCGCTTCGAGCGACCGGCCTCGCTGGGAGCCTCGCTCGTGCTGTGCGTCGGCGCGGTCCTGCTGACCGGGCTGTTGCCGGGCATGCTGCTCGGACTGCTCGGCTGAGCTGTGCTCTACCAGGCCTGCGGATCGTTCGGCAGGCCCTGCTGGTGCTCGCCGAACTCGATCGCGATCCCGCACTTGTTCGATGCGAGGCGGTTGTAGCGCACGAGCTTCCCGCTGATCCGGCGCAGGCTCCCGTCGGGCTGCTCCAGCTCGACCTCGACCAGCAACTCGGAGCTGCCGAACAGCAGTACGCCCATGCTCGAGAGATTCTCGGACTCCGCGACGAACTGCTGGGCGGGCAGGCGCACGGTCAGCGGGCCGCGCCAAGGTGTGCGCTCCCCGCGGCGGCGCTCGCGTGGGTCGATCGAGTTGGCTTCGTTCATGGCAGGGCCCGGGGAGCCGGGGTGACTTGCTTGTCGACCAATGGCGGGTACGGCTTGATGCCCACTGTCCTCGCGCAGTACAGGCAGCCGGGCCGGCCTGGGCGCGCGAATTACAGCGCAAGTACCTTCAAAATATCGACTTGCAGCGATGTTCGCGGCCGCGGCACGGCCCTCGCATCCTGGCCGTCGCGCGGCACTTCGCCGCGCCCACGCTCCATCCCCGGAGTTCCACCATGTTCCCGCTGCTTCGCCACGTTGCCCTGTTCACGCTCCTCGGTGCCGGCACCTTCGCGCTCCCGACTTCGGCCCAAACGCTCGAGCTCGGCCTGCACAAGAAGTTCGGGTCGAAGGTCGACCTCGACCTGCGCTACGTGATCGGCGGCCCGCGCGGGAAGCACCACTACGGGAAGATGCAGCGCTGGGTGCCCGGCCGCTACGAGTGCGTCGAAGAGCGCTTCTGGGTGCCCGGAACCTGCGAGCGCGTGTGGGTGCCCGCACGCTACGAGCTCGCCTACGACGAATGCGGGCGCCCCTACCGCCGCCTGATCTGCGCCGGGCGCTGGGAAACGATCGAGCACCCCGGCTACTGGGAAGTCCGCCCGGTGCGGCGCTGGATCGAAGGGTACTGGGTGACCTGCTAGCAGCGCGGCTGAAAGGACTCGGGCCGGGAAGCCGACTTCCATGGTCTCCCAAGCGGCGGAGCGGATCGCAAGGTCCGCTCCGCCGCACTCATTGGCGCGGCGCGGAGATCGAGCTCGGCGTGGCGGGCGGCGCGGCGAGCCGACGCACACCAAAGCGACCGTCCGCGCCGCGGCGCAGCTCGTGACTCGCGCCGCAGGCCTGCAGCAGTCCGTCGCGCTCGGGACCGTCGTCGCGATCGGCGGCCGCGATCCGCGCGCGCAGCTCGTGCTGCAGGTTCGTGTCGAGGCG